>JGI24712J26585_10000360_pt1 | contig 39454 bp, 28 predicted proteins | sample BioPla3DNA2_FD_26585 | JGI IMG/M metagenome (IMG submission 26585)
ATAGATAAATCGAGATTTGTATTCTTATCGTCGATAACTCTTAATCGCTTCATAAACCTCGTTATCTTTATATGGAATACAATCTTTTACCCAGTTCCACCAGAAGTATCCACCTACGAACCTCTCATGGTATTTTGGCATCTGGTAGTATCTTTTAGCCATGCTAATTTTACTTTTTTGAGTTGCGTTTTCTGCAGTATTTCCACACTCCCCTATACCGAGAAAAGCTGTCGGGAAAATCTCTCCTAATTCTTTAAAAACACTCTCCCATTCCGGTAAATAACCGCAATTATCATCCTCATAATAACTTACAAAACAATAATTCACAGATTCCGTTAATTCAGTCGGAATATATTTCTTTGCCCACTCCATCATGTCTTGATGAGGTGAATCAGTGCAATATAATGTTAACGCTATCTTTTCATCCTTGCTTTTTAAAAATGCGGCAGTAGAAGATACTTTATCAATAATCACTTCGGGTTTCTGTTTTATCCATTCCGTACCGTTAATTTCATTTCCTACTTCCCAAATACTTACATATGGCGACAATTTTTCATATGAATCCTCGAATCTTTTCAGATAACTATTCGTATCTTTAAAATTTTTCATCACAAATGAATCAACGGGACAGACCATGATATCTGCATATTCTTTTACAGCTCTAAACAATTTTACATATTCTGCGGGCTCTATCTCTCTTGACATCACCATTCTGACCGTCGGTCTGACCTCAAGGGTTTTTAACCCTTCGATGACATCCTTCAATTCTATATTGTCATACCAAGCATCATCTATAGTAAGTCCATAAATCTGTTCATGCTCTCTCGTACTCTTTTTTACAAGATTTTCTTTAGCAAAAGAAACTATCAGAAAATTTAATGCCAAGCCTAAGAAAAGAATTCTGTATAGCGTTAATTTTTTGTTTTCCATAAAATGTTCCTTTGGGACATCAACTTTTTCACAAACAATTTTTGCTAAGCTATCTTGTCCAGTCTTTCTGATTTTCTGTGTTCAATGATTTTGGATTTACTTTCGGCGACAAATAACCGAATCACCTTTGGATTCTTTTCACATCGCAGGAACAATATGCACACTCAAATACTATCACTCACACAGGACTCATTCATCTTACAGTGCACCAGTACAGCATATCAGTCTTTTTTCACGACTGTAAAAACTTATCAATCATGTGTATATGTCGTCACCCAGCATTCCGATTCGTGAGAAACTCCGGAACAGTTATATTGCGGCAACAATCCTTTTGCAGTATTCAATGTTTACTAAATACTTATCGCAGCTCAATTCCATTTGCATTGTACCAAAGAAAATCATTTTCTGAGCAATAAGCATTGATCTTACTGGAAAGAGACCGATCCGCTCCGTATTCTAACAAATAAACGGATAAGCCATATTCTTTTACTTTCGCAAGATACTTTTCAAAATAGGCTGTTTCTTCTTCTGACTGTATTCCATAGTTCTGATTCTCAAAATCTATGTTAGTAAATACTGTTTCCTGATTAACCCCATCGAATAGGGATAAGGCTATATCTTTTTCTATGCATTTTGAAACAAAAATATCGCCGCCGTTTATTATAAGTTTTAGATCATATTTTCTAAACCCTTGCATAATCGCACAAAGACCCAGAAATATATCCTCTGTCGGACGATAATAAAAGACATCGGTATTATCCAAAAATAATCCGTCGAGTCCCATATCCGCATATTGTTTCCCTAACTCGTCGATGATAAAGTTTTGCCACTTGGGAGAAGCAACATCAATCCACTGCTCATCCGGCCAATCTTCATAAACGCCGAGAAAGAGTTCTTGAAATTGATCATAATAGGGGCGGTACTCCTCAACAGCACCGATATTCAGATATCCGTACACTGTTTTTCCGGCAGCATGTAATTTTTCGATATGCATCGCAGAAAACTCCGATGGCTCAATTACAACAAGTTTGTATTGTTCCAGTCTGTCAGATTCACCCTCGTTTATACCGATAAATACGCCATACTCTTGTGGAAGCTTTGCTGTACAGCTGGAAACCAATAAAAAAATACAAAAAACAGTAAAGAAAAATAATCTTTTCATATTATGACCCTACCGGTTCTTTAGCACAATACGAACAAGGAGTTATGGATATCATCACAAAAGTTTATAAACGGACAAGGATGGATAACAGTAAATGCGTCAAGATATATACTACCAGAGGTCTGTATCTGATGCATTGATTGCACCGTGACAAATCAAGAAAAGCCAGATGCTCCGGCTTTTCTCATGTAACCAATCACACCGGATTCCCGGCGCAATGGTGAAAATACAGAAAATCAACATTCCGACAAATTGTTGTCCACTATAGAGTACTTATTCTCATTCTTTTTTATTTTAATTGTACAAGATAATGCTTACTTTAACTTATCAACCTGCTTTTGAAACGCCAGTAAATGGCTCTCAGAGCCCCTCTGTAGTGCAGTGAACACTTTAACAATGTTTTCAGGTAAGTCATACGTCAAGAAAAGTTCATACATCGCAATATTGTCCATTTCAGCCTGGACGCCTATCTTTGCAGCCTCGAGCAAATCAGCAGGTACAACAATATGGTCGACAGAAGCGTCATTAGGAAAATCAAGTCCATATGCGAGATAAACTTCTTTTAAATAAGCAAGGTGTGTTTCCTCGGCTCTAATAATATTAGAATAAGGTCTCTGGCTGCCGAACTTGTCTATGATTGACAAGTACTCTCCACGGGCTAAGTATTCATCTTGAACTGCATACGTGAGCATATCCATAATTGTTAAATTATTATCGGCAAGCGCCCCCTTGGCGCCATATCCTTCAAGAGATAGCACTTTATTGTCTTCCGTTAGGGGAGCCGGATTCATATCGACATTATGACCAACAGGCTGCGAAGTTATTAGTGCCTGATTGGTATTTTCCTGAACTGGTGGGGCAGTTTTATCAGCAGTGTCATTCGTAGTACAGCATCCCGACAATGTAAATATGCTAATAGCTGCAAGTACGAAAACTATAATAATAACCATGGTTAAATGCAGGTTATGATTTAACGTAGCTTTATTTGTTTTCACATTGACTACCTCCATTAATCAAATCTCTTTTTCTTTGAACATCTTTATTTTTCTTAATTTTTAGCTATGATCAATGAATGCCTGTTCTCCGGATATCGCTTAAGTCCGGGATGTACTTTACCAACTAATCCGTAGCTATCAAGGCATCCAAGTTTATTCTGACCTGTCCAAATGCTAATCCCTTGTCTTCACAATATGATTTGACGGTCAACAGCGGTTCAAACACTCCATCACCTAATACATCAGCAATCTCTTTTTCCGTCAATCCCATATCCAGCAGATCCTTAAAAGTAGTATGTCCGTCTATATTCCGGGATTCCTTTTCTCTGCCTGTGACTTGTTGGCTATTTATACCCTTGCCGGGCCCGGGGCCACCGGGTTGCCCTTTTGTATGCCAGAGGCCGGCTAATTGGGCTGAAAATATTCCGCCGATTAATAAGATAATAATAATGATAGCCAGAGTCATTTTTTTGATTTTCATCTTATTTCCTCCCCTGTTCACCAACCCGATTCTCAACTTTCAGTTTAGTTGATAACAAAAGGGTATCCTTAACGGGACAGGCTTCTTCAGATGAACATTCCAAACATACAATACAATTAGTATGACGCACTGAATTTAGTATGCTGATTTTTATATTCATGGGGCAAACACGGTCGCAGATTTTACAATCGATACAGGTGTTGGGATCTCTTGTAAGAGAAAAAAGGCTGATTTTAGAGATTAATCCCAGAATTGCCCCAAATGGACAAAAGTATTTGCACCAGGGGCGTTCGATCCATAAAGAAGCCAGTAAAACTAAAATCAATGTGATTATGGCACTAGCTGCCACCTCACCGGTCCAAAATTGAAATAAAGCATAATATGGATCTACAGATTTAAATACCAATTGCGCCGTATTGGCTGTGGCATAGAGGACCCAAATCAACACACCATAACGGAGATAACGCAACGCCTGGTCAACCTTGACGGGTACGAAATGATTGTAGCTTTTGCCGAATAATTGCTTGCCCATTTTGCTAATCCATTCTTGAACACTGCCCAGCGGACAGACCCACCCGCAAAAAACAGCACCAAATAACAGTGTGAGAATCAGAACCAAAAACATCAGGACAAAAGAAGAATCGTGGATTCGGTGGACATAGCTGCCTTCCGTCACAAATTGGTAAATGCTGACCACTCCACCAAAAGGACAAATGGCATGTATGCTGGCTTCGGATAGAAACGGCAAGCCCTGCCCGGAATCGGCCAGTTCCTTATTGGTGACGACCAGAGCTATCAATAACAAGAAAAATATTTGTATAATTGTTCGCACGTGGAACCTTTTCTTCTTCACTGTTAACCTTCCCTAATATAATACCTGCTTTAATTATAATCTTCCCGACCTTCAATTATCAAGAAAAATGTTTGGTCAACCTCCACTAAATAATGTATGTAAAAATGGAGTTGGAGAAAGACGGGGCAATCTAAGTTCTTAACAACATTCAATCAACTGTGACGCATAACCGCGATGAATTAATTGAGAACTGCGGAGCAAGACTGAGGTGATCACAAAACTATCCCGAAAAGCTATCTACTTTGGTGCGAGTGGCGATATGGCACTTTTTTAAGAAACCCACTAAAATCAGCAGCTTGCTGGTAGTCAATAGGTAACATATTCCTTAAATAGACCCTCTCGAAAAAGAGTATATGCCGTAGATTTTTAAATATGATGTTCCAATATATGTTATGACTCAATGATTGATATAATACACCCTTTAACAATGCATTGCTTGTTGAGCAATAGTGCAATATAATAAAATTAAAGCAGTACGAAGGTATTGTGTATATGTAGTAACAGAATCAGAGATATTTACAAATACAAGTGAAAGATAAAAAAAGCTAGATCAAAAGAATTTGCTTGCGGAACTATTTGATGAATTTCGCATCTAAAAATGTAATTACAATTAATGGGAAATACTCACAGTTAAAAGAATAACAACACCGGTAAAATTGTGTTTTAAATTAACATATAAATGTTGATGAGGTTAAGATATGCATTTGGTATTACTCTTTTCAGAAATCTATACGATTGCAGAAATGCTTGAATCTAAAGTGATGGAGTACATAAGTACAAAACAAACCTTTACATTCGAAAGCTTTGAAAAATCTAATATTTTTGCGTTTGAATGGTACGATGTAAAGGTGGGTCACCCAAAACCGCACAAAGTGTTAATTTACATGGACGAGAAGAATTTATTTGTGTTTTGCGAAAGCAAAGATTGCTTTAAAAACATATCTACCTTTTTGCCAAAAGGGTTTTCCAATGAAAAGGCTTTATATATGTTTTTTGTAAATTTGTTTCAAGATGATATAAATCACCTAGAAAATTTCGAAACTAAAATAACGGATATCGAAGATTCTGCAATAGCAAATTCAAAACAGGATTCTTTGAATAAAATTATATCGTACCGCAAGAAACTATTGTCTTTAAAGCGCTATTATGAGCAGTTGGACATTATTTTAGATAATGTTTGCACTAATGATAACCAAATTTTAACTCCCGATGGGGAAAGATACATGGGAATTATAAGTAGGCGTGTTCACAGATACCTTAATTATGTACTAAATTTGCGAGATTATGTAACACAAATGCGGGAAGCTTATCAGGCACAAATCGATATAGAACAAAATCAAATTATGAGGGTATTCACTGTTATAGCCGCCATTTTTTTGCCTCTTACTCTTATAGTAGGCTGGTATGGCATGAACTTTCAAAACATGCCGGAAGTTACATGGAGATATGGTTACTTATATGTTATTACATTAAGTTTACTGGTTTGTTTGGGGTTGTTTGTGTACTTTAAAAAGAAAAAATGGTTTTAGAGTATTCTTCTATCTCAACCATCCGTAAGATTTCCGGCTCTATGAAGATATCAGCTTCTTCTGCCCACATATACCTTTGCGGCAATGACGCAAGAGGTAATCGCTCACAGTCTGACTGCGAGTGCTATTACAGCATTTTCGTATTGAAAGTATGAGAAAACAAGAAAAAATCAAAGAAATTAAGAGAAAAAATCAGGGTTGTCAAATACGACAGCTCTGTTCTGATAGTGGTCGGGGCGAGAGGATTTGAACCTCCGACCTCTTGGTCCCGAACCAAGCGCGCTGCCAAGCTGCGCTACGCCCCGATTAGGTACGAAATAAATTATATCACACCTCAGGCAAGTAAACCACTGCTTTTAGTCTAACCGCCAGAAAAGAGGCAATAATTAATTTTAAGAAATCACCCGGTAAAAAAGGAAGTACCCCTGCTAAAATAGCTTTTCTCAACCCAACTTTAGTAATAAGCAGCAATTGGGCTACACCGGTAATATAGATAATAAATATACCTAACAGCCCTATCGCAAAGTAGCACCAGATCTTGGTCTTGGCATTTGTCAATTTCTCAGCCAGTTTTCCGATAATATAGGCAGAAATAACAAAACCCATTAAAAAACCACCGGTAGGCCCTACTAGAACACCCGGTCCCCCTTTATATCCTGAAAAGATTGGCAATCCCACGGCTCCCAACAAAACATAGATAAGCTGGCTCAAGGCTCCCAGCTTGCTTCCCAACACCATCCCGGACAGAAATACAAACAGATTTTGCAAGCTTATGGGAACCAGTCCTATCGGTATGGAAATAAAAGCACCTATTATAGTTAATGCTGCAAATAAGGAAACTAGAGTCATTTGATGAATAGTTATTCTGTGCATGGCTCAACACACCATCGAGGTTCTCTTTATAAATCCCGAGTAATATAATTAGTCAGTTTTCCTAAACAATTTACATAACTGCCATATTCATTATCATACCAGCCAAATAGAGTAGAATGTGTTATCGGGATATTGATGGTTTTACCGGTATTCAATCCCACCTTTTGCAGCATTTCCGGAGAAAGGTCAATGAAACCGGTTCGGGTATGAGTAGCGTGCCCCTCAATGGTCACCGCAAAAAGCTGCCCTTTTAGATCTGAGGATACATTTTGACTATCGGTATAATGCAGAAGCCCTTTTTGTGGTCCCTGAGCTGCTTCTCGATAGATTTGGTTTAAAAGTACACGAGTAATAGAGGAGTCGCCTTTACTGTCCAGATGGCTATGGAAGGTCAGATTTAAAATAATAAGGGATACCGTATCGGTAGGGATGCGAACCGAATCAGCCATAAAACCAATCCTCTTAATCTCGGGCAAAACCTTCTCCAGCGTGCTTGCTGCCCCGGTAGTTGAGAGAATGATGTTATTGAAGACCATTCTATTCTTACGTAAATCCTTATCACCGGTACCGGGTAAAGAATCGAGTACTCTCTGGCTATTGGTAGCAGCATGAATGGTAGAAAGTGATGCTGTCAAGATGTTCTTAGTCTCTTCTCTTTCCAACAATGGCTTTACCATATAGGCTAAAGCGGTTGTGGTACAAGAAGCGGCAGAGATAATCTTATGTCTATTTTGATTAAAGGAGGTGTGATTGATGCCATAAATAAGGATATTACAGTCCTCAGGTAGCTTTTTAGTCTTATCTTTTATCTTAAAGGGGGCACTATTAATAACCTTGTGGGCTCCAGCCCAAAGATGCCCTCTCAGACTTCCTTTCTTATTATCTTCGGAAACGGTGGGGTCATTGAAAACACCGGTAGTATCAACAACTACCCTTACCCCATGTTCTCCCCAATTTATATCCTTAGGATTTCGCGCTTTATCGAGAATTTTAACCGGTTTGCCAAAGATTTCCAAGAGATTCTCTTCCTTGTTGATAATTTTAATTCCTTTTTGGGCTTTAATACCACCTAAGAATTTTTCCATAGGACCATAGGTAGAGTCTGTTCCTATTAAATGAACAATATCTGAGAGGCTTGTTCCTATTCGGCGCCCAACATTTATTACAAAGCCATCAAAATAATTTTCAGAGAGTTGGTACCATAAGGTCAGTTTACCAATCCTCCCTAAGCCGTTAATACCTAAATATTTTTTTTCAGTAGACAACTCCAATTTACAAACTCCTCCCTTCTTTAAAGTAAGATATCTGTTCTAAACCAATGGTATGATGACCCCGGTAGATATTTCCTAAATAAGCATCAATAGCAATCCGGTCACCGGTTTTAATCTCAATATCGTTGATAAAGCATTTCTTTTCATTTTCCAGTACTACCATGTGTTTGCAGTTCACCACACATATCTTGCCCAATTGGGCAGCTGTGACTGCTGCGTGAGAAGTTGCCCCCCCACGCGCGGTTAATAGTCCGTCACATTCAAAAATCATTTCAATGTCATCAGGCACCGTATCAGGTCTAATTAATATTTTATGCTCTTTAGGGTATTTTTTTGCCAATAATCGGATATCCTCCAGATTGAAAGCCACATAGCCATTAATTGCTCCCCTACCAATACCAATTCCTGTTCCAATCAGATTATTAAGTATAGCCGGTTCGGTAAACACTGGTATCTCTTCCTTATCTTTCAAAGTATATGGTCTGGTTTGCAAAATATATAAATCTTTCTTACGCTTTGACTTATAAGTAAATTCAATCTCCTGGTGTTCATACCCTCTTTCATAAATAAGTTCTCTAGCTAATCTTAATAACTCCTGGTAAATTTCCGGAAATTCTTTCTCCAGAGAAGTCCTTTTTAGATGAGGAGTTTTTTCATTCTGAAATTCGGAAACGGGTAAAGGATATACCAATCCGGAGACAATATCTTCCCCCTGACTACAGCAGGTAAAGTCACCGTATAGGGCAACTTCCGGGCTTTTTTCATATGGTATTTTGGTAAAAAAGACACCGGTCCCCGATTCAGCTCCGATATTTCCCAGAATCATTTCCTGTACTATTACCGCTGTTCCCCATTCTTCGGCAATCTGTAAATTTTTTCGAAATATCTGTGCGCGTTCATTATACCAGGACTTAAAGACAAAACTTACAGCCTGAATAAGTTGTTTAAAGGGATCTTCTTCCAATTTAATGTTATTATCCTGTAATAATTTTTTATAGGCAAAGGCAATGGTCTTCATCTGCTTAACACTAAACTCTTTCTTTTCTTCTACTTCGTATATTTGTTTAAACTCCATGATAAGTCTATCAAATTCATCCCGCTCTATGCCGTAAGCCATTCCCCAATTTTGCAACAGTCTACGATAAGAATCCCAGGCAGCCCAGCCATATTTTGGAACTTTACTCAGATTCTCCGCAATCTCATCATTCATACCAATATTTAAAATGGAATCCATGGCTCCGGGCATAGAAACAACAGCCCCGGAACGGACCGATAATAATAGAGGATTCCTTGCGTCTCCAAGCTTTTTTCTGGTTATTCTTTCTAACTCCGTTAGTCTATTCCTAATCATCCTCAGCATTGCTCGGTACATTTCCGGAAACTGTGCAACGGCTTCCCTTTCCCTAAACCATTCCGTCGTAAGCACAAAACCTGGCGGAATAGGAAATTTATAAGAATGTAATTTTTTAAGATAATAGGCCTTGGCACCTAAAAATATTTGATTATCAACCTTGGGGTTAGATTTGTGTAACGAAGTAAAAAGTAATTCCGGATCATGATTAAGCAGCATATCGGTTACTTCCGGTTTTAATTTTGACACCATACTTCTTAAAGTGCTCAATATTTTAGAGACATAATTATCTAAATTTTGCACTAAAAAAGCGGAAACAATAATATCCCGATAAAACTCTTCTGATTTCCGATAGATAATGTGCTCCAGACCGGTTTTATTAATCGTACCTGCTTCTTCCATATTTTGCCTTACTATCATTTTCAAGGAGGTGCTGTAGGGTAAAATGTAATAACTATCGATGATTTCTTTAATATTTAAAGTAATAAAATAAAAGATGTTAACAAATTGGTTCATAGAAAAGGTAGTAGTCTTAAAACTGTAGTTCAGCATTTCTAAATGGGAGTTAAAATTCTCATTAGTGATACCGTTTAGGGCTAACCCTTCTTTAAATAAGTCCAGTATCCGTGCCGCATTATGGAATCCATCTATAGTCATATAACTCAGGTCTCTGTGGCTAACTAGCTCACCGATAAGATAATCGGCTAACCTTTCCAGGCGGAGCATTAAGCCCATAGCAGCAAATTTCTGCTCATAATACTGCCCATACATGGAAGGTATGCCGAAAGCGATATGCCGCTTATAATAAATACTCTCCTGGGGATCGGTTCTGGGAGAATCTAAAATAATTTTCTTTAGATTAGAGATCATATTATAAATAAGTCTTATGGCAGCATCAAATCTATGGTTTTTAACATACTTTTCTAATTTCTCTACTTCCTTTGGAGTAAAAAAATTTGATTGTTTTAAATCAAGACTGATAAATTTAGGGTCTAAAGAATATTTGTGCTTTAAAAGCTGATATAGCTCAATGAGATAAATAATGCGCTGGCTGTTCCGTTCATCAATCGTTTTGAGCCTATCCATTACTCTTTCTATTTCAGCAATATCTTTTTCCAGTATCTCCTCGGGTCTTGTTTTTATACTCTTAACGAGCTTATTTACCATATGATGAACTGGATCAAACCACTTGCCTGATACCGATAATTCTTTTTGAACATCAAGCGGGAGATAGGGCAGCAACGGCTTGCTGTTTCCATTATGCCAAAAAAGGAAAATATTTTTAATCAGTTCTATCTGAGCATTATTGCTCTCGACATGTATCTGCTTTCGTAAAAAATGAATCAGTTTATCTTCGCTATAGGACAGTTTATCAATCTCAGTAGATATTTCCCGTATCTTTCCTTCTGCCCCTATACTGCTGTAATAGACCGGGAAAAGTTTTAACAATTGCTTTATTAATACATAACTGCCTTTAATATCACTGTTAAGTAACTGGCTGATATCTCTTTGGAAGAGATCTTCGTCGCGAATGAGTACCCCGCCTAACTTCAAATTTACAATTAAAGCAGTAATCAACCGAGTACTGCTCGATGGCGAGGTTTTTATTAGTTCCAACCACAATCTAATCATCTTTAAATGATTGTTATCAGATTGTACCTGCCAATCATCGTTGATAGCTATTTCTCCCGGATAAATAAAGCCAAAGCCGATAAGGTGTTCATTAAATATGTCCACTCCGGACTGTTCTTTTGTTTGATATATTTTTTGTCCTAATCTTAGCAAGACTTCCAATACCTTTTCGGTATTGTCTTTTTTCAGTTTTTTTACTAAAGAGAAGGTTAGGGTCAAGAAATTATCCAGGCTTAATTGCTTAAAATCAGCAGTGGTAAGTTCTTTGTAGAGCTGAGCTAATTCTGCCAACAAATGATCTCTCCACCTTTGCAGAGCCGGGATTTCCAATAAGTAGTAGTTAAAATATATTTTTTCTAAGATTGGTGCCTCGTTTTTAATTAGACCACTTAGGTTAGCTATAAATTCTTTATAATCAGGTATGCCTGCCAACTCTCCCCAGCTGTGAGCTTGTGATAATTTTCCCCTCATTTCCTCTACCATTTGTTTTTCTTCTTTAGAGATGTCAAAGATGGTAGTTTTATATTTTCCACAAAAATATTTACCTTGCTGTTCGCACCATTTCTTAAAATCCAGCTGATTTTGCCACATCTTTAAATTTTTTTTCAAAGATACCTTTAATAAACTCACCAATTTCTGTTCATAATCCTTATGCCTTATCAGCCGAGTAGGAAGTTTTTTCAATAAATTTGAGGCATATATACCTATTTCCGGATCACTCTGTAAACTTCTTTCCAAAATATCTAAAATTTTTGGTACCAGTAAATCAAATGACAATGCTGTCTTATCATCTTTACCCAACTCCTGAATAAACTCTATTAAGGTATCCAGAATGCGTTGTTTATCTAAAAATGTAAATTTTTGCTGTAGTAAGTCATCAAATAGATTCAAAATTGCCTTGATAGCTCTATATGCTTCAGGATGAGCTTTAAAAAACCAGATATCATTTAAGGCAATCTCTCTCAGCTTTTCATGTATTATTTTTGGTTTAAGGGAAAAAGAATATATTTCGGTAAAGAGATTGTTTGTGCGCTGGTGTATACCAAAATAGGCAGCAGAAATATCTAATAACCATTTTTGTTCGACAGATAAATAATCCTCTATTTTTACTTGTTGTTTATCTCTTCCTGTAGTAGACATTTTACTTGTTTTAAAATCCTCCCCTGTAATGCTCCTATTTCAGTACAGTCCCGGATATTATCTCCTCAATTTGGCCATCATCTCTTTTCAGGACTAAGGCACCGCGATCAGTAATATCAATGGCTTCTCCAGAAATAATTCTATTTCCGATATCCACTCTAACTTTTTCACCTAAGGTATAGCTATAAAGCTTCCACTCTTCTATTATGGCGGAGAAGGCTTTCTTTTGCCACAAATCATAAAACATCTCGAATTCGGAACAAAGATACTGTATTAACTTTATTCGCGGTATTGGCTGTCCGGTAATTTCTTTAAGAGAGATGGATCTATTACGAATTTCTTCAGGTAATTCAGTAGAATTATTGTCGGCGTTAATTCCAATCCCTACTATAACCCATTTTAAGTTCTTTTCCTCTGTTCCTGTTTCTGTCAATATACCACATACTTTTCTCTTCTCTATAAGTATATCATTAGGCCATTTAATTTGTACCTTAATCGGAAATAATTTATTGAGGGTTCTGGCGACTGCTACAGCAGTCATAATAGTAATTAACGGTACATGAGTAGAAACAGTTTTAGGGTACAATACTATCGATAACCAGATTCCGCCAACCGGGGATAACCACACTTTACCTGACCTACCCTTTCCTCCCAACTGTTTTTCGGCAATAATAAGAGTTCCTTCGGGAGTTCTACTTTTTCCTTTTTGAGCTTTCTGCTTGGCAATATTATTAGTAGAGGACAGTTGAGGGAAATAGCAGATGGTCTGTCCGATGTACCTGGTGGCTAATTTATTCTTAATCTTTGATGGTGATAGCATAGTATTCAATTCTTTTCTGTTCAGAAACACTCTTTTTATTTCCTAAAGCAAGTGTAAAATCTTTTCAGTAATTTGCTTTAAATGTTCAGGCTTCTCTACAAAATCAAGGTTATCAGTAGGAACCGTTAAAATAGGACAGGCAGTAAATCCGGCTACCCATTTTTCATACAATACATTCAGTTGTTCTAAATAAGTTTTAGTGATGGTCTGCTCATAATCCCTTCCCCGGAGTGCGATTCTGTGCTGCAAGGTGGGAGTAGAGGTTTTTAAATAAATAATTAGATCTGGCGGAGACAAAAAACCGACCATAATGCTAAAAAGCTCTCGGTAATTATGATAATCTCGGGGGGCCATACATCCTTGTTCATAGAGATTTTGAGCGAATATATCCACATCTTCATAGATGCTTCGGTCCTGTACCACCGATATTGGGTCTTTCAAAATAATCTGATGGTGTTGAAAACGTTTAGAAAGAAAAAAGACCTGTAGATGGAAGCTCCACTTTTTCATATCATGATAAAAATCTTCCAAATAAGGGTTGTCTGCTACCGTTTCATAAAAAGCTTTCCAACGGAGACGTTCACTTAAAAGCTGGGTTAAACTAGATTTTCCGCATCCGATATTTCCGGAGATAATAATATACTTTTTCATAACTTTCTGCCCCTTATTCTCTATCTTTTTCCAATATCTTTTGACAGATAAACTCTAATATTGTGAAGATTACCCACAAAGTCTAATCCATCGGTATTTACGGTAACTAACTTGGTTTGGAGAAAGTTGCTTTGATCAGAAAAGTAATCTTCATAGTAGCCATTAAGCCTATCAATATACCGGACAGAAATATTTCGTTCAAAAGAACGCCCCCTCGACATTATTCTTTTCATTAACAGACCGGTGCTGGCTTTTAAGTAGACTGTGAGATTGGGGACCGGAATATCCCGAAATACAATTTTATAGAAGTGTTCGTACATAGCCAGTTCACTTCCTGAAGGAGTAAGATGTGCAAAAATACGGTCTTTGGCAAACATATAATCGGCAAACGACAATTGTTGAAATAGATCTTGCCGGATTGTCTTAACCTGCTGGCCATAATGGCTTAGCAGGAAGAAAATTTTGGTTAGGAAGGCGTAGTTTTTTATATCATCATAAAAATGGGGTAAGAAAGGGTTTTTTTCTACTACCTCAAGTATTGCTCGTCCATTATATTTACTACTTAACAGGAGGGCTAAGCTGGTTTTCCCTGTACCAATCGCTCCCTCAACAGTAATATACCTGCTCTGCAATGTATACATTTGGCTAACCTTTTTCTTTTTGTTTTTTTCTGTCTCCGGATTTATTGTACTATATAAACAATAACCCAGCCCTCCTCCCCACTCTTAAGAGTGGGGAGCTTTCGCTGGGTCAACCTGCCAGGATAATTAATTCTATTATCATAAGAGTCTATTCTTATTATTAAAAAATGCTATTTCGTTTTAACGGCAGCTATTTTTCTTTAATCTTGCCCAATGCCGAAAATCCACTGTAGACCACAAAGCTAGCCAGGATTAACAATAGAACAGAAAGGGTTCCCATAATATAGTTTGCCTTGCCAAAATTAGTAAAGACCAGGTTTATCAAGGCAGTAACGGTAACAATCATCATAAAGGCCATTGGGTAGTAGGTAACTTTAAAGTTTTTACCGAGATGGGCCAGATAGGCGGTAGCAGCCATTAGGGATAAACCGGCTAGCAATTGGTTAGCAGAGCCGAATATAGGCCAGATAGGCGCCCATTGACCGGTTAAAGCTAAACCACCACCACAAAGTACTGTTGCAAAGGTACCTACGTAGCGATTAGAGAGTGAGGGCATGCTTTCTGCTGTTAATTCCTCAAAACAGTACCTTCCCAGACGGGTAGCTGTATCTAAAGAGGTTATTAAAAAGGAAGAAATAGTCAGGGAACCAAAGACGATACCAACCTCCTCAGGAACCCCAAAACCGGCTAAAAATTTGCCAAGACCATGGGCAAAAACTCCTACCGCTCCACCCCAGTCTTTTAAACCTTGCGCCATAGCGGTCTGAGTTAGCATGGCTGCGGCCCCTAAAGATATGACTGCCAGAACACCTTCAATAAGCATGGCTCCATAACCTACTAATCTGGCATCTTTTTCATTATCAAGCTGTTTGGCGGTGGTTCCCGAAGAAACCATGGAATGGAAACCGGATACTGCACCACAGGCTATAGTAACAAACAGCATAGGGAATAGATACCCTACGCCGGTCTTAAAACCGGTATAAGCCGGATACACTAAGGTGGGTCTCACGATAAATATTCCTACTACTCCCCCTATTAAGGCAGCATAAAGCAAGAAGGAAGAGAGATAATCACGGGGTTGTAATAACATCCAGACCGGCAGTATAGACGCTGCTACAACATATGCAATTAAGATCCAGGTCCAGGTAATTTGGTTAAAGAATAAGAATGGGGCTTTAAGGCCAATCCCGATAGAGATAAAGAGAAGAATTACCCCGATTACCGTAACCAGCGATAGGTTCATGTTGGCTCTATAGAGAGCAAATCCCATTCCCACAGCTATTACTAAAATTAAAAACCCTGATGTTGCCACAGAGGCATTAGCAGCAAAGCCCTGTGCTGTCAAAATGGTAAATACCGCAACCACCAATACTAGTGTTAACCAAGCAAATAGTAGAAACCAGGTTCTTGCTTTCTTGCCTACATATTGACCAATTATTTCACCTATTGATTTACCCTGATGACGAGCAGAAGTAATTAATCCGAAATAGTCGTGAACGCCCCCTACAAAAACACAGCCAAGAACAATCCACAAGAAACAAGGCACCCATCCAAATACTATGGCTGCAATGGGGCCGGTAATCGGTCCTGCACCGGCAATAGAGGCAAAATGGTGACCTAGTAGTACCGGTGCTTTAGCCGGTACATAGTCTACACCATCATTCATAGCATGCGCCGGTGTCTTGGCTTTTTCATCAATACCAACTATTTTGTCTAAGTAATTTCCATATCCAATATAGGCAATTACATAAATAACTATGGCTAAAATCAGAATTGCCAAAAGACTCATCGTAAAAATCCTCCTTTAAACTGTCCATAAAGTTAGACAATAAAACAATTACAAAGATTTAAATAATAGAAAAGGTAATAAATATATTAGAAACAAAAAATAAACGGTGCAACCTCATTTAAAAAATTAAATACCCTGGCAATACCAAATCAATAGTAAACCTAAAAGTTATATGCTAGTTTTCACCACCTCCTACTCTTTTTTGAAAGGAATAAACCGGTGCAACCTCTCTGCCTTTAGCATTACAGAAGACGCTGCTATTTTTAATATCAATGAGCAATAAGCGAACATCGCACCACCCTTTTATGCCTAAGAAAAAGGTCTTGCTATATCTGAACCTTTGAGTAGCAATAACTGTCTCCGGAGAAAAACCCTGTGCAGAAACTATAATACCATTAATAGTGTGTGACATTACATCAAAGGAGGGAATAACCATTTCCCGGGTAACCTTAGTCAAAAATTGGGAAAAATTATTCATTTCCCTCTCTTCAACTAAGTCTTCAAATCCCCTTACCAGGATAATTTCTCTCTCCTGATAATTATCCATCTTAATCTCTTTAGTCAGCACATTACGATAATGGTCTATTACAGAAAGGGCATAGATATCTACGTGCTGCCCGGATATAGTCTTATTGGTCTCTACATCATAATGGAGTCGATACCTATTTGCTAGGCCTTCCAGGTATTCGGATAATGTTGGCTGCATTTTACTCCTAACTTTTTGCCTATTTATAATAATATTACTACCCTTATTTTATTACAACAACCTTATTATTTCAAATAAAATAATTGCATTTGTCCTTAGACACCCACGCCCTTACAGGCGTGGGTGTCTATAATATATTATCTGTACTTACTTTCTAAAAACTTTTATAAGGTCAATAAAACTTCCTTTTAAGATATCTTGTTTTTCAATTTTTCGGCAACGTCACTTAAACCAAGATTTACAAGAGTTTCTAGTTCGGGTAATCCTCTTTTATCCCAACCATGTGAACGATAATAATCATCTAACATTTTATTCCATTCATCTAAATTAATATTGTATTTACCACCCAAAGGGGTATCCACAAAATGTTTTGGAGGCATATCTTCATCCCGATTCCAATTAGTGTGTAAAACATTAAAAGCTTTTTCAAGATTATGAACTCTTTCACCTACAAACAATATTCCATCTAAATCAACTAATTTACCTGTGGCAGCTGAGAAAAGTTCTGCATAATCTTCTGGTAATGTAGCATCTAATCTCCAACTATTAGTGAAAAAACATAATCCTGTACAATCTAAAAACGCATGCAATCTCTCAAAGAAAAATACTAATTTCTCTTTGTTTTTGTAATCAGTTACTTTATTAATATTTGATATTCCAAAATATTTTTGGTATGAATAACTATCCAAATTATTTATTCTACCTTCAAACACTGCACCTCTCGTGTGAGTACCCCCCCTAGGAGATACAGCAACCCCCAGCGCCCAAGATCGAGAAAGCCATAAAGATTCGAACAACTCTTGTCCTTTTATATGTATGCAGTACTTGTTTGTCCCTTTGCCTAATTTTTGAGAGGCTTTTACACAACCTTCTGCCAAAATATTACCAAAGCCTTTTCTAAAAGCAACGTCTTTAAAAAGTCTTGAAATGATTTTATAATCTCCCCATTTTAAAATTTTGCCACCAGTATCATTTTTATCAATTAAACCTTTTTGAAAACAATCTATCGCCCAAGCTGTTACACCACTAATATTATCTTCATCAAGCCCAAGTTCGTTACATAACTTGTGCAATTTTAAAACTGATTTTACATCATGCAAATCTAATTTCGCACCAAAATTTTCTATAGAATTCCCTTGTAATGCTTCGGTTTGAATTATTTTTCCATCATCTTCAAACTCATGTACTGCCCAACATCCAATGGGGCATGAAGAACAATTTTTCGAATATTTCTTATATTTTAAAAAATTTTCTGGCATTAACTGTTTTTTATTATTAATAGGAGGAATCTCCCCTGAATAGTTTCGGTAAGGCGTTTCAAAATCCCACGGTTCTTTGTAACAATACACACCATATTTTTTTCTACGTTTTATAAATTCATTATCGTTTATTTTATTTGAGATCCTTTTTGATATTTCTTGAAAAGGAACAGGGTTTTCTACCTCTACAGCACCTGTTCCTTTAATCACAATGGCTTTAAGATTCTTAGATCCCATTACAGCTCCCAAGCCACATCTCCCAACTGCCCTTGATTTATCAATCATTATGCAAGCAGATTTAACTATATTTTCTCCTGCAGGCCCAATATTTAGGACTTTAACATCACCGTATTTATTTTTAAAATATTCTAATGTTTCTGAAGTACATTTATATTTAAGAAATTTGGCTCTTAAAATCTCAACTCTACCATCCTCGATATAAATATACGATAAATCTTTACATTTACCTTTTATGATTATATTGCTAATACCAGCAAACTTCATTTCTGCCCCGAAATATCCTCCAGCGCTACCTGACCCAACACCACCAGTGAAAACATTTATAGAGTCTACATTAACTCTTGAAGAGCTAGGAGCAGTTGTACCACAAAGTAAGCCAGCACCTATTGCAATGATATTCGAGGAATCGAAAGGAGATATTCCTATTGGTAGCTCTTTAAATAAAATATAGCGATTAATTCCTCTCCCTCCTAAAAAATCTTTATATGTTTCTAAGTTTTCATAACATATTTTTGAATCTGTCAAATTTATTCGTAAAATTTTACTCTCAAATAATTTCATAAATTTCTTCAAATCCTTTTGTTCAAATTAATAAATATGACCTATATGCTAATCTGCATCATTTACAATGATGTGTTTACACATTGCAGTTTCTCCTACAAAAATAGGATACTATTTATACCGGGTTCCAGTCAAGCCAATTTACACCTACTATCAATAAATTTCCGGTAAGAAATCTTGCCTTTTAACCAATAACCCTGATTCGCTCTTTTAAAATTGTAATAGCAGATAAACTTATCCAAATCATCCTGTAATTGATCAACAGAGATATAGACTCTCTTTAACATGGTAACCTGGTAGAACTCTTCTCATAAGGTTCTGTTAAACCCTTATACTATCCTGTTATTCTTAGGGCATCTGGGCTTAATCCTGGTATTGGCAATACTGCGGGAAGCCAGGAATACCTCATAATTATATTTCCCGTTCTTCCAGTGAGTGGTATACTTCTTGTCATTATGCTATCTAGGGGAATACCAAACATCTCATAGACCGGTATTACTTTGGTTTTACAAAGTCAATGGTACTTTCTGCTTTCCTATTAGCATAGACCTTGGCAAAACCAAAGTTACTATAGGCATCGATGCCGGCCTGCTGGCAGGTACATCCTAAGCTCTTGATGCTGTCTACATAGAAGGCACCTCAGATATCTGAGATAGAAAGCCTTGATATGGGTTTCTTGTCTCTTTGCTACCTTTCTGAGATACCTCTCGGTGATGACTGGATTATTCGAATGCTTCTGGGCATAAAAGAGTCTGTCCATGCGATGATTGAACCCATTTCTTTTTAAAACCTTATAGACACTGGCTTCACTGATCATTATGGCCTAGGCCTTTAGCTCATTAGAGACTCTTCTGGGTCCATGAGTCGGGCACTCTGTTATGTAATTGTAAATGATTATCTTGGTATTTCGGTGGAATTTGGTTGGACACTCTGGGCTCGAATCTTTGTTTATCCTTTAATCCCAGATAGCCGAACTTGTTAAATCTGTTTAACCGCTCATAGAAAGTGGTTCTGTATAAGTTAAATGCTTTACAGGTACTGGTAACGTTCTTGTGTTTGTATGCATGTTGGAGTACACGATACTTAAAGTAAGTAATGCGCTCATCTGTGGCCATATGTGCTGTACTGCTTCCTACAGACTTTGTTTAATCAACTTTATTCTATAGGAAAGACAACATGTATGACCAGTTTTTTAAGTTAATTTAAGTCAAAGTATAAACATGACTTGAAATACAGCATAAATAATTATTAAATTTATTTTTTAATTTTATATTTAATATCCTTACCAAATTACTATAGGTAAACTTGTGACGCTCTTAAAATCCTTCAAGTTTCACTTGACCTAAATCTTAACTCTCTTAAAACTTTACGCATTTAATAGAGTAGGCCCCTCTAACTAGACAAGTAAACCACCACCCGCATAGCGGGTGGCTTTAAGAGGCCTCTAAAAGAGGCCAAATTCTTTTTGTTCATCCTCTTCTTGTCTTTCTTTGTCTTCCTGATACTGGACATACTTTCTAATCTTGGTTTCATCCAAACCGATAGTACTTACACAGTATCCTCTACTCCAGAAGTGGTTCCCCCAGTAGGGATTCTTTTTTAGAATAGGGAAACTTTTGAATATTTTTATGGCTGTCTTCCCTTTTAACATTCCCATTACTTCAGATACCGATAGTCTGGGAGGAACAGAGATGATAAGATGGATATGATCGTCTTTGACATTCATCTCCAGGATTTTAATGTTCCTCCACTGGCAGAGCATCTTGAGTGTTTGTTCTACAAATTCAGCCAGGGCACCTTCTAGTATCCGGTATCTGTACTTGGGACACCATACGATATGATATTTGCATTGATAGATGGTATGGGATAATTTCTTCCATTTGGTCATATGTTAATCATACCATATTGAACGTCCTACTGGTATAACCATTTACCCATTACCACCTTCAAAGAAGGTGGTTTTTTAAGGATAAATAAAGTCTCGGTTTTCTAACTTTCCAAAGATGTATTTTCGGTTAACAGGCTCTCGAATTTCTCCGGAGGCTAGTAGCCCAACAGCCTTTTTCTATTATACACATCTAGAATAAAATGGGAAATTCTTTCTGCTACATCAAAAAGGTCTCATACTGCCATAGATACACCTCCTCCTGTTTTAGGGTTTTGATGAAGAACTCTACAAAGGCATTACCATAAGAATTCCCTTCGGCCGACATGCTGATTCAGATGCCATATTCCTTAAGTATCTCTCAGTATTTCTATTGGCTATAGCCATCTTTAGAGCAACAATAGTCAATTGGAGAGATAGGAATTTACCGATAGCATAACCAACTATATTAAGAAAGTAGATATCAATGATCATAGCCAGATGGAAAAAGCCGAAAAGAACACGTGATATCAGAGTACCAGACCTGATTGATACCGGTCACGATCTTCTTTTTAATGAGGTTGTGGTAGAAGATGGTATGATGGCTGTATCTGTTGTTGGTGGTGACAGATCTGCGCTCAATTCTGGCCTGAATGCCCAGCTGGCACATGAGGCGAAGAACCCGCTTGTGATTCACCATGAGATTATACCTGTGTAGCTGTGCAGTGATTCTCCGGTAGCCATAATAAGGGTACTTGGTAGGTAATCTATTGAATCTTATCCTGTAGGAAAGATTCTTGTTGCTTTCTGGTCATATTCGCTTTTTTGGTAATAGAAGATTAATCTTTTGATGCCCATCAATCTGCATCCTTCCTTGATGGTGCGAAATAGTTGCTGGTTGCGATGGATGAACCTTTTTTTGATCAGGATTAGGCATTCTTCTCTTTTTTAAAACATAGTTCTCCATATCAGTTTTCCTATTACCTGTTCAAGTTTGACAATCCTTTTTTTCAGTTTATTTATTCCCTGGTCATTATCATTTTTATTTAGTTTTCCATCCAGATATTATCTATTCCAGCGGTTGATGAGCCCTATAATCTCGCCCCAGCTGGAGGTTAGTCTGACCGCTTAGAAGGGCTTGAATAATCTCTTCTTTCTATTCTTTGGTGCATCTCTTCTGTTTATCCCCATAACCACTTGGCTCTTTTCTTCTCCGACTATTACATTATACTGGAACTCTTATTTTTTAGAAATTTGTCCAATGAACGGGGCGCAGTCCAGAATTGGCATTGTAAGTACCTAGGTACTGACAAAGCCAATGCTCGAATTCCAGCAAAACAATAGAAACCTTTTATACCGTTAATATAGTCTCGCCTTTAAGTACGCTTTTTTCTTTCAATACTACCACATGCCTTACCTCTTGCTGGTAGGAAGGCATAGGACAAACCAATCATCGATGCAGTAGAGACTTCCTGCCTTGGTGTATTTGTCAATATAAGGCTATATGGTCTCCTTAACATGTAAGGTGACAAGAAAGGTAGCACTTTGCCGCATCTCAGTATATAACAAATACAATGTTTTTGCCGGTTGCACCACGGCTACGTTTACCAGAACGTCTACCGACGAACATGGTCTCATCTATTTCTATCTCACCAAAGAGTGGTATAAGATCTTTGATGTAATAATAAATAGCCTCTCTAAAGATCCTAGAGTATCTCTGTATGGTTAATTGGCTTAATGGTACCTGAGAAGGTAGTCGGTAAGCAGGAACTCCCAGACAAAAATACTCTATCAATCTTCCCTTCTAATAGGGATATATTCGTCTCTTTCCCAGAGATTCTGGGATGCTTTCTGGTTAGTCTACGCTTGCTAAATACCAAAACTTTTGACTTGCATAGCGAGGGTATGTTTCTATACTCTCTTTATGCTGGCCTATCGACAGTTTTTCAAGAAACTAGGTGTAATATTCTTTTACCATTATCAAAATTAAAAACTTAATTTACTTTGGATAAATACTTTATAGTTTCAACTAAGACCTTTACTCCTTTTTCAATTTCGTCCCATTCAGTCCATTCCATAGGTGAGTGGCTGATACCTTTGTTGCTTGGAACAAATATCATCCCTGTTTTAACAACCTCTGCCATATTTTGTGCATCATGTGCAGCACCACTATTCATTTTGATTGAATCTATCCCAAGATAATTTGTAGCTTTAGAAATTATCTTAATTACTTCTTGATTCAATTGAGTTGGCCTATGAATGGGAAGGCAGGTCATTTCGATAGGTGTATTATATTTTTTTTCTAATTCTTTAATCTTAACCTCGATATCATGTTTTATTAGTTCCATATTTTCATGTTCCACATCTCTCAGATCAATCCCCATCTCTACTCGTGCAGGTATAGTGTTTATTCCATTCGGATAAACATTTAACTTTCCTACAGTTCCAACTGTTGAAGAATTTTTTTCTTTAACAACTTGTAGTACACGTTCATTTACAAATTGAATGATCTCAGAAGCAGTCAGCAAAGAATTCTGTCTCATATGCATTGGTGTTGTACCTGCATGGTTACCTTCTCCAAAAATATTAACATATATCCATGAAATACCAGCAATATTTTCAACAATACCAACAGGTATTTCTTTATTGTATAGAATTGGTCCTTGTTCTATATGCATTTCTAAAAAATATTCTACATCTGACAATTCACGCTTTTTAGAACCTAAGTAGTTCATGTTTTTTAGCGATTCGGAAAGGCTAATTCCGTTATAATTTTTCATATTTAGTGATTCTTCTAAAGGTATTTTTCCTATTAAAGTAGAACTTCCAAGTAAGGTCATACCGAAAGCAGATCCTTCTTCTGCAGTAAAAATTATAACTTCAATAGGTCTTTCATTGTTAAAATCTTCATCGTTAATCCTTCTGACAGCTTCAATCGCTGCAAACACACCAAGAGCACCGTCTAGATGTCCTCCATTAATAACGCTATCTAGATGAGACCCACACATTACAGATTTTTGGTCTTTTATGCTACCACTTTTCTTGCCATAAATATTTCCTATACAATCAACTGTTATTTCTAAATCTAATTCTTTCATACATTTAACTGCATAGTCTCTTATTTGTTTATTTGCCGCACTACCAGTTGGTCTAGTTATTCCTTTTTCAGGATCAAGGTCTTTATAAGAAATAATTTTTTTAATAGGGTTTCTCCCAAATTGGCTAGTTTCTATAATATCTTTTTTTAACCTATTCATTATTATTTTATTTACATCTCCCATAATATGTTTTTTGAAAACAAACAGTGCTATTAAGTTACACATTTTAAGCTATCTAATGTTTCATATTTCCAAACATGTCCTAATAATTTAAAAGCAGCTTTGCCTATATCTACCATAATTATACTTAACAGCTCACTTTTCTAGTGTTATTTAAATATTGAAAAGAAGATTTCTGACCATACAGGCAGATAATTACTTTTTTCTATATCCTAATTACACTTTACATGTCTACCTCATTATTAAAACGAAGCATGCATATTTATAAAGAACTAATTTGCTTCTAATTCGTACAACCAACCCCTCATTAGATGAAGAAGAGCAAAATCAAACTGGGCTTTGCCTGCTATCTGGGCTAATATCTAGGGGGGCAAAGCCGTTCCCATATACGGCGATAGGGCAGGTAGCCACAGTTAAAGAACTGACCCCTGTGATACCTTCTAATACTAAGTCTTCTGTTAAGTCGGAAAGTCTTTTTCTGAACTCACCAAATATGCATCTTCTAATCTCTGGAGTAAAACCCAGATTTTATCCTATTGGAAGGGAAGATTGATAGAGTATTTTTGTCTGGGAGTTCCTGCTTACCAACTATCTTCTCAGGTACCATTAAGCCAATTAACCATACAGAGATACTTTAGGATCTTTAGAGAGGATACTTATTATTATTGCATCAAAAATCTTAAAATATCTCATTTATTTTTACAGCCCCTATCAATTAAAGGAATATGGATTGATAGGGGCTGTAAGTTGTTTAATTATGTTTTAATATTTAATAAAATAATCTAGTTCTAGGTACTTTGTTTTCCCTATGGGCAGATTATAAATTAAGTTAAAGTTACTCCAAGGATGCTAAGGAAACCCACTCCCCATTATGGGATATTTTCATGTCTAAACCACCACTCATTGTTTGTCCATACTCATCAAACCTTGTTGTTCCAAGGATACCATCATATTGAAATGTTGGACTTGCCACATATTCAACAATATCATTTCGATCTTTTCCAACTTCCTTCAATGCTTTTAATATTATCCCAGTAGCATCATAGGCATAAGTACCGGTAACTTCCCATGGTTCATTATAAGTTGCATTATAAGCTTTTACAAACGCAGAATCTTCATCCAAAGGCAAATACCCTACTCCATATGTGCCTTCTGCAGCGTCACCTGCGATTTCATTGAATGTCTCAGAAACCATTCCAGTACATCCATAAAAAATTACATCGCTCATTCCCAATTCGCTCATTTGTCTTTTACAAAGACCTGGTTCGGGACTCACATCACCAAAATAGATTCCCTCTGGTTCGAGCTCTTTTACTCTATTTAAAATTGGACGGAAATCTCTAGTTCCTTTAGTATATCCATCTTCAGAAAGTAAGGTCCCGCCTTTTTCCTTCAAAACTTGTTTAAAATTATCGTTGCACCCCTCTCCATAACTATCAGTAGAATGAAGGCTAACCCATTTTACAGTTCCTAATTTATCCACTACTAATGCCTGACCGAAATATTGCTCGGTTAGGTTGTCAGGGTTAACTCTAAAAACATTTTTGTAATCATTGCCCCTTGTAATGTCAGGATGTATTGTCCCCGGCATTATTTGAATAACACCAAAACGATTAGTAGTGTGAACTGTTGCTAAAGCTACCGTGCTGTTGAAGTGGGATACTATTCCTATTACTTCCGGATCAGAACACAACTTTAAAGCAGCAGCAACTCCCGTTGCTGGATCAGCAGCATCATCCTCAACTGCTAATCTAATTTCATAATTATATTCGCCAGATGCGTTTGCTTGATTTATCGCTAACTCAACACAATTCTTTAAACCTATGCCAACATCTGCGTTAGCTCCAGTTAAGGGTGCAATACATCCTATTTTTACTATTTCTTTAGCGTTAGTGCAAAATGTAAAGATTACTAGACATAAGAAAAGGACTAAAATAAACGACGATTTCTTCTCAAAAAAGTACCTCATAATCACTTTGTACCGAAATAATATAGCCTTATTGCTTCGATACATTAAAACCTCCAAATATCATATTTTTTATAAAAATCTAGAAAAGATAGTGGCTTTTTATATTATCACCTCCGATACCATATATATTTTTGGATATAATAGTCTCCAAAACAATAACCTTTGTATAATTTTTCGATATAAATGCTTTTTAATAACAGACAGTGTAAGTATTGTGCCAGTATAGAGTAACAAGGTATAAGGTTCCTAATATGAAATATTTTGATGTTTAACTTTAAAAAAAACTAACTAATCGTTAAACTTTTTCTATGGATTTTCTGCCTAAAATACCTGATGGTTTAAAAAGTAAAAAGAATATGACTACTAAAAATGCGAATATCTCTTTATAAGGAGACCCCCCGGGTATAAAAGCTGAAGTCAAAGACTCAACTAATCCTAGAATTAATCCCCCCAAAACTGCGCCATATATGCTTCCTAATCCTCCCATAATAGCTGCTGCAAATCCAATTATCCCAATTAATTGACCCATATCATACTTGATTACGCTAAAGTACATTCCATTTAAAATACCTGCAATGCACCCTATCATAGAAGCTAAAATAAAGGTAATTGAATAAATCTTATCTAAGTCTATGCCTACTATCTGAGCTGCTTCCATATTCTGGGAAGTAGCTCGTATTTGTAATCCGATTTTTGTATTATTTATAAAAAGAGCAAGAAAAAAATATATTAATAACGCTATTACTATCAATGTAACATCTCCCATTCTAATAGTCAAACCTCCAATTATTAAACTAAGCTCAGGAAAATGTAGAGGAAATAATTTGGGGCTAGCCCCTGCATAAAAACTCATTTTTATACCCTCCCTAATAATAAAACCAGCTGCAACGGTACTTAAAAGCATTATTAATCCAGGAGATTTTCTAAAACGCTTTATAAATAACTTTTCAAATAGCATCCCTCCAAATAATCCGGTAATAAAAATAGAAGTACATAGGGCTAAACAAATTAATAGCCAAATAGGTAAAAATTTTATTTTCGAAAAAAAAGAAATAATTGCCATGCTTATAAATGCTCCCAAAAAACATACATCGGCATGGGAAAAATTTACAACACGTAAAACCCCATAAAAAAGTGAATACCCTGAGGCTATAAGAGCATAAAGAATTCCTAGCATTAATCCGACAATTAATTGATTAATTATTAATATCATATCAAATTCCTTCCATTTTTAATCTTAAAACAATTTTCTATAAATCATTATAGACACCCACGCTCTTACAGGTGGGGGGTTCTCGCTTGATTAAACCAGCTACACTACATTTTAATTACAAACTGTTATCAGTCTAAATAAAATATCCACAGGATCTGCCCCTTAAAAAAAATCTGGGTTCCTGAACAATATAATTTCACAATTTATATTCATTATCGTATTTCATATACTATTATATTGTCTTGTTTTTTCCGGTATTATCCCTTGTGGCTTAAACATCAATACCAAAATTATGATAATACCGTAAAACAGCATTCTCGTTTCAGCAAGAAACCTTATTTTCTCAGGCATTATTGACAAAATAATGCTACCTAGTACAACACCCTCAATACTACCTAGTCCACCAATGATATTTATACCTACAAAAATTACTGATAAATTGAATGTAAAACTTTCAGGACAAATAAAACCAATATAATGGGCATATATGGAACCAGCTATCCCTGCAAAAATAGCCCCAATAATTGTAGCTTCTAATTTTCCACGAATTATATTAATTCCTTGACATCTTGCGGCAATCGGATCTTCCCTAATAGCGTTCCAAGCTAACCCTGTGTGAGAAACATTTAACGAATACGCTATGTAAAGAAAAAACAATATTGCAACTAATAGTAAATAATAATAATTTGCTTGATATGGTAGCTTGGTACCAAAAAAAGCAATCGTAGAACCAAAGGAATACTCGCCAATCTTAGGAAATGGTATATTCGTAATTCCTCCCGGACCTCCTGTAAATTTTAAATTGTTCACCAATAAATGAAAAATTCTTTGAAAGGCTATCGTCATTAAAGCATAAAAAATATGTGTACTTTTTAATGTTGCCAAACCTATTAGTAGACCGCCTAATGCGGATAAAAAGATAGATGCTAAAATACCCCACCAAAATGAAAAGTTAAAGTTAATTGTTAGTAATGCTGAAGTATATGCACCAATACCAAAAAAAGCAGCAAAAGCAAAATTCGCCATACCTACATTTCCTAATACCATATTTAATCCTAACACAACAACCAAATAAAGACCGGACATTATACATAAATGAAGTAAATAGGTATTATTTTTTAATAAAAAGGGGGTGCATAGTAATAATAAAACCATAAAAAATATTGAAAATGATTTATATTTTGTATATGCATTTCTTATCAAATCATTAATAATGTGGAATTTTTTTATTATATAAAAAAAGAGAACAATAATAGCTATTAGGAAAAATAATCTTTTATCAAATTTCTCTATTATCAGAAACGACATAAAGATATAAAAAATAGCTATTTCTGTAAAAGCTATAGTTATAATAAAACTGATTTCTTTAAATAATGCACTAAGACCATCTTTTTTGTTAACTGAATAATTATCCATAGATACCTTTCTTATTTCATAAAATTGTTTTAATATTAGTTACTCGTTTCATTACGTTTTTTGTATAAATCAATTTGAAATAGGTGCCTTGTATCTTTATAGATCTGTTCCCTTTCTAGTCTAGCAACTAGCTTCTAATAATCCCTAGCACACTTAAGAAGCACATGTTTACTTATAAAATACAACAACCTGCATACATACTTACAAAAAAAGAAACGAGGATAGAAATACATTTAGCTTAGAACTACCTATATAGAGCACGATCATGATCATACACCAATCTAATAAATAATTCAGATTTATGGTACTAAGAGGCGCCATTAATTTAATCCTATAAACAATATTAATCAAAAAAATAACGAAATTATATGGTTAAATATGATTTTTTAATTTCCTCGTTTTCTCTTAATCCCTTTACATCTCCTTCAATAACAATTTGTCCTTTTTGTATAACATACCCCCTATCAGCTATTTTAAGTGCCTTTGAAGCATTTTGCTCAACCAATAATATAGTTGTTCCTTCATTTTTTATCTTAGCGATTGCTTCGAATACTTTGTCTACTATCATAGGAGCCAAACCCAAAGACGGTTCATCAATAAGTAAAATTTTTGGCCTGCTCATCATTCCTCTACCAATTGCTAACATTCCTTGTTCTCCTCCGCTTAAAGTTCCCGCTAATTGGTATTCCCTTTCCTTCAAAATTGGGAATAAATTATAAACTTCTTTTAAAGTTTTATTAAAATCTTCTTCTTTTATGTATAAAGCACCTATTTTTAAATTTTCTAAAACATTAAAATCTGGAAATATCCTATTAGTTTCCATAACCATTGAGATACCTAATTTAATAATTTCATGTGCTTTTAAATTATCTATTCTTTTATCTTCGAAAAATATATTACCTGAAACGGGTTTTACTAAACCAATAATCGTATTTAAAGTGGTTGTCTTACCAGATCCATTGGGTCCGAGTAGTGCAACTATTTCGCCTTTTTTAATAAATAGAGAAATATTTCTTAATATTTCAACCGTACCAAAACGAGTGGTTATACCTTCAACCTTCAACATGCTTAAATCTCACCCCCCAAATAAGCCATTATTACTTCTTTGTTATTTGCAGCTTCCCTAAAAGGTCCTTCAAAAATATTCTTACCGTAGTTTAAGACAATTATATGTTGTGTATTTTGTTTTATTACATTCATATCATGTTCAATTATAATAACACTTAGTTCTGGATCTCTTTTCTTAATTTTGTCTATATCACTCATCAAGATTGATGTTTCCTCAGCATTCATTCCCGCTGAAGGTTCATCTAGTAGCAATAATTTCGGCTTTGAGGCAAGTGCTCTACAAATTTCAACTCTTTTTTTATCTGCCTGAGATAGATCTTTTACTTTTCGGTACAACTGGTTTATTAGATCTTTACTGAAATAGCCTAATAAATCAATTGATTCTTCTATATTCTCTTTTAATCTCTTTTTAACATAATTTTGCCCAAACATCGAAATAAAGCAATTAAAATTTTCTAGTCGATGCATTCCTAAAATTACATTATCTAAAGTGCTTAAATTCCAAAATAAACGCGTATTTTGAAATGTTCTCGCTATGCCTTTTCTATTTATCTCATTAGGCGAAAGTCCCGTTATATCGTCATTATTAAAGAAAACTTTGCCTTTAGTGGGACAATAAATTCCTGAAATTAAATTAAAAAAAGTTGTTTTCCCTGAACCATTTGGGCCAATCAGTCCCATGATTTTCCCTTTGTCAAGGGAAAGATTAAGACTTTCTAACGCAACTATCCCTCCAAAATTAATTCCTAAATTTTTTATTTCTAAGATAGTCATTTTGCTTGATTTTCTCCTGATATTTTTTATTAAAATCGTTTTCGAATAAAGAATAAGAGCATGCTAACATTGTATTACTATATTATACATCAGCACCATAAGTACCATGTATAAGATAATACACACCGGTACAAATTCCTAACAAGGTATCAAACCCAGAAGTATAACCTATTTGCAATAGTTTTGACAATATATCATTAAGCTTTGAGGTGCTTAAATGCTTTTGAAAAATATTCTGCAAAAAATCGTGCACTGTTTCTGAATATTTTCCATTAAATGCCCTAAGTAATAAATATTGACTTATCAAAGATGTGTTATGTTTGTATTTTATAACACTGTTCTTTAAAATATTAAATTCTTTTTCATTGATTTTAAAGAAATTAGATGTAAGCCAAAAAATAGAAATAAAACCATATAAAAAATCATCACCTGAGGGCGTAAACCCAATTCCACTACCTATAGTTTTTTCGATATTATTTTCTACTATTTCAATATTATTATTCGCCAATCCACCCAATAATGCTTTAATTGTAAATTCATTTATGTAGCACTTGTACTCCTTTCTAGTTACTTTTTTTGAATCTATACCAGATATTAAATTATTAAGAACTATAGTTCCATTTTTAAAAAAAGTATTTTTGAGATATTTATTATTTAGATATTCCAATATAGAATTTAAATTTTGCAGTAATTGTATTTTTGAAAAAGAGATATTTGTAAACTCTGGAAAATACAAGTAATTGCAGTCTTTTATATCAATTACAGTATTATTGTGCGGTATTTCGAGGCGATTATTTTTAAAAACTAATATTTGTTTATTTACATCCTGGTCATCAAAAAAACCTTCGAATGATATAACATTTTTAATATTCAAACCATACCAATCTCCAATATCTTCTTTAGAAAAAATTGTAATTAAATTACCTGATATAATTGAATTAATAGCATGTTTAAAGACCGAATGAATGAACCCGTGATTATCATTTGAAAATAGTTTATTTGCTTCAAAGCCAATTTTTTCACAATCAAAGCATGTGATTTTTTTATGGTTAGCCTTATTTGCACTCATAATTTACAAAACGACACAAATCCTCTAGTGAGATTATCCACCACCACTTATTACATACTCACAATTTTTTCATTACTTTACCTGCGTTGACAGCTTATATCAGCAACCCTTTTGTTCTTACCCGAATCGCCTTCATCAAATGACCCTCCCCGTAGCAGAGCTACGGGGAATTTAACCCGAGGAGATTAAAAGTAACAAATCTAAAGTTTGTATTCGCTTATTTACAATAATTCATCCAAAAGATTTGATATTTCCTTTTCATTCTCTGCAGGAGGGTTCCATTGAATACGATAAACTTCACACTCTTGATCTTCTAAAGAAGAAGCGAATATCTCTAGGCCCATATTAATTACTATGGTTACTTCGTTTAGCAAACCTTCTCTATTCATTTTTTTCTCTCTTATAGATTTTATTATTATTAGTTAATACAAATAGATCTTGCAAATTTAACAGCTTGAGCATTAGTGGGCAAAACAATTGCCCCTATGTCTCTTAATTTTCTTATTTGTTCAGAACGATTTTGTGGGTCTTCATCAGTTCCACAAACAGAAGTTACAATGGCTATGTGACGGTTATCTTCTTTGGCTATTCTCCTTGCTTCACTAAGTACTGTTAGCACTGCGCCAACTGGATCGGGATGGATACCGTATCCTAAAACAAAATCTAAAAGAATTACAGCTGTACTTCTATCTCTGGCTTCTTGTATAATCCTATCTTTTCTCATTTCAGGTTCTAACATCGGGTGTGGCTTACCAATAGTAAACTCATCTGCACCCATGTCTAATATCGTATTGTTCTTGCTAACATAGTTGTTATTTAATGGACTACACCCTTTTAATGGAATATTAGAAAATATGTTATTTGTATACTCCCTCAATAACAGACATGCCTCTATGGCAAGGGTGCCTCCCGTATATAAACCACGTATATATCTTTGATTTTTGCTAAATTTATTTTTTTCACTATTCGCAGTTCCTATTAAATCATCTTCCTTAAAATCTCCTGCAAAAAGATTCGCCTCAACGTCTCCGCCACATAAACAACGAACAGATTTTAGAGCTAATTCTTCTAATGTGTTAGCATAATTTATTCTATTTTCCTCAAGAATATCTTTATTCCCACCTAAAAAATTGACAATAGTTGGTTTTTTGCAACTTTTCAGCATCCTAACAATGCTATCTAAAGTTTCTTCATCTGGTGGTTTCGATACTATTGCAATAACTTTTGTTAGTGGATCATTCTCAAGTTCTCTAATACCCTCTATCATGGTAATACCACCAATTGGTAGTCTAACATCATTACTACCAGTTCCTATCGCATGCGATATTCCTTTTCCTAAATTATGAACAATGGACGCTACCTCCTGAATACCAGTACCTGCTGCCCCTACAATACCAATTCCTCCTTGTCGTATCTTATTTGCAAAGGCTAATGATTTACCATTTATAATAGCTGTACCACAATCTGGTCCCATTACCAGTAATTCTTTTTCTTTAGCAAATTTTTTAATTTCTAACTCATCTTCAAGTGGAACATTATCGCTAAATATTAACAAATTCAATCCTAATTTAAGCGCTTTCATCGCTTCTCTTTTCACAAAAATGCCTGGAATTGATATTATAGCTAAGTTTGCCTTTGGCATTTTTTCCTTAGCTTCAGATATACTCTTAAAAACATGCTGATGATTAGTTTCAATACCTAACAAAAGTTCCGGTTTTGATAGTAATTCCTTACCTTTCTTTAGTGCATGTTCAACGGATTCGATAGAATCTCCAGATATTGCGATAATCAAATCGCTGGGGCCTGCTTCTGTAATTTCGTCAAATAAAAGTCCTCCACGTTCCAAAAACTTTTTGTTCTGAACAGTTCCCACCATAACCTCGCACTTGTCTATTCCTGGAAGTTCTCTCAATTTTGTAGAGATTCGCATAAGCAATACTGAATCCCGATACGTATTTTTTTCAATAAGAGCTTTAAAAATTGACATTTATAAAGGAATCCTTTCTTTTATTGACCTCTACCTTCACTTAATTGTTTCATCTTTTCTCCAAAAGCCTCCAAAGCCTTTCTAAACGCTTCCTTGGGAGCTCTGGCATTACCCACACCAATTAGACCCCCCTCCTTATGACTAATTCCTGTATTTATAAGGGGGGTAATTCCTGTATCCATAACCTTACGAATATCTATTCCAACAGGAGCACCAGCACCATTTTGGATTGGTATTCCGTAATTGGGGTTTTGGCTAAAACAAATTTTTCTCATCTCTTCTGTCATCATGATGGCATCGTTAGCATCTCCACTTTTAGTCATCGCAAGTGAAGGAGATGCCGCGTGTGCCATAGCCCCAAGCCCTGCTGTCTCAGTGATAGCACTATCTCCCATATCAGCTTGTGCATCTTCCGGTCTATAGGGTGAAAAGAAAAGACCTTTAATTTCCCCAGCAGGACCGGTAAACCACTGCTCACCAAGTCCACTGACTTTTATTCCAACTTCCACACCATTCCTTGCAATAGCGGTCACTATTGAGCTATATTCAATTCCTTTAGCAGCATCTGCTATGGCCTTACATGAGGCCATTGCAAGATGTAAGAAAAATTGATCACTCCTACGTATAAAATTAGCAACATCATATTTTATTTCATCACTAATTGGAGATTTTATTAAAAAAGGCATAAATTCGAGGTTAAAGAGGGCAGTTGAAGCAAAATTTCTACTATGAAGTTCATCGCCCATAGAAATTGCGCGGGCAAATATACTTTTTAGTTCTAAGCTTCCCCCAGCTGTTTCAAGCCCAGCCCTTAATCCTTTCGCAATAACTGCATTTACCCAGTGAAGATTTTTTTGAACCTCTGGAGAATTATTTCCAACAGTCAGCCAATCTTTATCTCTTTCCGGGGTTTCGTATATCAAACAGTAGCCCAAATTTCCATAAGTATCATTTTTTACTACTAAAACATTCATTGAGGCAGTTGTAATACCACACATTGACCCAACAGTATTGTGTTCATGACAGGGCTCTAGCCTAATCTCTTTAGTTTCACAGAGCTTTTCCACTTCTTCTTCTGAATTAGCCAGTCCTTCATATATTGCTCCACCAATAACTGCATTTTTTTGTGGACGGCACATTTCTTTAAAAGTGGTGGGTGGTCCGGCATGCAAAATCAACCTTTTTTCCATTCCTGGAATAACTTCTATAGCCGGCTTAACACCAATCCAAGATACCCCCGAATTTATCATCCTTTCTACTGCTTCTTGGTTAGCTTTATTTATCCTTTCTTTTAAGTCCATTACTAATTCCTCCGTTTTTTTTATATATTAATTCATATCACAGAACTAAAATAACTTAAACTAATCAAATGATCTTCGTAAACAACAAACAAAAATTTCCCCCCACAATCATTGCTGCTGTACCTGTTTGATTGCCTTCTTCCTAAATCTATTTTTTTATAATTCCAACATCAGTAATCAATTCGGTTTCTGCATCTATATAGGTAGATTGCCCTCAATTATTAAAAAAGTCAACTTCATCTTGAACTTTTTTAGAAAAATATTCCCATTTTGAGTGATTATCAACCTGTATGTAAATACTTTATGTTATCTGAATGTAAGTCAAACCAATCTACACAAGAAATCACAGGCAATGAAACTAGTAGCTTTTGGATGACATCCTACATAGTAGAGCCGTAATAGAAGGCAAATGGCTGAAGATATAGACGCCTTGTTAAATCTTAAGCCTAACTCTATTGTATCTATCTGTAACCACTCAGAGATAATACCATGCATATTATTGCCTTTAGCCTGGGCTGGGATAGATAAACTATATTCTTTTTTATGGACTGATATTGGGCAAAGACTCTACCTCCAGAGAACACTGATATTTTTATACTATAATACCCTTTCTATATCCCCTTAATCTTGTCTTTGTCAAAGCAGAGGTATTGCTTTCTCGTCTGACAGACTTTGGCTTCTACTTGATTAGCCTTTGCTGCTTTTACTCTAGTTCTCAAGAGTTTTTCTGGGACTGCCTCTTAAATACTCTGCTTGCTTGAATTGCATTTCTCCAGCGGCAAAAGGTGCTGTGATTTACCTAAAAGATCTCACAGGCCTGCGCAATGGAATACTTTCCTGAACTATAAAGTTTACAGACAAATCCATAGTACTTTTAAAAGCCAACAAACTTCACTTGACCTAAATCCCGGCTTTCTCGGAATTGGACATACTTGGTGATACTTTTCTCATCAACGCCTATTGTTGATACAAAATAGCCTGGTAACCAGACTATATTCTCTTTTCAGTATATTTCACAAAGTCAGGTAAACTTTTTCCTAAGACTGCTGGCAGTCTGCACCTTGAGCTGCCCTATGATATCAGAAACACTGTATTTTGGTGGTATGATTATAATTATATGGATATGACTCATGGCCTGGAAGGTTTTTAATGTGTCTTAGGAAAAAGTTTCCTCAGACATCCACGTAGACCAGTATTTAAGATATAGCGGCACTATTTAGGGATACAGACGATATGGTATTTAATGGTAGGTACTGTGACCTGATAGTCTTATCTCTATATGAACATGGTAATGTATCACCGCCTTATTATTCATCCATAGGTTATGGGTGAATCCATGGTTTTCTGCCTTATGGGTTTGTAAATAACGTTTACATACCTCGTTGTTTTCTATTATTCCATTATCTCGATATGATAATAATTTTATTATGTATTCTTCAGAATAAGTGAAAAAAGTATATTACTGTTCACCAGATTGCTGGATAAGAGTCTGCAATGATTGTAAGACGCTCTCCAGTTTCTTTAAACTATTGCCGTATTGGGCCCAATCTCCCCTTTGAGCAGCTTCCTGAGCTTCTCGATAGTAGCGCATAGCATTGTCAATAAGATTATTCGGGGTGTCACCTTCTTCTAATTTAACCTCTCTTTTTCCCTCAATAGTCCTGCCAAATAACTTTCTAAGGGCGCTGTCTAGGTTTATATCCATCGCTACATCTGACCCATCGGAGACAATAACCCTCCTAAGTTGAGGAATTTCACCCTTTTCCGCTTTCAAATACAAAGGTTCCGCATAAAGGACTGAATCCTCAATAGGAATGGCTAGTAAATTCCCCCTTATTACTGTTGAACCGCTCTGACTCCAGAGGGTTATCTGCTGAGAAATTTCAGAATCCTGGTCAATCATTGCCTCAATCTGCATAGGGCCATAGATTAGCTTATCTTTGGGAAATTTATAAACCAGCATCTTGCCATATTTCTCACCATCATTGCGGACCGCCAGCCAGGCAATCATATTATCCTTGTTAGTTGGGGTAAAGGGCGTTATTAGAATAAACTCTTCTCTTTCAAAACCTGGCAGTTTAGCAATAACATAGTAAGGTTCTAACTGTATTTCATCTGAGGCATAAATTTCATTGGGAATATTCCAATAGTCTTCTTTATTATAAAAGACATCAGGGTTTTGCATATGGTAAGTGGAATACATTTCGGTCTGTACTTTAAAAAGGTCAACAGGATAACGTATATGTCTGCGCAAATCATCCGGCATATCTTCAATCGGTTTGAATAAGCCGGGAAATATACGGTCATAGACACGGATAACTGCATCATCAGGCTCTACAATATAAAAATCGATGTTCCCATTATAGGCATCTATCACCACTTTTACCGAATTACGAATATAATTAAAAAATTGGTTATAAGGCCTGGAATAAGGGAAATAGTTGGAGATAGTATAGGCATCCTGAATCCAGTATAGCTTCCCGCTATCTGAGACAACAATATAAGGATCTCTGTCATATAATAAAAATGGTGCTACTTTGAGAGCACGCTCTATCACATTCCTATATAGCATTAAACGGCTTTCAGCGGTGAGGCTTCTGGTCAGCAATATATTGGCATCTCTTAATTTCAGGGCAAATAACAGTCTTCGCCATAAAGAAGAAATCTCTATCCCACCGGTACCCTCATAATGGGTATACACATTTTCATTTCCTTTAGGGTAATCAAACTCCCGATTCTTGGTATTTACGATAACATACTGGTCAGACATCTCACCATAATATATCTCAGGCCGCGAAATAGGCAGGTCGACTGAGGAAACAGGAGGAATATCCTTCACAGACAGGTGTGGTAATCCGTCAGGCTCTACCTTGTTTACAGGAGTTACCACTATACCGTATCCGTGTGTATAAGTCAGGCGTTTATTGACCCAGGTTTGAGCCTCTTGAGCCAGCTTGCTGCTATTCAATTCTCTAACAGCAATCATGACCTGCTGATAATCTCCATTTAGATAATAACGGTCCACATCTATCCCTAAGAATTCATAATATAAACGTATAGCTTGGAGCTGATTAAAGGTTTGTTCCAGTGGACGCCAATCCCATAGGCGAACATTACTTATTGTTTCAGGATTTTTAAGTACTTCTTCATAATTTATCTTCTCCGCAAAAGGAAAATCCTGTTCAGCTATTCTATCTAACCCATACGCTTTTCTGGTCAGCTCAATCTCATTTAGTAGATATGGCCTTTCTCTTACCAATTCATTAGGTGAAACTACTGTTCTTTGAATAATCCCCGGTAAAAAAGTCATGGTAATAAGATAAAAAACTACCACGGCTGTAACAGCAATGGAAGGCAAACGAAGACTTTCCTGTTTGGATGTCAAAAATACTGTAATAGCGGCGATGATGCATAGTAAAAATGAAATTCTTAAGACCCATAAATTAATCTGGACATCGGTATACCCTGCACCATAGACAGCCCCCTGGGTAGAAAAGAGCAATTGGCGGGTATTTATCCAGAATGCAGCCGCTTGTAAGAGTAAATAGACTCCTAATAGTAACGAGAGATGATATTTCACCGGTGGAGAGATATTTACTCTGCGCGGTTCTAATCGGATAGCCTTTTTGGCAAAATATACTAAGAATACCATCAGAAAAATTAAACCGATAGCGAAGCTCAGCCAATTCCTAAAATACTCTAAAAAAGGAAGTTGAAATAAATAAAAACCTAAGTCCTGTCCAAATATAGGATCATTGCTTCCTACATATACGCGATTTAGATAAATCAACAATTTTTCCCAATTAACTGATTCAGAAAAGCCTATTAACATGGAAAGAACAATGGAGATGATCAATGCAATTTTCTTACTAATCTGAAGACTTTGGAAATTTCTATACAATTTCATTTCCGGTCTTTCATTTTGGATATCTTGCCAATCTAACTCTACCTGGACAGCAGGGGCATAGCGACGAGTATAGTTAAAGTTAAGGTAACTGATTATAAAGAATAAAACTGCAAAGAATAGCCCTACTCCAAACTGACTGAATAATATTTTCCAAAACACCGACACATAGCCAACAGATTTCGACCAAACCATCGGTATGTAAAAACGGTTGATAAAAATAAAAGACATAAATAGAAGGATAGCCAACCCTACTGCTAATATTTTGGTCCGGTATTTTTTAAATATATTGTTCAATTTCTTCACCTCTCTCACCAAAAATATTACCAAATAAATATAGGAAATATTCTGCAAACTCTCCCTGATTTTGATTATAACATGCAAATGCACATGATGGCATTATTTAATGTTTGGCCAACACTCAAAGTCGGCAATATTAATGAAATTTAGAAAATTATATTAAGAGAGAAATGAGCGGGTTGAACGGCAGCTCTACATTTAATGATTTCATTTCTTATTTCATTTGTGGCAGGACAACACTTCCGTTGGGTATTATATAGCAATTAAAATTAGAGCCATGTTTTTTCTGAACCAGGGTAAGGGCATCCTGTATNCCATTAGCCGGAATCATAAACATTTTTTGCACTAGTTTTTTGTGTAGTGAGGATATTAAGATAATTTCTACTTCTTTAGCCACTTTGGCTATAGCATAGGCCTTATGTCCTCC
>JGI24712J26585_10000362_pt1 | contig 39337 bp, 41 predicted proteins | sample BioPla3DNA2_FD_26585 | JGI IMG/M metagenome (IMG submission 26585)
AGGTAAAAATAAACCTGAGAAGGTTGCACAAATTGTTAAAGGAGTAGCTGATGGATGTGTTATGGCGGGATGCTCTCTTATAGGTGGTGAAACGGCTGAAATGCCTGGTTTCTATCCTGTAGATGAATATGATGTTGCAGGTTTTGCAGTGGGTATTGTAGATAAGAGCAAGATGATTAATGGTAAAAGCATTAAAGCAGGAGATACGCTTATAGGTGTCTCATCTTCAGGAATGCACAGCAATGGATTCTCTCTTGTTAGAAAAGTACTTGCACCAAGTAAAGAAAAACTGAATGAGGAAGTTAAAGCCCTTGGAACAACCCTTGGGGATGAGATCTTAAAGCCTACAAAAATATATGTAAAGACAATACTTGACGTAAAAGATAAATTTGAAATAAAGGGTATATCCCATATTACTGGAGGGGGGTTCTATGAAAACTTGCCTAGAATGCTTCCGGAAGGTTTGGGAGTAAAAGTTAAGAAGGGTAGTTGGCCAATACTTCCGATTTTTAGCTTGCTACAAAGCCTTGGAAATATAAGTGATAAGGATATGTTCAATACCTTTAACATGGGTATAGGAATTGCTATGGTTGTGGATAGCAAAATAGCTAATGAAGTTGTAAGTTACCTTAACAGGGAAAAGGAAGAGGCTTATATAATTGGTGAAACAGTAAGTGGAAAGTCTGAGGTAGAAATATGCTAAAACTAGGCGTGCTTGTATCAGGTGGGGGCACAAACCTTCAAGCAATTATTGATAAGATTCAAAGCGGTTATTTGAATAATTGCTCAATAGTTACTGTGATATCAAGTAAACCCGATACATATGCTCTTGAAAGGGCTCGCAATCATGATATTGAAGGAGTTTGTATAGCTAGAAAGAGCTTTAACTCAATAGAAGAATACGATCTTGCTTTGATATCTCATCTTGAAAAACATGGTGTAGATCTTGTAGTAATGGCAGGCTTCCTTTCAATACTAGGTGAAACGTTTACAAAGAGGTATGAAGGCAGTATAATTAATGTGCATCCTGCACTTATACCGTCCTTTTGCGGCAAAGGGTACTATGGCTTAATACCTCATGTAAAAGCAATTGAATATGGGGTAAAGGTTACAGGAGCTACAGTTCATTTTGTAGAGCTTGAGGCCGATGCAGGTCCAATTATTTTGCAGAAAGCCGTATATATAAAAGAGGACGACACTCCTGAAACTCTCCAAAAGAGAGTTATGGAGGAAGCGGAGTGGGATATATTGCCAAGAGCTATAAAGCTTATTTCAGAGAATAAAGTAGTTATTGAAGGCAGAAAAGTTAAGATACTTGATTAGAATATAAAAATATTAGGGAGTGATAATATGATTAAGCGTGCGTTGATAAGTGTATCCGATAAGACCGGAATTGTTGATTTAGCAAAGGAACTCTCAAATGTGGGAGTTGAAATTATTTCTACAGGTGGAACTCATAAGACCTTAAGTGATGCTGGTATAAATGTTACAAATATATCCGACATAACCGGTTTTCCTGAGTGCCTTGACGGAAGAGTTAAGACTCTTCATCCTAAGGTGCATGGAGGACTTCTTGCAATGAGAAATAATCCTGAACATATGAAACAAATAAAAGAGCTTGGAATAGAGCCAATAGACATGGTTATAATAAACCTTTATCCCTTTAAGCAGACTATATTAAAGGGACATGTAGAATTGGAAGAAGCTATAGAAAATATAGATATCGGTGGACCTACAATGCTTCGTGCTGCTGCAAAGAATTATCAGGACGTAGTTGTAATAGTTGATCCTTCAGATTATACGATGGTAATAGATGAGCTTAAGTCTTCAAAGGAAATTTCGGTAAAAACTAAATTTAAGCTTGCATCTAAGGTTTTTGAACACACAAGCCATTATGACACCTTAATTGCTAAGTACTTGAGGGACAAGGTAGGAGAAGAAGAATTCCCTCAGACTTTATCGCTTACTTTTGAAAAGGCTCAGGATATGAGATATGGAGAAAATCCTCATCAGAGAGCTGTTTTCTATAAGGAAGTAGGAGCAAATGTAGGCTGTTTATCATCAGCAAAACAACTTAATGGAAAAGAATTATCCTACAACAATATTAATGACACAAATGGAGCTCTTGATTTGTTAAAGGAATTTGACGAACCGACAGTTGTTGCAGTTAAACATGCAAATCCATGTGGTGTAGGAAGTGCAGACAATATATTTGATGCATACATAAGAGCTTATGAATCGGATCCTGTATCCATTTTTGGAGGAATAGTAGCTGCAAATAGAGAAATTGATGAAAAAACTGCTGAAGAAATTAATAAGATATTTATAGAAATTATTATAGCACCATCCTTTACAGAAGGTGCATTGAAGATTCTTACACAGAAGAAAAATATAAGAGTTATGCAGCTTGATAATATCTCTGCAAAACTTCCTGCGGGTACATATGATATGAAAAAAGTTGCAGGTGGTCTATTGGTTCAAAGCTACAACAATGATTTGCTAAATGTTGATGAGTTAAATTATATTACTGAAAAGAAACCAACAAAAGAAGAGTTGGAAAGTCTTATTTTTGCAATGAAGGTGGTAAAGCATACTAAATCCAACGGTATAGCTTTAGCTACTGGTAAACAGACTATTGGAGTTGGCCCAGGTCAAACAAATAGAATTATGGCAGCAAAAATAGCTATTGAATATGCCGGAGAACGTGCTAAAGGAGCTGTTATGGCTTCAGATGCTTATTTCCCATTTCCTGATTGTGTTGAAGCAGCGGCTGCTGCAGGCATTACCGCAATAATTCAGCCCGGTGGTTCTATGAGGGATCAGGAGTCGGTAGATGCGTGTAATAAATTTGGTATAGCAATGGTACTTACAGGAATGAGACATTTCAAACACTAGGTATGAATTGCAAAGTATTTCGGGGGATAGCTATTATTAGCCTATCCCTTGATAAGTTTTATTACTTATCTTTCAAACTAAGTGAAAGAGGCATAAACGAGGGGGCTCGATACCCCGTAATTTTTCTATAAAAAGGAGCAAAGCTTTCCATTTGTGAAATAGGATTAATAGAAATAAACTGTTTCGCAGGTGGAAATAGTTTATTTTTTAAGGAGTGATAAAATGAAGGTTTTGGTTGTAGGCAGCGGTGGACGTGAACATACACTTGTGTGGAAGATTGCTCAGAATAAACAGGTAAAAGAGTTGTATTGCGCTCCCGGAAACGGAGGAATATCAGCTATAGCAAAAAATGTGCCTATAAAGGTCATGGATATAGATGGAATGGTAAACTTTGCAAAGGAAAAGGCGATTGACTTGGTAGTGGTTGCTCCCGATGATCCTTTAGCAGCTGGCATGGTAGATGCTCTCGAGAAAGAGGGGATAAGAGCATTTGGACCAAGAAAGAATGCTGCGATAATAGAAGGCAGCAAAGCTTTCGCTAAGGATCTTATGAGAAAATATAATATTCCTACCGCAAAATATGAGGTTTTTGAAAACAGCAGCGAGGCACTGGAATATTTGAAAACTCAGAAATTCCCTATAGTTGTAAAAGCAGACGGACTAGCTCTAGGTAAAGGTGTTATAATTGCTCAGGACTTTGAGGAAGCGAAGGAAGCTGTAGTTAATATCATGGAGGATAAAGCTTTTGGAGATGCAGGCAATAAGGTTGTAATAGAAGAGTTCATGGTTGGTCCTGAAGTATCAGTACTAGCCTTTACAGATGGTAAATCAGTAAAACCTATGGTAAGCTCACAGGATCACAAGAGGGCATTAGACAATGATGAAGGGCTTAACACTGGTGGCATGGGAACTTTCTCTCCAAGCAGAATCTATACCAAAGAGATGGCAGATTACTGTATGGAGAACATATTTAAACCCACAGTGGATGCAATGAATAAAGAGGGAAGGAAATTCAAAGGGATATTATATTTTGGACTTATGATAACAGCCGAGGGACCGAAGGTTCTTGAGTACAATGCAAGGTTTGGAGATCCGGAAACTCAGGTTGTAATTCCAAGGCTTAAAACAGACCTTCTTGAAATATTCAATGCCATCATAGATGAGAAGCTTGGTGAAGTGGATATTGAGTGGGCGGATAATGCAGCCGTATGTGTAATTATGGCATCAGGCGGTTACCCTAAAGAATATAAGACAGGATATGAAATATCAGGTCTTGATGAGGCACAAAAGGATGTAAACACAGTTGTTTTCCATGCTGGCACAAAATATGAGGATGGCAAGTACTTGACCGCAGGGGGTAGAGTGCTTGGTGTGACCGCAGTAGAGAGCAATCTTGATTTGGCAATCAAAAAGGCTTATGAAGGCGTAGCGAAGATAAGTTTTAAAGATATGCACTTTAGGAAAGATATTGGCATAAAGTAAAAATAAAAGGAAATGCTCTGGCGGAATTGATAATCTGCCGGAGCATTTTTTTGCATATCCTATTGTATCCTTCCAAAAGGCTCCGGTCTTTAATATATATCCTGACAGAATATCTCCTGTCGAGTAATATATAGAATCTACTTTGTATGTATTTTTAATATTTTTTGTTTCATCGGTGTCAAAATGAACATTGAACGTGTACCATTCACTGTAATAAGGATAAGTTAAATCTTTTAAATCTACAGGTTTTATACCATTTTCACTATTGACGGGTATTTCTACATCTATCAAATATGCAAGGCTTTTGGATGAAGGTCAAAAGAATATGGAAGAACAATTCTCGCAAAATGTTTGCCGGAAATATTGCAAAATTATAACTCCGCTGTATAATGATAAAAGTAAGTTTTATAACAGACTATGACTTTGAGGACGGTAATAGTACAGGAGGCGACTATTTTGAGAATGATTTCAAAAGCTATGCTCTATAGTTTTTTGAAGGTTGCAAAAATATATAAAAAGAGCTTTGAAAAAGATTTGGAATATGCTACTCAAAAGAATGAGCAGTTGCTTATGGAGATTATAGCAAAAAACAGTGGTACGGAGTATGGTAAAAAATATGCATTCCAATCAATAGATTCACCTAAGACATTTAAAAATATGGTTCCTCTTACCCAATATGAGGATTATAAAGATTATATTGAACGCATGGCAAAAGGTGAAGACAATATTCTTACATCAGAAAAAGTGGAGTATTTCGGAGTATCATCGGGAACGACGGGCAGTCAGAAGTTGATACCGGTGACTAAAAGTTCCCGTAAATCAATTTCGGGGTATATGGGTTTACTAACCCAGGGTGTTTTGTATGAAAACCTTTCAAAGAAGTGGACCTATGGAAGAGGTCTTAACCTTATTGGGATGTGCGGTTCGGGAAAAACCGAAGGAGGTATTCCTACATGTTCAGGAACCGCTGGAGGAATGAAGTCTATGGAGAAGATGATTCCATATATATGGACAACACCTGTGGAAATTCTCAAGCAAGATGGAAAATTTGACGTTAATTATCTTCACTTACTTTTTGCACTTATGGATAGGGATTTAATGTATTTATCTGCTGCTTTCATTCCATCAATCCTTGACTTATTAAGATGCCTTGAAGATAAATGGTCTGAGCTTATAAAGGATATTAGAGAAGGGGAAATTAGCCATGAGATCCTGGTTACAGAAGATTTAAGAAACAAGCTTCAAAAAAGGATGAAGCCAAATCCTGAAAGAGCTGAGGAATTAGAGAGAGAGTTTAGCGTTGGGATGGAAGGAATTGTAACCAGAATATGGCCAAAATGTGCTTTTATATGGGGTGTTTCAGGTGCCGGATTTAAGATGTACCTTGAAAAGGTGAAAAAATACACTTCAGATTTGCCGGTATACTGTGGTACATATGGTGCAACCGAGGGATTAATCGGAGTTGAAATGGGATTAAATAAAGCCACATATGTTGCAGCACCTAAAAGCGTATATTATGAGTTTATACATGAGGATGAGTGGGATGGTAAAAACATATCCACATACAATATAGAAGAGTTGATAATTGGTGAAAAATATGAAGTGGTCATTACAAATAGTGCTGGATTTTACCGTTATAGGTTGGGTGATGTAGTCAAAGTGGTAGGCTATTGTGGTAAAACTCCTGAATTAGAGTTTCTTTACAGGAAAAATCAATTGATAAGTATAAATGCAGAGAAGACCTCGGAACAAGCAGTTCAACAGGCCGTTACTGAGACTTTTAAACACCTGAAACTCGAACTGGTCGATTATACTGTTATGGCTGACATAGATACCTCGCCGGGAAGATATGTATTTTTTGCTGAAGTTAATAATATAAAGGCTTTAGATAAAAATGAAGCTGAAAGAATACTTGAAACGAAGCTTTGTGTAGCAAATCCCCGATACGAGCAGTTTAGAAAAGTAATGAAAATTGGTCATGTATCTTTAGAACTTGTTAAGCCTGGAACTTTTAATTCTCTAAAAACTTTGCTTGTATCAAAGGGAGCATCAAGAAATCAGGTCAAAATACCTAGAGTTGTAAAAAGAGCCGATTTGGTGGAATTATTAAAGAGTAAGACGTATAGCACAGAAGTTAAAGAATATATACAAATTTTATAAAATATGTAATGGACAAAAAGTGATAAAAACAGAAACACTCCGGAAGATTTGATAATCTACTGGAGTGTTTTATCTCCAACAAATTTTTAGTTGTTTATTTAAATTAAACACTTGAAATCCTTCTAAAGTTTTGGTGTATTATACCACGTAATGCAGTAAAATCATAGCATTTATAGGCTTGCTGTAATATTTTACATCTGTTTTCCGGCTTCAATCATAACATTTATATAGCAAAACCCTTGCAATAAGCGGAAAACATGTTATGATCGAAGCGAATTTCCTTGAAGATTGGTTAAATTTTATGTACAATCAGATGTAACTATAGTTTTTCTTGGGTTTACTTTACTAAAAGGATGGAGGTGGTAGAATGGGCAAGAAACATATTTGTCTTGATATTGGGGGAACAAAGGTACTTGGAGCCATTTTAAATGATAAAGATAAGATAACCTTCAAGGTTAAGAAAAAGACTAAAGCAGATAAGGGCTTAGAAAAGATCGAAGAGAGAATAATTGATGTTGTGGATGAGCTCATAAAAGAATCGGGAATGGATAAAAATGAGATAGAGGCAATAGCTGCGGGTGCTCCAGGAGTTATTAATGAGGAAACCGGTGAGCTCGTATATGCTCCAAATCTTCCATGGAAAAACTATGATTTGAAAAAAGTGATAGAAGATAAATTTGGTAGACCTTTTTATATCGGAAACGACGCCAATTTAGGAATGCTTGGCGAATGGAAATATGGAGCGGCAGCTAAAAAGGAAAATGTTGTTGGTATATTTGTTGGTACAGGAATAGGCGGAGGACTTATATTAAATAACAAGCTTTATATGGGCAAAAGATATGATGCCGGAGAACTTGGACATATGATATTAAATACTGAAGGACCCTATTGTAATTGTGGTCAAAGGGGATGTTTTGAAGCATATGCAAGTAAGGTTGCAATTACAAGAGAAATAAAGACTCAAATTCAAAGAGGGAGAAAAACTGTACTAAAAGATTTAGTAGGAGAAGATTCTGTTATTAGAAGCAAAGCTCTAAAAGATGCACTAGAAGCTAAGGATAGCCTAGCGTTGGAAGTGATGGACAATGCTATATATTATCTTGCAGCGGGTACAGGTAATCTAATAAATATTTTCAGCCCTGACATGGTAGTCCTTGGCGGGGGAGTTTTGGAATCTCTCAGGGATTATATCATGCCATTGTTAAAAGAGTACATTAAAAGGTTTACACTGCCAGAACTATTAAATGGAACGGAAATTGTGAGCAGTGCATTAGGAGACGATGCCATTCTCTATGGTGCCTTGGCTATTATTAAAGGGAAAAAAGGTAGTGACTAAATGAAGAATAAAATAGAGAAGATAGGTGTTTCAGGAGGGACTTTCAATCCCATACACATGGGACACCTGATGGTTGCTGAGATGGTAAGAGACAGTTTTGGTCTTGACAAGGTATTATTTATTCCTTCTGGGATGCCTCCGCATAAGAATTTAGGTGGTGTGGCTTGTGCAGAACACAGATTTGATATGGTTCAAATAGCTGTGGCAAGTAATCCCTATTTTATAGAGTCAAGAATTGAGATTGATCGAAGGGGATACACCTATACCGTCGATACTCTGAAAAATTTGAGAGAAATCTATGGAAATAATACAAGCTTATATTATATAATTGGAGCAGATGTATTAAATGATTTACTTACTTGGAGAAGTTTTGAGGAAGTATTTAAGATATGTGAGTTTATAGCTGTATTAAGACCAGGAAATGATGTACAAGCTTTTAATAATCAAATGAAATATCTAAAGGACACTTATTGTGCTAAAATTCACTTTATTAATACTCCACAAATAGATATTTCTTCTACAGAAATCAGAGACCGAGTGAAAGAAGGAAGGTCAATTAAATATCTTGTTCCTGATGCGGTGGAGGAATACATAAAGTTAAATAGGCTATATACTCAATAGGTTATAGATAAAAGAGGTTTATGAAATGACAACTATTGAAATACATGATAAACTTAAGAGAGCTTTGTCCCCAAAAAGGTTCAAGCATTCGTTAGGAGTGATGGAGACAGCCGTAAAATTAGCATCACTATATGGGGTTGACGAAAAGAAAGCTGAGCTAGCAGGGTTGCTCCATGATTGTGCTAGGGAGATGAAAGCTGAGGAAATTTTAAAAATATGTCAGAAAAAAAATATAACGATAGACAACATATGTGCAATGCAGCCTAAGTTGTTGCATGGACCTGTTGGAACAGTTGTTGCGAGAGAAGAGTATGGCATAGAGGATGAGGAAATTCTTAGTGCAATATATTGTCATACTACAGGTCGTAAGGATATGAGTGCCCTTGATAAAATAATATTTTTAGCTGATTATATTGAACCCGGACGAGATTTTTCTGGTATCGAAAAAGTTAGAGAAGCTGTGTTTGAGGATCTTGATAATGGTATGGTTATTTCTTTGGTAAGTATTATAAAACACTTAGTTAAAAAAAGAGAACTCATACAAATTGATACTATTGACACATGGAATTATATTATAAATAATTATAGATAAGGTGATTTAAGAAAAACTGGTCAATGGGTATTTCAAAAGTCACGGACGAAGGGGATTTTTTTAGTATAGTTATGTAAACGAAAGGGGTTAATACCCTGAAATTTTGTTGTGAAGGCTTGGTTTGCTAAAAGTGCCTTTAAAATTATGGAGGTTCTGTGCTATGGCAGCTAAGAAAAAAAGATATAGTAAGGCTAGAAAAAAGAGATTTAGGCGTATTATTATATTAGCGGGTATCTTATTTTTGACAGTGATACTACTAATGGTACTACGTAATACTTTTTTTTCGGATAAATCAAAAGCTGTAATAGTAGAACCGAGTGCTACTGCCATAGTTTATCAGGAGGTTGTAGAGGATACAGATATAAAAAATGAACTTTCAGATATAGCAAATGCGGCAAACGCATCTCAAGCATCCTATGATGAAGCAATTAAAGAAATTAGTGATTCGATAGCTAAAAATAAAGGTATTAGAGTCAAAGTAGTAAACCATTCAAGAAATACAGGATATTCTGAAAAGCTTAGGGCAGTCCTTGAATTAAATGGTTTTACTGTAAGCTCAGGCAATGATAAATCTTTAAAACGTGTAAGTTCGGTTATAATAGAGAAAAAGTACGATATTTCCGGTGAAGCGATTACAAAGCTTGTTAACATAAATAGAATCCGGAAGGAATTAGACCCTGAGTCAAGATTTGATATTGTAGTAGTAATAGGTGATGATTATTAATTTTATATATAATCAATGAAAACGAAGGAGTGAAAGAAGTTGGAAGCAAAAGCTTTAGCAGAAAAAATTGTTCAGATATTGGAAGATAAAAAGGCAAAAGAAGTAAAATGTATAAATATAAGTGAAGTAACAGTGATTGCAGACTATTTTGTTATTTGTAGTGGTACTTCAATACCGCATATCAAAGCTTTAGCCGATGAGATAGAAATTAAAATGGAAGAAATAGATGTAGAGTTGCTTAGAAAAGAAGGATACAATAGTGCAAGATGGATTTTGCTTGATTATAACTCTGTAGTTGTTCATATTTTTCATGAAGAAGACAGAGAGTTTTACAACCTTGAGAGATTATGGTCTGATGGAGTTTTGCATAGATAATTATTTTTAGAATAATCAGTTTCATCATCATTGCCTTTATTGCATTACCGCTTGAAACTATCCTATTACCTTGTTTACCTACTTTACAATCTATCAACTCTATCAACCCTGTTTTTTCACACATGGCTGATAACACTTGTAATGCACCATCAACGCAAGTTTTAACTGAATCGGTAACACTAAATCCCATTGAAACACTCCTCGATATGCTTTATTATATTATTTACATTAACATATTTTCGCCAAGTGTTTCTCTGGAAATAACTACTGTTTTGTCATATACCTGAATCCGTGAATATTTTTCTTATGGTATTATAGCCTTATTATACCTCATTTCGCTGGAATTGTGAGTACTTCTATGATAAAATATTCACGGATTCAGGTTATTATACTAGAATCCAAATATTGGATTCTTTAGTTACAACAATTATTATTAAAGCCCTCAAAATCCCTAACGAATTCAATAGGGTTTGAAGGCTTTTTAGTTACAACATTTATTATCCATCAACACCATCATCTTCTTTAGACCGTTCCGGCATTATATATTGCCATTGAAAGCTCTTTGATGTAGTGTCCCAGTGAATAGATTTAACTTCTATGTTTTCTATATCCAAAGCTGTTAAAGCTACTGATGAATAAAGTTTTTTTGAGCCAGCATCATAAACTTTATCAAGCATTCTTCCTATACAGAATTCGTTGGTATGGGTAGCAGTAACTCCTTTTCCTATTAACTTTTCAACATCCTTATCAGCATAGAACTCCGAAATTCTATACAATGGTTTTCTATCTGTCAGGATATTCAACACCAGTGCTTTTAAAGCCTGACCAGGGGTCAAAAAACACTTATCCTCATCCCATTCCACGAACTTATCTACTATATCCCCTATGCTGAGCTGATCATATACTGCTGATAATAGCGGCAGTGGTCCATCGGATAATATTCTTACACCATTTAAGTCCACTTTTATTACCTCCTAAATCGTTGCATACATTATAGCATGCCAACTTAGGAACATTCATAAACAATTTCTTCCTACACTATACCTGCTGAATATGAGATATACTTATGACATTAGTTACATTTGGGCTTGGAAGGATATTGAAACCAATAGCAAAGGCTGCAAAAAAATCCCGGATAGTCAAGGTGTTAGGAGAAGAACTGCTTGAAACAGTAGCTAAAAATTTTGATGAGGGAACAGATGCTATTGACGAGATTGACAAAGTTATAAGAAGCCTCAAAAAGGCAGGAGCATCGGAAGATGTCATTAAGGAATTTGTAGAAAAGTTCAATAAAAAGGGCTTGGATTGGCTGAATGCGAAGTCTGCATTTAAATTTACCGATAACGAGTTGAGGAAACTAGCAGGACTTGGTGACAATTTATTTGACTGTTCTGATGATGACAAATAACCCCATAATCTTCTTGATATTTATGCTTTTAATAATTACAATATTGGCAAAATTGTCGCAATGAGAAAAACATTAGTCCCGCTTCTTTGAAAGCGGGACTAATGTTTTTTGGGATAAATTTAATTAAGCCTATCAACTAGCATGTAGCTCCTCCAACTGAGTGGAGATCTGCGTCTAAAATTTCTTGTTTTCTTTCTAATATTTCATCGGACAATAGCTGAGCTTCAATATTTTCAAAGCCTATTCTTTCGATGGTATCAGCTAAACGCTCACCTGTAATTCCCTGCTCTCTATATATGAGTATCATTTTTTCTATTACGCTCATGACCTCTTCTTTATCTTTAAATATTTTGTTTATGGACATGCCTCTTTTTACTTTTTTACCCCATCTTCCACCAATAGCGATTTTATATCCTGTTTTTCCTTCTCCAATGGCATCAAAGTGGCATTTTCCTATACAGCGTCCACAATTATTGCATATCTCTTCATCAATGCTTAATACACCATCAGCAACTTCAGCTGCATTCATTGGACATACATCAACTACAGAGCATTTTTTGCAGCCATTGCATAGCTCTTCATCAAAAATTGGCACCAATTGACCAATAACCCCTAGGTCATTTAGATCCGGCTTAATACAGTTGTTTGGACATCCGCCCACACCGATCTTAAACTTATGAGGAAGTTTAACGTTTCTATATCCTTTATAAAATCTCTCATGAATTTCCTCTGAGAGAGCATATCCGTAGATTAAGCCAAATTTGCATGTAGTTGCCTTACAAGCTACTATTGGTCGTACTTTTGAACCGGTTCCTCCTGTCTCAAGACCTTCCTTAGCTATATAAGACCTAAACTCTTCTATCTTGTCGTATGGAATACCAGGAACCTCTATAGTCAGTCTTGTAGTAAACAGAACATGTCCATTACCAAACTTTTCTGCAGCCTCTGCTACACATATTTGCTGAGCAGCAGTTGTTTTACCATTGATTGTGATAATTCTGCCGCTAAAATTATCTGTCCCCCTGTTTCTTAAAAACCCTAATGCTTTTACTTGCTTTTCTTGTTCTGGTGTAACCTTTAAATTTTCCATTTTTCAACCTCCGATTTTCAAATAAGCTTCATAGTGATAGTGCAATTAGTTTATAAAGATAGTTCATTGAAAAAAGTTCCGCCTTCAAGCACCAATGTATTAGTATAGCCAAAACTCTTTAGTCTCTTTTGCAACATATATGCTTTTTTTCCTTTTGTACAGACTAACAACAGCTTTTCATCTTTGTCAAAGTGATGCAATTCATGATGAACTTTTGATAAGTCTATAAAAGCTGCACCGGCTATACTTGGATTGATAGCTGCATCCACTACTTTATAGCCTTCAGCTTTACCTTCCGAATACTCTTTAGGTGTTATGGACTGGATTTCTCCGTTGATTTTGTTCAATAATATATTAACGGTATGGGAGAAAGGATGAATGGCCGTTGAGAACGGCGGTGCATAGGATAGATCTAAATCCTTAATATCATCCAAAGTAGCATTTAAGGAAATGGCCATCACCGCTAAGTCTACCATTTTATCCACTGCACCCTGGCCAACTACCTGTAATCCTAAAAGCTTTTTGGTATTTCTATCGGCAATCATCTTAACAATAAAATTTGATGCTCCGGGATAGTAATGGGTCTTATCATCAACAACCGTTACGAAAGATACCGCATCATAGCCCTCAGCTTTGGCTGCATCTTCCGTCATGCCGGTTTTTGCAACATTTAATTCAGGAAGTTTGGTGACAGCGGTGCCAAGAACACCCTTATAGCTTATACTTTTACCGTTTAGGTTTTGAGCCAGTATCCTTCCTTCAATATTTGCCGAAGATCCCATTGGAGAGTAGGCTTCTTTTCCTGTCAACATATTGCTTACAATAGCACAGTCGCCAACGGCATATATGTCCTTGACATTGGTTTCCATATGCTCATTTACCACAATAGCTTTATTTCCGGCCAGTTGGATGCCTGTGTCAGCCAGGAAAGAAGTATTAGGTCTTATGCCTATTGAAAGTATTATGGCATCTGCTTTCATTGCACGCCTGTTTGTTTTCACCTTTTCAACTTTTTCATCTCCAAGAATTCCTTCTAGTTTGGTCTGTGTAAAGGTCATAATTCCATGGTTGGCCAGGTGGTTTTCAACATAATTTGCTATCTCCGGTTCAAAGCCCGGAAGTATTTGAGGGGCCATATCGAGGACGGAAACGCTAATTCCTTGAACAGCTAAATTTTCAGCTACCTCTAGGCCTATAAACCCTCCTCCGACAACAACGGCACGCTTAATTTCTCCGGCTTCAATGGATTCTCGTAAACTTATGGCATCCTCCGGAGTCCTCATAAAATATACCCCTTTTAGGTCGATGCCATCAATAGGAGGCTTAATAGGATCTGCACCGGTAGCTAAGTATAAGTATTGGTTTTATCAGTCTTTAAATCGAGAGCTTCTACTTCCTTTTTGTCAGGATTTACTTTTGTCACTTCAATTTCAGTCAACACTTCTACACCGGTTAATTTGGAAAAGCGTTCAGGAGTATTGACTATTAAGCTTTTACGATTTTCAATTACATTTCCAACATAATAGGGTAGCCCGCATCCTGCATAGGAAATATCTTTACCTTTTGTTAATATGGTTACCTGTGCATTGTAGTTATCTCTTTTCAGCTTTGCAGCTACTTTGGTGCCAGCAGCTACGCCACCTATGATCAATATATTCACAAAATATCACCCTCCGAACTAATAGAGAAATAATGATCCTAATTATACTATAACAATTGTTTAGAAGGTGGTAAAATGATAAAATCTTATCATATGTATAGGTAAAACCTATACATACTAAATTGAAGCCGATAAATTTTTGATATATCAGGAGGAAAAAATATGACAATAAGGCATTTGAGGATTTTTATAGAGGTGGTAATAAACGGGAGCATGAGTGCTGCGGCATCCAAGCTTTATATCTCGCAACCCACAGTAAGTCAGGCCATCAGAGAGCTGGAGGAACATTACGGGGTTCTGTTGTTTAACCGCCTAAACAGAAGACTATATATTACTGATGCGGGGGAAAAACTGTTTTCCTATGCCAAAAGTGTAGTGAAGCAATTTGATCAAATGGAAGAGAAAATGCTCAATATAAATCAAAAGGAGAAAATAAGAATAGGCTCAACTATAACTGTTGGTGAGTGTATATTAAGTGATTTAATAAATATATTTGCTAAAAAAGAACCCAATATTGAAGTTTACTCCTACGTGAATAACACCCAAATTATAGAGAGCAAGCTTTTAGACTCTGAAATAGATATTGGAATTGTGGAAGGGGAAATAAAGAGCCCTGATTTAATATGCTTTCCGGAAGTTAAAGACTATCTGGTTCTCATTTGTAGCACCAGCCATCCTTTTGCAAAAAAGAAAACCATTAAATTAGAAGAGCTTGCTGATGAAAGCTTTGCCATGAGGGAAAAGGGCAGTGGAACAAGGGAGCTTTTCGAAAAATATATGTCCAATAACGGATTTGAGATAAAGATAGCTTTTGAAGGTAATAGCCCTGAGGCCATAAAAAAGGAAGTAATAAATAATAACTATTTAGCAGTTATCTCTATTTGTTTAGTGGAGAAAGAAATAAAAAACTCCCAGATACATGTTATCGAGAGTGCAGAGGGAGCCTGGGACAGATATTTCAGTATAGTCCACCATAAAGACAAGGTGTTAACCAAAGGAATGAAAAGCTTAATAGAAGTGGTAAGGGACAATAAAAACATATCAACCTGTATAAAAAAACATTCAGCAAGCAGGTTGGTGAAATAAAGGCTCTATAGAACCTTTGGGCTACTGAAGCCTTTGTTTTACTATATAGGTAAAACCTATAATTGTGATTGTGTTATTGTATTTTAAAAGAAATCTATAAAATGCTACTATTAAAACATGTAAGAAAATAAGCAAATCATTGTAACCATAAATCCATAATCGCAGTTAGGAGTGTTGAAATTGAAAAAGAAAATTCTGGCGTTATTATTATTGCTCATACTTATAGTAACCGGATGCAGTAATGGAAATATAAATAAAAAAGTTAATGGAGATAATAAAAATCACGAAGCATATTATACCTTTATCGATTCCCGTGGCAATTCAGTTGTTTTAGAAAAGAGGCCGGAAAGGGTTGTATCCCTGGTGGGGTCTTATGCTGAAACATGGGTATTGACTGGAGGAGAAGTAATAGGGATAACTGATGATGTAATCGAGGAAGGTCGCCTAGAGGTATCAGATGAAATCAGTATTGTAGGAACTGTAAAGGAGCCAAATATTGAGGAAATATTGTCTATGTCACCTGATTTTATCTTGTTGTCACCTGATATTGAAAACCATTTAAAAATGGCAGAAATATTGAAAGATACTAATATAGCACATGCCTATTTTAAAGTAGAGTATTTTGAAGATTACTTAAAGATGTTGGACATATGTACAGACATTACAGGAAACAAGGATTTGTATCAGGAGCATGGGCTTAAGGTAAAGAACGATATAGAGGGCATATTATCTAAAATAGAAAATGATAGTTCAGATAAGCCCGAAGTATTATTTGTTCGTGCTTTTTCCAGCGGAGCAAAGGCTAAGAAGGATGACAATTTGACTTGTAAGATGCTAGAAGACTTAGGAACTGTAAATATTGCAAATAAACATCCATCTTTGTTGGAGGAATTGAGTATCGAGAAGATAATAGAGGAAGACCCGGATTTCATATTTGTTACTACAATGGGCAATACTGAAAAAGCTATCGAAGCATTAAGAAACGGAATAGAAAAAAACCCGGCATGGAGTAATTTAAGTGCTGTAAAAAACGACAAATATATAATATTGCCAAAGGAATTGTTCCACTACAAGCCAAATGCAAAATGGGGTGAAAGCTATAAATATCTTGCAGAAATCATATATCCGGAAATTTTTAACTAAGAATACTAGAAGCCATAACACTTTTGTTATAGTTTTGCTTACTTTTTTATTGCTGTTTTTTGCAACGTTAAGTGTTAGTATTGGATCAACAAATATACCATTGTCCAAAACATTTTCCGTCATATTCAAAGGAGATAGAATTTCAAAGGAATTTCAGATTATAAACTATGTCAGGATACCAAGGACCCTAGCAGCAATCTATGCAGGTTGTGCACTGTCATTATCGGGTTTAATACTGCAAACAGTACTAAACAATGCCCTGGCAGGACCTAGCATTATAGGTGTCAATTCAGGGGCAGGCTTATTCACTACTTTGATTATAGCGTTATTTCCTGCATATATTACTTTAATGCCTATAGCAGCTTTTATTGGAGCTCTTATGGTCACATTATTAGTGTATTTTATTGCAAAGAAAACAGGAGCATCTAGGATTACAATAGTATTGTCCGGAGTTGCAGTGTCTAGCTTTATTGGTGCCATTACCGACACACTCCTTACCCTTTGGCCGGATACTGCCATAGGCAGGACAAGTTTTTTAATTGGCGGATTGTCCGGTGTTACCATGAACGGTATTAAGCTGCCTGGAATACTGATATCTATATCATTTGTAGCGGTATTTATACTTAGCTATGACATGAACGTTCTGTCTTTAGGGGATGAGACGGCTAAGTCCTTGGGATTAAACGTGTCTAGATACCGTTTTATTTTTATAGTATTATCATCATTATTTGCAGGCAGTGCAATAAGCTTTGCAGGACTACTGGGTTTTATAGGACTTATAATCCCCCATGCCTCCAGATTTATTATAGGATATGACAGCAGATTGCTGGTCCCCGTTTCTGCTTTGATGGGCAGCTTATTCGCTTTAATTTGCGATATATTGGCTCGTACCATGTTTGCTCCATATGAAGTTCCAGCTGGAATAGTCATGTCATTTTTAGGAGGTCCCTTTTTCATTTATCTGTTGCTTAAGCAAAAGAGGAGAGTTGTAGATGATTAGTTTAAAGGATGTAATCGCCGGATATAGAGGGATTGAGATAATTAAAAATATAGATATATTTTTTGAGAAGGGAAGCATAACCAGTATAATTGGGAAAAACGGCTGTGGAAAGACTACTTTAATAAAAACAGCATCCTGGTTGCTAAAGCCTTACTCCGGGAATATTATGCTTGATGGGGAAAGCATCTGTAACATTCCTGATAAAAAGCTGGCAAGAAAGATATCTTTTCTTCCTCAAATAAGGATTGCTCCAAATATATCTGTTTATAATCTGGTCATGCACGGTAGATTTCCCTATTTAGGATTTTCCAGAATACCCCACGATGAGGATAAGGCTATTGTTGAAAATGCTTTGGAGAAGCTGGGGCTAAAAAAATACAGGAACAAAAACGTTAAGGAGCTCTCTGGTGGAGAACGGCAAAAAGTTTATCTTGCCATGGTTTTAGCCCAAGATACAGATTATATTTTTCTAGATGAGCCAACAACTTATTTGGATATAAACCACCAACTTGAGATATTGGATATTATAAAAGAGCTAAAGAACATGGGAAAGGCAGTAATCATGGCAATTCATGATCTGAACAGTGCACTGACTTATTGTGATAAAGTTTGTCTGTTGGATAAGGGAGAAATAGTCATATTTGATACTCCCGAGGCTGTATATAATAGTAGGGAAATAGAGCGGGTATTTCGTGTTAAATGTGATGAAATACATTTGGAAGAAAAAGACCAAAGCCAGTATATTTTTTCTATATAGTACTTTTTCCGATATTCTTTAATTGGGTCATTGTTAGCATCTTCTTGCAACTTTGCCCAATTTTTTATTTTCTAAGAAAGTGCATTGATTTTCTAAAAAAATAAAACCTTGAGTCGCAGAAGACGCAAGGTTTTCAAAAGAAATGTAAAAGTGTACCATGTGAGTTTTAAACGGGGCGTAGCCCCTTTTGTTCTGAAATCCCTCGTTATGAGTTTGTGGAAACATATGGAAGGCGTTTTATTATGGTAAATTTGAAACTAAAATTATGTAGGGTTGTCGATAGAATAGATGAATTTGTAGGGTTGAGGAGACAGTACGGATGACACAGAAGTAGTGTAACCTAACAACTATAATTCCTTTGAATTATATAAGATAGTAAGAAAATGATAGATATAAAGAGTTACAACAATATTCGTTATATAAGCAAAGTCCAAGAATAACTATGAAGATGTGGCTGACGAAATTTACTGCCTTCGAGAATTAAAGCAAAATGCATAATAGCAGATTGTATTTATTCTTTTTTTGCCATATAATAGAGTTGGATTATTTTGTAATTCATATTAACTTGACACTATATGTTACTAATAGGAGTATTATGGAATGAAAAAATTGGCATACGATTGTTGAAAATTATTAAATGGCTTGTGATTGTTTTGATTTCTACTATTGTACTATTTTTTATAGTGCGTTTTGTCGGGCAGAAGATAAATACTAGAACTCCTGAAGGCGGAATTAATGAGTCGGTGTACGTTGACAACAACGAAACAAAACAATGGATCAGTATCTATGGAGAAGACATGAACAATCCTGTTCTCTTATATTTACATGGTGGTCCGGGTGTATCTACGAGTTCTTATTCAGATGAATTTTTAGAGATTTTACATGAAATAGCCAAATTAGAAAAAGCACAGAGAGGCGATTAAATTAAGGAAGCATTAAAACGAGCGACTTTCTTTGTTCGTTTTAGTCTAACTGCAGTAGACTAAGTGCAAATTATAAGGAGAGTATAATTATGTCAAATATTATTTTTTACTTCAGTGGAACTGGGAATTCCTACTCAATAGCAAAAGGAATACAAAAAGAAATAGGGGACACAATTTTGGCACCACTGCTTAAAGCTAAAGATTATAAGGTTGCAGAGTATAATATTGTGGGATTCGTTTTCCCGGTTTACTATATTCATGTTCCAGAAATAGCTTTAAGAGCAATAAAAGGCATAAGTCTGAGAAAGGGTCAACAAGTATTTGCAATTGCTAATTATGGTGGAACTTTGGGATATGCTTTACAGGACATAAGAGAAGCGTTATCTGATAAAGATGTAATTTTGCAAGAATACAAAATCAGAATGCCCGGTAACTACATACTTGAATATGGAGCATTTCCGAGAGTTTATCAAGAATATATCCTCAAAAAAACTGAGATACAAATAAAAAAAATTGCAGGCTTTATTCTCAAGAACAAAAAGACTGGGTATATAGAACCTAATCTAATAGCAAAAATATATCATAGTAGGTCTAATAAACAAAGGAGTTTATTTGGCGAGGTAGGCTCTAATTTTTATGCCAAAGAACAATGCGTGCACTGTTACCAATGTGTGAAGTTATGCCCGACTAAAAATATTACTATTAGTGAAGGAAATCTAATATGGGGAAGTAAGTGTGTCCAGTGTATGGCATGTATCCAGTGGTGTCCTCAAAATGCAGTATCCCACCCCTTAATGAAAAAAAACAGAGGATACTATACTAACCCTAATGTAGTAGTAAACCAATCAGGAGAATTAGAATTAAAGGAAAATAAGAGTTGAACATAAAGGCAGTATTAGATGGTTGTGTGGTCAGGTTGGATGCTGAGTTATCCACATGTTACATCATGGCTATAATGTAAATCATGACCAAGAACTAAAAGGTGATATTATTAACATTTTGTAGTTAGCCAGAATTAGCTCATTCTGGCTGATTTATTTTACGTAAAACCAAAAACTCATGCAATATTTAGCACATGTTTTACGACTATATTAGTGAAGGCCTTAAAACATGTGTGAGGAGGATTATATGGATGACAAGCAGATTATAGACCTTTTCTGGTCGAGATCTGAGAACGCATTGAATGAAACACGGCGGAAGTACAATCCCTATTTAAGAACTATTGCAATGAATGTACTTGGCAATAATGAAGATTGTGAAGAATGTCTTAGCGATACATATATGGCAGCGTGGAATCAAATCCCACCGGATAGACCGACATCATTATCTACATACCTTGGTCGAATTGTGCGTTGTATCTCTATTGATTATTTTCGTAAAAGCAGAGCACAGAAACGATATAGCGGATTGACAATGCTGCTCAGTGAACTCGAAGAATGTATGCCCGAAATACCCGATAAGACGGTTACATCGAGTGATAATGAGATTGGAGAAGCTTTGAATTGTTGGTTACGTAACTTAGATACGGAGAAATGTGTGTTGTTTGTGCGCAGATATTGGCATGGTCAACCGCTGAGCACATTAGCAAAAGAATTCGGCATAAGTTATAGTAAATTGGCTTCAATGATGCTGAGGCTAAGGAACGATCTACATGATTACCTTGAAAAGGAGGGCATTTCTATATGAAGGGTGAAAAAATGTACTCGATAATATCATATATTGATTCTGACCTTGTTGAGGAAGCAACGAACTATAAACCTAAAAAAGGCACAAGCAGGTTGCTGCACAGCAAGTGGATAGCAGTAGCCGCCTGTCTGGTACTGCTTATCAGTACTGTTTCCGGATTAACCATATATACGGAGGCTAAAGAATACGAAGCAGCAGTCTCTTTCTTTAAGGAATACAGATTAACCACAGAAGGGCTTTCAAGAGGAGAGATTAAGAGTATTTACCACGATATAACCACAAACTCATTTTCGTACGGAAAAACTGCTGAAGTTATACAAAAGAGTGTCGACGGATATGAGATTTTTCAAGATAATCCAACTCCAGAAGATTTGGAAAGTTTTTGGAACTATCGTAACAGCAGCAGGAACCTTTTTAACCACTACCCGAATGCCAAAGGTGCTTTATATCAATTTGATTACGTGATGAAATATGACAATGAGCTTAAGTTTGACGTATATGACAAAATCATCTTCACAAAATCTGTTGATGGGAAAGTGGTCTGGAGTGTTGACATTCCCAACATGGTGCATGAAGGATACCTCGAAAGCAATGATTTCATCATCGTTTTTGGCACAACGCCTTCGTGGTCATCGGCGAATACAACATATGGTCGTATAGCGATGATAAGCAAAGACGGAGAACTTTTATGGGATAAAACAACTTCAAACGGTTTCAAAAGTGAATACGTTTCATCCGTTGTTTACAGCGATAATTCTCTTGCGGTTTTCAGCCGTGGCGACTTGAAATATCTCTGTTTTACAAAATTTGATATGGACGGAAACTCCACAGGGTTCACAAAAACCGAAGTGGGGAATTATGGAATTCGAGCGGTTGCAAAGCTTGGCGACGGTTTCCTCGTTCAGTTAAATCATTCAAATACCGGCGATTTGTTAATGAAGATTGCGGCAGACGGTACTGCAGAGGATTCGTTTACGTATACATCAGATAAAGATTTGTATTATATTACCGATATGATAGAATACAATGGCTATATTTATCTCAGTGCTAACTCTGTTCCTAAACTCGATCCCGGACAAAGCAACGCAGGAGGCAGGTATGAAATCGCACGTGTACTAAACGAAATTTACAATCGTTCGGTCTTGGACATCCCGAACACCGAACTGACAGAACTTATGCGAAACAATTTCACTGCCGCACTGCTTGTTTGTGAACCTGAAAGTGGAATTCCACAAACATTCTATACTGTAAAAGGTTCATTCGGTGCAAAGCTTTCAATCAGTGAAGAAGGTAATCTTTTGTGGAATGTAGAAAGCATAACCGATTCTTTCTTTTCTCCTATGACAAGTTCTTTCTCCATAGGAGGGGAAAGCTATGTATATAAGTATGCTTTTGATAGTAATGGCAAAATCATCAGTCAAGAAAAAACTGGAGAGATAGTCCAGTTCAGAAAATAAAAAAGGACGATGAGGTTTGGAACTTTTTTTACCCGAGCCGTATTATTGATTTGCTGCAAAGACTTAGTTTAATATTTCACTATAAACATTTCTTAGTGGTTTTATTGGGAGTTTTATTATTTTGCATGTGGAGTGGTGTTGATGCCTAAAGAGCTCATGATTAGCTACTCATCATTACGGAAAGAAACATTAGTATAAATACTAAATTTATGTAGAATAAACATACGGAATTTAGGAGGAAAGGAAATGAGAGATTTAGTAGGGTTTGATAATTTACCCTCTGAGATAGCAGTACAGATAGATAAGGTTGTAAACATATGGAGAAAGCATTTGGGTACTCAATTGGTCGGTGTATACCTTCATGGTTCGATTGTGTTAAACGCTTTCATGCCTCAATCTGGTGATATTGATTTGTTAGTTGTGGTTGAGGATTCTTTGGATATCCCAACAAAATTAGCTGTTGCGAAGGATATAATTGAAATTGAAGGTAAGCCTTGCCCTCTTGAAATGTCAGCAGTTCGCTTAGAGGATATCACCCCATGGAAAACTCCCGGAAACTGCGTGTTTCATTATAGTGATTTTTGGAGAGACAGATACCTTGAAAAACTATCTGATCCAAGTGTAGAATGCTATGTTGTTGATAATGAATTTCCTGATGCGGATGTTGCGAGCTATATTAAATTAATTTGCCAGTGTGGAATTGTTTTGTACGGTCGAGAAATTAAAGAAGTCTTTTCTGATGTTTCCGATGAGGATTTCTGGGAAGCAATAAGCACAGAAGTCGACAGTTATAATTTCTATGATTACTTGCCTAGATACTTTGCAAGCAATATCCTTATTTTGGGGAGAATATTGTCTTTTAAGGAAATGAAGGTAATATTGTCTAAGTACGATGGAGGGCTATGGATGATTGAACATGTACCTGATGACTTAAAGTATTTGCCGCAACTTGCTATGAAGATATGGTATGAAGGAGAACAGCATGAGCTCCCGAAAGATGATTTGGAGAAGCTGAGAGAATTCCTTATAGAGGAGATCATGAAATAATCCAAACTGTTTTAAATGATATAAGTATAGTTAAGGAATTGATAAAACAATATGCTTGTTAATAAAAGTTAGGTGGGTCAAAATGAATCAGGATATAATTAAGAGAGCAGGAGAAATTATTGAAAAAAACACAGGGGCAGATACATACTGTGCATTGGCTCAGATTGACATGGATGGTTATCCGACAGTGTCAACAATCACAGCTTCAAAAGCTGATGGGATCAGCTGGGTTACTTTCTGTACCGGATTAGGTGGAACGAGAACTAACCGGATTGAAAAATGCAACAGAGCCAGTGTTTGCTTTAATGCTGATGACTACAACATCACATTGGTTGGAGAAATGGAAGTGTTGACTGATCCTAAGGTAAAAAGGGAAATGTGGTATGACGGGCTGTCTAATCATTTCAGCGGACCGGAAGATCCTATTTATTGTGTTCTGCGTTTCAAAACAAAACGTTATAATTTATTGGTGGACTGGAAGGAAGCTAGAGGAGAATTATAATAAATCTAGTGTTTACAAGGGAGGAAGGGTTTAGTATCAGATTATTTATAGCACTAAATATTAGTAATGGGGTTAAGCTCAAATTAATAATAAATTAGGTTAAATCCAATTCCATTAAAGGGTAATTAGTAAATGAAGAACATGTGAATTTCATGGAAGTAAAACAAAAAAGACCGGCCATATTTAAGCACTGAGCGTGCATGGCTGGTCTTTTATGTACTTATTTCAATTATCAATAAGAGGTATGCTCTCTAATATAGCCTTCACTTCCTCCATATCTATACCTGAAGAGAATTCCAGCCTATACATTGCACTACCAAAATTCTCGCTATCATATATTATTATCACATTAAGAAAGTGGTTAGGATCCTCTTTTTTGTTAATGGTACAAATAAGACCTTTCTTAGTAACATAGGTTGTAATGTCTTCAGATGGATCGTCGGTTAGAATCGGAATATCCTTTGCCGAAAACTGCTCAGGTATTAAGTCAAACCATAGAAATACCTGTTTGATATACTGCGGATCTGATAAAAAGAAAGCCCTTATTTTTTTGTTTTCAATTTCGCCATACTTCTCCTCAGAAAAAACAAAACCTTCATTATCCACAAAATCATTGTAGTTATAACGCTTATTCTTACAGTTGTTTTCCTGCACGAAAAATTGGCTATATATTAATTACATCAGGTACTTTGATTATGGTATTATAAAAACAGTGGCCTTTTATAACTCATTCCTGACACCACGCATTATGAAAGGAATTGGTTTTTGTACGAAACAATGACAATGAAATAGATAATGGGGAGGACAATAAGAAATGGAGAAAGAAATATTTTGTATTGATGGTATTCCTGCAATCCTCTGGGGAAAGACATCAGAAAAAATATATATCCATGTTCATAGGAAAATATCACATAATTAGAAAGAATTCTTAAAGCTTACAACTATGCCGGAGCAGAGAAAGTACTGATCCTAATAACATCTGCCGACGGACTAGCTAGCAATACTAAGTTTTATTTATAGCTATCAATAAGGATAGTTACAGATGAGGAGTTGTGTGTATGAAAGAAATTATATCAAAAGAAGAATTAAGACAATTTCTAATAAATTATCATAACATAAACGACTATGAAAGCTTTGAAGGAAGAGATGGAGTTTTGAAATATATTAAAAGAGTAGGCAGCATTCAGTATGACCCTTTAAATGTGGTGGGTCGGAATCCTGACCTTGTTTTACAGTCTAAAGTACAAGGATATAAGACTGAAATGTTGCAGAGTCTTTTATATAAAGAACATGTACTGATTGATGGTTTTGATAAAGAAATGAGTATTTACAGGGTAGAGGATTATCCTATGTTTGCGAAGATACGGGAAGCAAATATGCAAAGCACAAAAAATACATTATCTTATCGTGGGCAATTGGAAGCACTTGACCTATTAGATGATATAAGAAGATTTATAAAGGAAAATGGAATTACAGGAACAAAAGATATTTCGATAGGGGAGAGTAGGCAAAGTCGTTGGGGACACAAAAAATTGTCAAGTGCTGCACTTGATTATCTTTATAGTTCAGGAGAGTTGTGTGTAGCAGAAAAAAGAGGAACACAGAAGTATTTTGATTTCACATCAAATGTTTTGCCTAAAGAGTTTTCTTACAATTTTGAGTTTGAAAATGAAGAAGAATTTTTAAAATGGTACATAAAAAGAAGAATTAGGAGTATGGGAGCATTATGGGAAAAGAGTGGCGGCGGATGGTTAGGACATTATATATCTGACAGTTTAAAAAGAAAATCTGCATTAGGAACGTTGTTTAAAGAGGGAGAAATACTACAATTTTTTGTTTCGGGAATAAATGTTCCTTTTTATATTGCAAAAGAGGATGAAAAGTACTTGGAATTTGAAGAGAAAAAGAAGAAAGTTAAATTTCTTGCACCACTTGATAATGTGCTGTGGGATAGAGAAATGGTGGCGAAATTATTTGATTTTGAGTATAGGTGGGAAGTATATACGCCAGTAGCTAAGAGAAAGTATGGTTATTATGTTTTACCGGTCATATATGGGAACAAATTTATAGCCAGATTTGAACCGGAAAAGGTAACAGCCAATGTACCGTTTACTATTAAAAGATGGTATTGGGAGCCTGGAATTGAAATTACTAATGAAATGCTAGAGGCAATTGACGCTGCGATAAGTAAATTTGTGGAGTATTTAGGAATACCTCGTTTACAAAATTATTTTGATAAAATTGCGTATAAATAATGAAAGAAAGTGAGATTGAATTCCTCTGTGGAAAATGTTGGACAAACTATTGAAGCTAAGGTACACTAGATGATATGGAGAAGTCTATAAAGAGTTCTATAATACAGATTCAGAGATTGTGTGGAGGAATTTATAAAAGGTATTTAGGAATGAAAATTAATTTTGGAAAGGAATGTGTTATTCTATGTCAAAGATGCCGGTACTTTTTGTAGGACATGGCTCACCAATGAATGCTATAGAAGACAACGATTACACAAGAGCTTGGAGAAAAATAGCCGAAAGAATACCCAAACCAGAGGTGATATTATCCGTCTCGGCTCATTGGTATACACGTGGGACCAAAATTATGAACGAGGAAAACCCAAAAACGATATATGACATGTATGGTTTTCCAAAGGAATTATATGAAGTTTCATATAACACAGCAGGTTCCCCAAGCGTTGCTAAAGTCTCTAAGGGGTTGATATCAAGAGAAACAAAATATGATAATTCCTGGAGCATCTCATAAGGATGATAAAATCAGTGTTTTTATAAATCCTGTGAACTGGGATCGTTGACAATGACTACTTATCTTTGGGAATAATTCATGATTATTTTTTTAATAAAGACTAAGTTTATGGAAACTGAAAACAAGGAGATATAACGATGAAGACGCTATATGTATCTGATCTGGATGGAACACTTTTAAGAAGTGATGAAACTTTATCACAGTTTACTATCGATACAATTAATCAACTGACAGAAAAGGGTATGCTTTTTTCCTATGCCACAGCTCGTTCTTTAGTAACAGCAAAGAAAGTGACAAAAGGACTAAATGCTCATATCCCAGTCATTGTGTATAACGGAACCTTTGTTATAGATAACGTGACCGAGGAGAACTTGATTGCAAACTATTTTGATGAGGGAATTGAAGATGTATTTTGTGATTTATTCAGGGAAGCTATCTATCCCATTGTATATTCCTATATTGAGGGGATTGAGAAGTTTTCTTATATTACCGAAAAATGCACAGAAGGAATGAAGGCCTTTCTTAACACAAGAAAAGGTGATAAAAGAACTAATGAAGTTAGAACAATAGAGGACTTGAAAGCAGGAAAGTGTTTCTATATTACCTGCATTGATGACCCAAAAAAATTAGAGCCGTTCATTGAAAAGTACAAGGACAGATATCATGTGGTTTACTCTAAGGATGTTTATTCCGATTTTCAATGGCTTGAGATTATGCCTAAGACTGCATCTAAAGCAAATGCTATTTTACAACTGAAGCAAAGGTTGGGGTGTGACAGAATTGTATCCTTCGGGGATAGAGAAAATGATATTAATATGTTTGAGATTTCGGACGAAGCCTATGCGGTGGATAATGCTATCGATAGTTTAAAACATATTGCCACTGGTGTGGTAGGTAGTAATAATGACGATGGCGTAGCAAAATGGCTGCGTGCAAACAAGGAAAGATTATGAGCTTTTTATTATTTCTTGTATTAAATATAGAATATGAAATTTCATTCTTAAATAAGAGACTTAGTTGTAACAGGAGAAAGATGGATGAAAAAGAGGTTTAGTACGTTCTTAATTATAACGCTTCTAATAACTATATTAATTTCTATTAGTATAATTAAAACACCAAGTTTAGGTGGAGAAAAAAATCTCAGTGAAGTAATTGAAAAGTATATTACTACATACAGGATACCAGGAGTGGAGGTAGCTGTAGCCAAAGATGATAAGATCATATATTCAAAAGGATTTGGTAATACTCCTGAAGGCACGCAAGTAACAGCAGACACCCCAATGTACATTGGCTCAGTAAGTAAAAGTTTTACTGCTCTTGCTATATTACAATTAGTAGAGAGGGATAAAATTAATTTAGACTCACCTGTAGTTGATTACTTACCTTGGTTTAAAGTAAAAGGATTTAATAATTCTAAACATATAACAGTGAGGCATCTTCTAAATCATACAAGCGGACTATCAGAGGAAACTTATTTTAAAGAGTTGCCAGTGAATACTTCTTTAGAAGCTGCTGTCGAAAATCTAGCAGAAGCAGAGCTTGTAGAAGAACCGGGAAAAGTATTTAACTATTTTAATCCAAACTATCAGGTGCTTGGGCTAATAATTGAAAAGGTAGCAGAGATTAGTTATGATGAATATGTAAAAAAGCATATTCTAGAGCCATTATCTATGAAAAACACTTATTTAACCAAAGAAGAAATAGAAAAAAAGGTGACGAAAGGCTTTAGCTCTTTTTTTACATTTCCGTTTATAAAAAGTGAACCCTTTAGACCCTATGGACTTCCGGAAGGTTATATTGTTTCAACGGCAAAGGATATGATACTATTTCTCCAGGCTCATAGTAATCTACAATCCGATTTAGGACAACTGATTCTTTCAAAAGATGGTTTTAAACAATTACAAACTCCTGATTCTGCAGTAAAATCAAATTATGCTATGGGATGGCAGAGAATTAAAAGTTCAAAAGGTTATACAGTGGTTTATAATGGTGGTGACCTTGATACATATCATTCAGACGTTATGATTATACCTGAAAAAGGATATAGTATAGTAATCATGATAAACCAAAATAGTTTTATAAACCAATTAGTTGTCTATGATTCACTTAGAAAGGCTGTAATTGATTTTGTCTTAGGAAATGAGGAACAGCAAGATATGCCTGCTATACATAAATATTTGATTATAGCAGGAATTGCTATAGTTGCTATAATAGTATATCAATTATGTTCAATTATATGCATAGTCAAAAGGGCACAAATATGTAGGTACAGAAAGAAAACTAAAATTATCCTATCTATATTTAATGACTGTTTACTTCCTGTGATTTTATTAATAGTTGTACCAAAGCTTGTTTCTGTGCAGTTAGAAAGAGGAGTTACTTTGAGGGAAGCTTTCAATATGCAACCTGATATGACAGTTAGTATTATTATCATTAGCATACTTTTTTGCATTAAAGCTATTACAAAGATTGTTTTCATGGTCAGAGATTAATGTTTGCGGATAATTAAGAGCTAGTAAATTAAAAAATTTAATGTCTGTTATCTCTTTGGAAAATATCCGAAATAATAGAATGAATAAGATAAATGGTAAGAAAAATAAACAAGTCAAAAACACCACTATGATACAAAGTTAAGAAATGCCTAAATTATACTAATGTGAGGAGGAACTAAAAATGAGCAGGTATGAAGAAGGGTTACAAATAATTGAGGAGAGGTGTGGGAACGGAAAAGACAATCTAATATCTCTCGCAACTATAGCAATGGAACCAAATGCAGATGGTAAACCACGTCCTTTTGTCCGTGAAGTGGACGCTTTTTATGAAGATGGTGTGTTTTATGTTACTACTTGGGCAAAGTCAACTAAAATGCTGCAGATAGCTCAAAACCAAGAAGTTGCTTTCTCAGTTTGCAACGGGTGGTTTTCTGGAAATGGAATGGGTGAGAATCTAGGATGGGTTCTAGACCCGAAAAATGCCCAGCTAAGGACTAAACTTCGTGAAACATTTTCTGAATGGTATGACTTTGCAAATAATGAAAAAGATGAAAACTGCATTATTTTGGCAATTCGTATCACAAGAGCTACAGTAATTAAAGATCACGGTGCTGTTCGTTACAATATGGACTTTATAAATAAAGTTGAGACCGAAGAAGGGAAAATCAAGTAGGGAAGCTTCCGTTATATTACTCCATTGATGATTTTCTTGAAACTACAGAAGAAAATTTGATGCTGCAGCTAAAAAGTAATAAGGCAAATATAGTCGAGATAACCTTTCAAGTATAATGTTACTATATAATTGTTGGAGGTGAACAAATGAGGGAACAAATACTAGCTGTGCAGCGAATGCAGGATTATATCGAAAACCATCTTTGTGAAGAGATTACTATTGCAGATTTGGCAAAAGTATCACAATTTTCGCCCTGGTATGCAAGAAGACTGTTTATTCAGTGGACTAAACTTACACCAGCAGATTATATCCGTAGACTACGGCTCAGTAAGTCTGCACTTCGCTTAAGGGACGAAAACTGCCGTATTATCGATGTGGCTTTGGATATGGGGTTTGGTAGCGTAGATGGTTATCAAAGAGCTTTTGCCCGGGAATTTGGTTGTAATCCTAAGCAATATGCTGTAAATCCTGTTCCGCTCTATTTGTTTAAACCTTACAGTGTTAAATACAGGTATCTTGAAAGGAGTAGTGAATCAATGGATAAGGTAAGAAGTGTATTTATTCAGGTAATCGAAAAGCCTGCTCGTAAGGCCATTATTAAGCGCGGTGTCAAGGCAACCCACTATTTTGAGTATTGCGAAGAAGTTGGTTGTGATGTATGGAGTTTGTTGACCAGTATCAAATCTATCAGCGGAGAGCCGGTCTGTATGTGGCTGCCGGAGAGATACCGCAAACCTGGAACAAGCGAATATGTGCAGGGTGCAGAAGTACCTATGGATTATGACGGCATTATTCCTGATGGCTTTGAAATTATAGAGTTGCCTGCAACGAAGTATCTGATGTTTCAGGGTGAACCTTTCGCAGAAGAAGACTATGAACGGGCTATAGAAGAAATGTGGGAAGCTGAAAAGAAATATAATCCTTCGGTTATTGGATATATGTGGGATCAGGATAACCCGCGCATTCAGTTAGAACCCATAGGTTCACGTGGATATATAGAGTTTCTTGCAATCAAGCCTATATAAAGGAATTTAATGTCAGTAAATAATGGTGATTGATGAAAAATTTAGGAACTCATGGTAAGTGCTATAAAGTGATAAATTAAAACAGATTATATAAGAGCAGCCGTAAAAGCTGCTCTTATTTTATATTACGTAGTGATAAATGTATGCCAGGTATATTTACAAGGGTATAAATTAGCTTCAAGTGTGTATGATATCCCATGTTTGGAAGGACATATTGTAGACAACTGATTATATTAATTTATAGTTTCTTTAGGCTTAATTATACTATTAATAATTCCACCAGGAATAAAATCCTCAAGGTCTATTAATTTATTTGCCTCTCCCTCTAACTCATATTTGGTTTCTTGCCCATCTTTGTCTGTAACTATTTTTACACCTTTTCCTGTAATAAGATTATAGTCTTTGCTTTCGCTACCTTCTTCTAACAATGAATCTTCCCAACCTTCAGTTGCCCCTATTAAGTACCACTTTCCACTCTCAAAGCGAAATTTATAAGTTGAGTTCCACCTTTCCCTGCTTCCTCCCCAATAGTAAAATGTCAATACACCATTTTCTATTTTCATATCAATTAAGGGATCTCTCTCAACTACTCCACCTTCACCTTGCTTTAACACAGCTTTGTCGGATTTTGCGGATAGCTTATATTTTCCATCACTATCTTTAAAAAGTATCAATAACTGTCTGTTAGGGAAGTCATCTTCATTGGAAGTAACCTCATCTGCTATTATTACCAGATCCTCAATTCCATCTTTATTTAGATCACCTCTTGCTTCTTTAACAGATTGATAACCTTTTGGCATGAATTCTTCTTCATTATATTTTTGTTCGTCACTACCTAGAGACGTTTTATCACTTTCCAAAACCACATCATTAGCATTCGTATTAGTGCTTATAGGATCATTTCCTTGATTATTCATGCAGGCTACCAGTAAAACGAGTATAAATATAACTATAACTAATTTTAATATTTTTGCTTTTTTCACAAACATATTCAACTCCTTAAAATAAGCTTCATTCATTTGTAATTTTAGTTGTTTCTATTAACTTTCCTTCTCAATAACATCCATTGACCATCCATATAGCTATTATAGCATAATCAATAATCTGTAAATTACTTTTTTTAGGCAATAATAAAGGCCGGGAGTATCCGGCCATAAGTCTAAAAATAAATTCTGAAATTTAAGAAAATTAATTCTATTAATCCTCAATAGGACCTGCTTTTTTCTTTCCTGTCTTTGCCTTTCCCTGAATTTCAGGAACAGGCTTTACAGTATTTCTCTCTGTTTTCATCTTCTTATTACTTTCTGTTCCATGGGGATCACTCGGGTCAGGTCTTCTCATACCAGCTTTAGCCATAATTCTCACTATCCTTCTTACTATAATTTAGTACTTATATCATATGTTCTGCATAATAATTTTTTATATACATAAGGATTTTTTAAATAATTATTTTGTGAAAATCAAACGAATATGTTAAACTTGTTTTAGGCTTTTTATAGAAAGAGCCTTTTGTTTTAGAATTTAGTATATTCAGGTGATGATATGAAATATGGTTTTGTAAGGGTGGGAGCGGCAGTTCCAAAGTTAAAGGTAGCTAACTGCGAGTATAATTGCTCCCGCATAGTTGATTTGCTTAAAAAAGCTGATAAGGAACATGTGAAATTTTTGGTATTTCCCGAGCTTTGTATAACTGCTTATAGCTGTGGTGATCTGTTTCACCAAGATGTACTCTTAAAGGAAGCTCTAAAACAACTTGAAGTTATATTGGAAAATACTAAAGGTACTGATTTGATTGCGATAATCGGAATGCCTGTTAGTTTAAGCAATCAACTGTTCAATTGTGCTGTTATAATTCAGTCTGGCAAAATTCTAGGTGTTGTACCTAAAACCTTTATACCCAACCACAGCGAATTTTATGAAGCGAGATGGTTTGCTTCAGGCAATAAAGCTTTAGTCGAAAATATTAATATATGCGGACAAATAGTGCCTTTTGGCGTAGATCTTCTGTTTGAAAACAGGCAAAACAGTGAGTTGTGCTTTGGTGTAGAGATATGTGAGGATTTATGGGTTCCAATACCCCCAAGTTCTTATCAATGTATGAACGGAGCTACACTCGTATTTAATCCTTCTGCAAGCAATGAGTTGATTGGTAAGCATGAGTACAGAAAAGAACTTGTAAGACAACAGTCAGCTAGATGTATTTCAGGGTATGTGTATACTTCCTCTAATACTAATGAGTCTACCACCGATGTTGTTTTCGGGGGACATGCTATGATTGCTGAGTATGGCTCGATTTTTTCCGAGTCGGAGAGGTTTTTAGATGAGGATCAACTTATTTATTCCGAGATAGATATCCAAAAGCTGATAAACGACAGAAGAAAGAATACCAGCTTTATGGAAGGTGTTCTTGAGAAAAAATACAGAAGAGTTATCTTTGAACAAAAAGAAGACGAAGTCGTAGAATTGGCAAGGAAGGTGAATGCACATCCATTTGTGCCTTCTGATGCAGGTAACAGAGATGCAAGGTGTAAAGAAATTTTCTCTATCCAAACCAGTGCTCTTGCAAAAAGGATAAGGCACACAGGATTAAAGTATTCTGTTATAGGGATATCAGGAGGTTTGGATTCAACGCTGGCGTTACTTGTTATTGCAAAAACTTATGAGCTTTTGGGAATCCCTGCAGATAATATCATAGCTGTTACAATGCCGGGATTTGGAACTACAAATACTACTTACACTAATGCCATGGAACTTATGAAGGCAATGAAGGTGAGTATTAAAGAAATCAATATTAAGGATGCGTGTATTCAGCATTTTAAAGATATTGGTCATGATGTAAATGTTCATGATATTACCTATGAAAATGTTCAGGCAAGAGAGCGGACACAAATTCTTATGGATCTTGCTAACAAACTTGGAGGTTTGGTTATAGGAACTGGTGATCTATCAGAGCTTGCTTTGGGTTGGTGTACTTATAACGGAGATCATATGTCCATGTATTCGGTAAACTGTAGCATCCCAAAGACTTTGGTTAGATTCCTTATTAAATGGGTTGCTGAGAATATGGTGGACAATAAAGTTAAGGATATACTAGACAGGATACTTGATACTCCAATTTCACCGGAGTTACTTCCGCCCACTGCTGAGGGGGAAATCAATCAGAAAACGGAGGACATTGTTGGTCCCTATGAACTGCATGATTTCTTCCTGTATCACATGATAAGGTATGGTGCTACTCCAAAGAAGATAGAGTTTCTTGCTCAAAAAGCTTTTGATGGCAAATATCCAGTCGAGGAGATAAATAAATGGCTTAAGATTTTTGTGAAGAGATTTTTTACACAGCAATTTAAAAGATCGTGTCTTCCTGATGGACCCAAAGTGGGAACTATAAGTCTATCTCCAAGGGGAGATTGGCGTATGCCCAGTGATGCTGAAGCAAGAGAATGGCTAAAAGAAATTGAATAATAAAGGATTTGTTATCTAAGAAAGAGCATATTATGCAAAGAACATTGAGAAGATGCTTAGAGAATGTGGGAAAAGCAGAGGATGATTAAATATCGTTCCTCTGCTTTTTGCGAAGCTAGTTTGATTCGAACCGTACATTCTCTAAGGCCCATAACTTGCTTTCTGAAATAATGTGAATACCTGCTTTTTTTTAGGAAACCCTCCTCAAACTTACTAATTTCAAGCAATCTACTACATAGATTTATACAGGGTATGATTTTGAGCTTGTGTTAGAGCTTGTATAAATGAAATAAACTGCAATCGCCTGTGTAGCTGACTGTTGTAGACCATTCTAATTTACTCACGATGAAACAGGATCATACCCGACAACAGTCCATATTCCTGTATTGTCCTGTCTTATAAGCCTTTTTAGATAAACCCTACGTACTATTGTTGTGTCTTTGCTTAGTTCTAGAACTGCATTTACACCATCATTCTTTACAAGATTGATATCCTCATACTGAACAGGGTAGTCTCCCTGAATACCTTCGGGAGAAATCTTTAGACTTACAAATACCTGTGCAACATAAGTGGGGTCAAGTTTCCATGGCGAATGTCCAGCATCTACGCTCATCTGTTCATTTTCTTCAATTTCCAAGTCAACAGGAACCTCAATTTGTGGCTTATTCGAAGAATTTTCATCCCCGGCTGGAATAACAACTGGACCGTCGGCTAATTTCTCTGCAAACGAAACCAAGCTCTCTAATGAAACGTTACCGACCACAGCAAATTCAAAGTTGTCCTCCTGCCAACGAATAGAGGAAATATCTGTTACGCCGGAGTAAACTCCTCCACCGGAAAGAATTCCATAGTCCCTCTGAACAGGTGACTGAATTTCGGCAACATTCCCGTTAACCGTGCCTAAAACAGCTGTTGTGGCTGGAATTAGTTCACCTTCTGTTTTCCCTTGCAAAACAATTACTCTGTTATGTTTATCCTGTGAAGTGTAATTGAGTTTAACTGTCTTCATGCTGTTTGCAAGTGATATACTGTCTCTTTTGAAGCTCTCATGTATTCCTACTGGTATTCTTGGAGTGAATCCAGTTAATTCCTTTAGTTCTTCTATGTTGTTAACCAATTGTTCAGGGTTTTTGTTTATCTCCTCAAAGCCCTCAGGAATGCAATATGCAAGCAATTCCTCAGGTAAAGCATCGCAATAGTAAATACTGGTATAAGTTGTTGTGTATTGGATTGAATTTAGCATCGCACACTCTCTCTTAAGCGGAAGCTTGCTTTCTTTATCAACCCATATACGGTATGGTTGTCCTCCCTTAGGTGTTACCTCCAAAATCTTAACTGCCCTGTTTGAAACGATGTCCTCTCCAATAGTATTAATCTCAGTGGCATTTTTAACATTGTTTATTTCTTTGCCCAGTTCAAAAGAAAATTGATACGGGTCAGGAAATGCAGGAAAAACAAATACCTGTTTCTCGTCAGGACGTTGCTGCCATTTTTTCTCTCCATTGTTTGCCGTTATTAAGCCCGATTGAGAACCTTCAAGCTCTTTTACATAATACTTTCCTTCTTTATCCGCCCAGACTTCACGGATTGCCTGTGTGGTTTCCTTTCCTTCGGAATTGCTCTCAACAATTTCAATAATTCCATGATATGCCTTTACTTCTTGAAAGGCCTGCTCCATAGCATAAACAATATCAGTGTTTCTAGGATATAATATAGAACTCAGTGTGAATACCAACACAACTACTGCGGCAACTGCCGCTGTTGCAGTAATCAAAGTCCGCTTTATCTTTTTAACTGTCGACTTTGCAGATAATTGCTTCGCCACACTTTCAGCTAACTTCTCGGGGTAATCTGCCTCTGGGAGAGTTGGTTCTTTTAAACTGCGAATCTTTCTCACAGTATTCATAAGTTCCTCCATTTCTGATGTTTCTGTGTGATTACCATGGGCTTGAGGTTTTTTTTCCTCATTTAATCTATCAATATAATCGGAGAGCCTTTTTTTTATGTTTTCCATATTTTACACTTCCTCCTTCAAAACTAATCATTACTTTTTAAGATTTCAGCAAGATTTTGCAATGCCCTATATTGCAGTACGCGAACTGTTCCTTCTTTTTTATTCATGATTTTTGCGGTTTCATATGTGGAATAGCCCTTAAGTATCCTTAACTCAATAACTGTTCTTTGCTCCTCATTAAGACTATTCATTGCATCCTGTATAATTGCTCTCTGGGCATTGACTTCCGTAGTATCGTCCACAGCTGTTTCAATTGGATTTATTTCTTCGAGAGTTAGGTTTATACCGCGGTGTTTCTTCTTACGCCATTTATCCCGCAAAATATTTAATGCTGTGGTTTTCAAAAAGCTAATATGTTTTTCTATTTTTACATTGTGTCTCTGTAGATAGGAAAGTGCCTTTACATAGGTTTCCTGGGTAATATCCTCAGCTTCCTGACGGTTTTGCACTTTATAGTATATAAAACGATATAGGGATTCCCATGTCAAAGAGCATATTTCTTCTATCGCCTTGAGATCTCCATCGTGTGCTTTTTGCAACCTTTCCTCCTCAAACATATTCTTAAGCTCCTTTTCTTGATCGATCATTTGTGTATACAATAATAATGACGCTTAAGGTGCAATAAATGTTACATTACAATTTTTACATTTATATATTATCCAATTTGACCCTGTTATCTATTAAATATATAAATTTGGATATCAAGTCCTTCTATAAAGTGAACAAAAGGGGCTACGCCCCGTTTAAAACCCATATGGTACACTTTTACATTTTTTTTAAAAACCTTGCGTCTTCTGCGACTCAAGGTTTTATTTTTTTAGAAAATCAATGCACTTTCTTAGAAAATAAAAAAATGGGAGCCGTAAAGACTCCCATTCTGTATGTTAAACTCCCCTATTAATCCAGCTTCTTTATTACTTCGTCCCTATATTTAATAATCTCATCCGTTAGTTTGTAGTTGTTTTCCTCTAGAAGGCTCATATAGTCACTTAAAATTGCGAGATAATTACTATTATCTGCGTTTGTTTTTAATACTTCCATATAAGCCTGTTTAGCTTCTGAATCTATTTCGTTTGAATCATAGCTGAATAGGGGAGTGTTGTTTAAACCAAATAAAGTAAAGGTCAAATACTTCTTATATAATCCTTTTACATTATCGATTCTTTTAGAATCCGGATATTGAGCTATAAACTTTTCTTGATTCAAAGCCCTCTTAAGTATTTCTTCCCAACTTATGATAAGGGCTGCATCCTTAGCCGGTGTATTATTTGATTCTATAGCCATTAGGTCAATATAGTCTCTAAAATCGTTGGAGACGAAATCTCTGAATTTTTTATAAGCTTCATAATTTATAACAGGGAAAAACATTCCTTCTGCTGTTTCAACTTTATATCCACTGTCCTTTGTTTCCTTCAATAGCTCTTGAATCTTTTCATCCTCTATACTATATATTTTACTTATATCAAAGTCCTGCAAAAATGTTTCAGCCATCTTGTTTTGAATATCTACATTTTCTGAGAATTTTTTTTCAAGTTCAGGTAAGAATTCTTTCTGTCTTTTTTCAAATTCATCAACCATTGCTACGGCATTATCACTTGAAACCAGTGACACATTACCGTCCATAAAATTGGCGATTTCAATCAATGAAGCATTATTTTCTAACAGTGATTGGTATTGTTCCATAGTTTTTTGCTGGTTGGCATTCTGTTTGCCAGTAGTATCTGAGCTCGTTTGTTTATATAAGTTGTTTGTGCGAGCCTGACTAATGCCAAACTTGCATCCCGTGACCATACTTGCTACAAAAACCGCTGTTGATGTCACCAGCAGAAATCTCCTGATAAAACTTTTTATCTTCAAAATAAATCACTCCTATAAAAAAACTATGTATTTACGCGTTAAATAAATGCAGCATAAAATTATCGCGTATAAATTATTAGACGCAAAACTCCACTAGAATGTTTCAATATGTTTTTATTACATTATTAGTTGAATTATGGAAGTGCTTAAATCAAATCTTTTTGAGAGCGATAACCGAATATATGCCATAGGGGATTTGGATAAAAGACCAAGTTGAATTGTTTCAACACAAAATAGACTTCCCATGCCTGGAAGCCTAAATATTATTACATTGAGTATTGTGTCGAAAATACTTGTTAGATTAATTAAGATATAATCTAACCGACATCCTTGAATTTTGAGTATAAAAAGTTGATATCTTGTGGAGCAGAACTCTGTGTGGCACTTTTTTTCTTATGTAGCTCTTTCCTTTTAAGAATGTTTAGTGAACGCAAACTTAACATTGTTCCGATAATTCCAACTAGTAGTCCAATCACTAAGCCAATAAGAGTTCCGAGTATTAAGGCTAAAATAACATTTAACATATTCAATCACCATTTATCGTTAGTATAGTATTAATTTATTACTGTTAATTATATCGGCAATTCTTAAATCTATTTTACAAGATTTTGCATTTTATTGCAAGTTTATTTTAGGAGAAATAATTCAAGCCATATATACTTTAATTAAATACCTTACTTTTTCATTAAGTTAAGCAGCACTATTAGACTATAAAGTTAAATATTGTATGTAATAACTGCTTAAAATGAATATAACAAAAATTACTTATGAAAAATTTAAAAATGTGCTTGACATTTATCGCTATCTGTCTTAAAATAGCTTTGTGCCTTTTGAGAGGTGCATAGATGCGGTGGGTGTAGCTCAGTTGGTTAGAGCGCCAGATTGTGGCTCTGGAGGTCGTGGGTTCGACTCCCATCATTCACCCCATGTAGGGATATAGCCAAGTCGGTAAGGCACCAGACTTTGACTCTGGCATTTCGTAGGTTCGAGTCCTGCTATCCCTGCCACACGGGCCATTAGCTCAGTTGGCAGAGCACTTGACTTTTAATCAAGGTGTCCCGCGTTCGAGTCGCGGATGGCTCACCAAAACATCTGTAACCATAA
>JGI24712J26585_10000364_pt1 | contig 39221 bp, 37 predicted proteins | sample BioPla3DNA2_FD_26585 | JGI IMG/M metagenome (IMG submission 26585)
CCTGACGGTCTAAAATAACATACCAAATGCAATTTTATTCATAAAGAAAACAAAAATGGCAAGTAGAAACTTTTTTTAAATTTACTTGCCGAATTCAAGTTAAAATTTTAGCCGGAGAACTTTCTTATGATCACGGAGAGATTTTTAAATCTAAAGATACCTCTATAGGATATCTTTCTCAAAACATGGAAATCAATACAAATAATAATATTCTAGACGAAATGATGACTGTTTTTTCAGAGCTTATCGAGATAGAGTCTTCTATTCGTTTTCTTGAAGAAGAAATGAGCGCCCATAAAGGTGAAAATCTCTCTCAGCTTATGCACCAATATTCTCTGCTCCAGCACGAATTCGAGCAGAAAAACGGTTATGGTTTTAAAAGCCAAATAAAAGGCGTACTAAAGGGTTTAGGCTTTAACGAGAGTGAATTTAGTCAGCCTATTAACGTACTCTCAGGAGGACAGAAAACCCGCGTTGCCCTGGCAAAACTGCTCTTATCCAATCCTTCGGTTTTACTGCTGGATGAGCCTACCAATCATTTGGATATCAGTGCGATTGAATGGTTGGAGGATTTCTTAAAAAGCTATTCCGGTTCCGTTATCATCATCTCCCATGACAGATATTTTCTGGACCGCATCGTTTCTAAAGTCATTGAAATAGAAAATAACAAATCCTCTGTATATAATGGGAACTATTCTTTTTATGCAAAATACAAGCAGATCAATCGTGAAATACAAATGAATCAATATCTGGCACAGCAGAAAGAAATAAAACGTCAGGAAGAAGTTATTCAAACCCTTCGCTCCTTTAATCGCGAAAAATCTATAAAAAGAGCCAGAAGCCGCGAAAAAGCCCTGGAAAAAATAGAACGCATCGAGCGTCCGGAAGCACTTCCTTCTTCCATGAAACTTTCTTTGGAGCCAAAAATACAAAGCGGCAATGATGTTCTTCATGTTGAGAACTTATCCAAAGCATTTGGCAGCCGCAAACTCTTTGAGAATGTTTCCTTTGACTTAAAAAAAGGCGAAAAAGTTGCCCTTATCGGTCCCAATGGGGTAGGCAAAACTACTCTTTTTCGTATATTATTAGATCAAGTTGCTCCGGATAACGGATTCTTTCGTCTTGGTACCAATGTAAAAATAAGTTACTATGATCAAGAGCATCAAAATATATCTTATAATAAAACTATTATTGACGAAATATCCGACACTTATCCAACTTTAACCCTTGGCGAAATAAGAAATGTACTGGCTGCATTCTTGTTTACAGGGGATGATGTTTTTAAAGAAATCTCCAGCCTAAGCGGCGGTGAAAAGGGAAGAGTTTCTTTAGCCAAAATCATGCTTTCGGAAGGAAATTTTCTGCTCTTAGACGAGCCGACAAACCACTTGGATCTTTTATCGAAGGAAGTATTGGAAGACGCTATAAATAATTATCAGGGAACCGTTCTATACATTTCCCATGACCGTTATTTTATCAATCGAACAGCGGACAAGGTTTTAGAACTTACCCCCTACGGAATCAAAGAATATCTCGGCAACTACGATTACTATATTGAAAAAAGAAGTCAAATAAAGCTTGATAATACGGAAAAAGAAATTACCCCTGCTGAAAAAGTCTCTTCTTCAAAAGAGGAATGGCTTAAAAGGAAAGAAGAGCAGGCACAGCAAAGAAGACTTCAGGCTCAAATAGAAAACATCGAAAAGCAAATTCATGAAATAGAAAATCAAATAGAAGAAGTGAATCAACAATTATGCTTGGAAGAAATCTATACAAACCCTGAAAAATCTCAAGAAATGCTAGATAAGAAAAATCAGCTTGAAGAAGAGTTAGAACGCCTTTACGAACAGTGGGAAGAACTGCAAGCTTTGCAAGGGGTGTAGATTATTTTCTCTAATAAAAGATTAAAACGAGCCAAAGGCTCGTTTTATTTATTTTTGTATTGTTTCATAAAATCAGAGTAGGTTTGATTCGTATATTTTTTAAAGCACTTGCCGAAGTAATTAGGATCGGGAATTCCAACCATTTTGGCTGTCAGATACATAAGCATCCCTTGCTTTGCATAAGTGATGGCTTGTTCCATTCGGCATTCTGTAAGGTAATCGATTAAGTTTTTTCCGGTTTCTGCTTTAAATAATCGACTTAAATAACTTGCATTGAATCCGAAAGTTTGTGCAATGGATGTCAGGTTTAAATCCGGTTGAGTGTAATTCTTGCTAATATATTCTTCAATTTTTCGGATGGTATCATTTCCTTGGATAATGACTTCTTTATCTTCTTTCTTCGGCTGTTCTGCATCCAGCTTTTTAATGATTTTTTCCAAAGTTGCTTTGATATCCGCTCGAACAATAGGTTTTAATAAATACTCGCATACACCGATACCTATACATTCTCTGGCATATTCAAAATCACTGAATGCAGTTAAAATGACTATTTTTAAATCCGGATATCGCTGAATGGCTAATTTTGAAAATTCTATTCCATCCATAAAAGGCATTTTAATATCTACAAATGCAATATCAGGTTTAATTTCATCAATAATATTGATGGCTTCAATGCCGCTTGCCGCTTCTCCAGCTATTTCTAAGCCCAGCTCTCCCCATTGGATCGCATTTTTCAATAGATTTCTAAGGGATTTTTCATCGTCTATAATCATTACCTTATACATCTAAAGACCCCCTATAATGGGATTTTAATATCCACTTCACAATATTCCCCTTCTTCGCTCCTGATCTCAAAAACATCCTCCATGTCATAGTAATATCGGATGCGTTCAATAGTACCTTTTAATCCAAAGCTTTTATTATTATTCTCATTCATCAGAGACTCTATTTGCTCTGAATTCATTCCAACCCCACTGTCATAGACAACGATATGCACCCGCTGATCTTTTTCATAAACGGATACTTTAATAATACCTTTTTCTCCTTTTAACCTTACGCCATGGTACAAACTGTTTTCTACTAAGGGCTGTAAAATTAACTTCGGTATTTTTATATCCAGTAAGTCCTCTTGTAAATCGTATTCATCCTCAAATACGTCTTCATATCTTAGCTTTTGAAGCTTTAAATAATCTCTTACAATTGCCACTTCTTCTCTGATAGTAATTTCTTTGCTGCCTTTGCTTAAAAATCTTCTATAGAAGTTCCCCAGGGTTTCGATGGCATCGTAAACTTCATCCGCAGAGTTTTGCAGTGCGAGGTCGGCTATAGTACCTAAGGTATTGTATAAAAAGTGGGGATTGATTTGCTCCCGGAGCACTTCTAATTCTGCTTTTTGCATTGCCTTTTCTTTTTCCAGCAATTCATCTATCAAACGATTAAGCTCAATCAATTTATTATTATTAATATTTTTTAAATATCCTACTCCAAGATTGGACAAACGCAGATTTCCCCTTCTATTCCACCCAAATTTTAAGAGATCCATGTATTGAACTAATTTCTCAATTGGATTAGTAATATATACTGAAATAAATATTCCGACAATAATCAAACATACAATCGTTAAGAAAATAATAATGGTGATCACCATAATTGCCTGAGAAGAAAGATATTTTATAAAAGACAAATACTCCATTTTTGCAATGGTAAATGGCGTATCGGGCACATGAAAATAGGATAATATTTTTGTGCTAAAAAGTCCTTCCAGGGAGACTTGTTCAAATCTCTTTTGATTGATCTCCATATCTTGAAACTCTTCTACGCCTTCTTCTCCTATTAGAATATTTCCCTGATCATCATAATAGCAGAAATGCCTGTCTTTACTTGCCATGTCTTTAAAAGAATTTCTAAGGATATCCGTAGTTAAATTAATTGCGATTAAACCAATCGGTTTCTGGGTATCTAGATCATTAATAAGGCGAATAAAGGATATAATCGGTTCGCCGGATTTTGTTCTAAAGGCTCCGTTCCCATTTACTCTTATAACATATAAACCAGATTTTTCAATAATTTCTTCCTGCCATTCCGGATCATGAATGATGTTCGTATTGATATAAGTTACTTCTTTCCCGATATTAATATAATTTTTGTCCAATCGAAATACATAAATAGAAGAGACATAATTAAAAGTATTACTGATGTCATACATGGTCATCATTGTATTTTGTATAAGTCTCGTGTTATTGCCGGCATCATCTTTTAAATAATTGACCACCGCACTATTGGTCATAATAAGTTGGCTCATGGTGCTGACAGCACCAAATTCAGTATTTAGGTTGTTCCCAATAGAAACCATAGATTGATAGCTATTCTCTTTCATATAATCAATCATATTTCTTTTTATAAAAAAAGAATAAATTAAGAAGAAAATAGTGATATATGAAATACTCAACATTATAAATAGAAATCTTACTTTTTCTTTCAGTGTTTTTGAATAAAACCAAACGTTTATTTTTTCTATTAAATGTTTCATGGTTTCTACTGAGACCTTTCTAAAATTATTTTTATACATTCTTATTTCAGGTCAGTCTATAGAAATGGTACTGATATTAAATGATTATAAAGCAAATGACTATACGATTCAAGGAAACACTTTATTATGCATTTTGAAGTATAACAGGAACAGTAACAGGTTCTTTTTTAGTTAACTCAAAGCTTCTTTCATCTGCTCCTGAAACACCTATATAGAGAGTAAATTTATTACTGTCCAGGATTCTTTCTCCTTCATCATTGACAACTTTTAGTGCCTCAAAAGGAATGGTCATACGGATTACTGTTTCTTCCCCCGGATTCAGGAAAATTCTCTTAAATCCGCACAAACTGGTATTTCTCACCGCATATTTAGACTCTTCATCTTTAATATAAACTTGTATAACATCCTCAGTAGCAACTTTACCTCTATTCTTTACTAATACCTTTATTTTTATATCTTGATCGAATTGTACGGCTTCTTCTAAGGCTGCAACTGTACAAATCACATCTCCATAGGTTAAACCGTATCCAAAGGGATATAAAGGTTTTTCTTCAAGATATCTATAGGTTCGATTTTTCATGGAATAATCCGTAAAATCCGGTAAATTATCAAGGGATGCATAAAAGGTTATAGGCAATTTTCCTGATGGTGATGTTTTTCCAAATAATATATCCGCTATTGCCTTTCCTCCTCTTGCCCCCGGATACCAGGCCATTAAAATGCCATTACAGTGCTCCTGAGCATAACTTAGATTGATGGCACTTCCTGCAATAAGGCAGAGAATGACTGGCTTTCCTACTGCTACGATCTTCTCTAAAAGCTTTCTTTGGACTTCTGGCAATTCTAAATCTTTTTTATCCCCCGAGCCTACATTATTGCCTTCGTCTAACTCTTCTCCTTCTATGGTTTCATCCAGCCCAAGGCATAAAATCACCACATCGCTGTGTTCAGCTACAGTTACTGCCTCCATCAATCTGTCATGGGCATATGCCAAAGGTTCTGTTCTGTCTTTTACCAGTTCGCAGCCCTTTGAGTAAAGAACCCTTACCTCATCTCCTGCTTCATCTTGTATCCCTTCCAATAATGTAATGTATCTGGAGGACGTGCCATAGTAATTTCCTTTTAGGGCAAGTCTGCTGTTGGCATTCGGTCCGATGACACCGATTGTCTTGACTTTACTTTTATCGATTGGCAGAATTCCGTCATTTTTTAGGAGTACTGCACTCTTTCTTGCCGCTTCAATGGCTAGTTCTATATGTTCTTTGCATTCTACCACTTCATAAGGAATAGTATCGTATTCACTGCCTTCAAATAAACCTAACTTAAATCGAGTTGTGAACAATCTTTCTGCCGCCCTTGTGATATGTTCTTCTGTAATAAGTCCTTCCTGCAGAGCTTGAAGAAGAACAAGATACATATTTCCACAGTTTAAGTCACAGCCTGCATCGATGGCTAAAGCTGCTGATTCCTGGGGTGTACTGGTTACCATATGATGCATATGAAAATCTTTAATTGCCCAGCAATCCGATACCACATGACCGTCAAAGCCCCATTTGTTCCTTAAGATATCCCTTAGAAGAAAATAGCTTCCACAGCAAGGTTCTCCATTGGTTCTATTATAAGCCCCCATGACAGACTCTACTTTTCCTTCTTTTACACAGGCTTCAAAAGCCGGAAGATAGGTTTCCCATAAATCCTTCGGGGTGACTTCAGCATTAAATTCATGGCGTAAATCCTCAGGACCACTGTGTACCGCAAAATGCTTTGCACAGGCTGCAGCTTTTAAAATTTCTCCTTCTCCTTGCAGTCCTTTTATAAAAGCAACCCCTAATCTTGCAGATAGAAAAGGATCTTCTCCATAGGTTTCGTGGCCTCTTCCCCAACGGGGATCGCGAAAAATATTGACATTAGGGGACCAAAAGGTTAATCCTTTATAAATATCTCGATCTTCATGTTTTGAACTTTCGTTGTACTTTGCCCTACCTTCTTCTGCGATGGTGTCAGCAACCTTCGTTAAAAATTCTTCATCAAATATAGCTGCAAGGCCTATTGCCTGCGGAAAGCTGGTGGCTGTACCTGCCCTGGCTACTCCATGGAGGGCTTCATTCCACCAGTTATATGCTGGAATCCCCAATCTTTTTATCGCTGGAGAATTATATGTCAATTGACTTGCTTTCTCTTCCAGAGTCATTTGAGCTACAAGTTCTTTTGCTTTCTTTTTGCATAATTCATGTGAATTCATTGTTTTCCTCCTTTAACCTTTAATTGCTCCTGCCATTAAACTTTGTTGTATTTTTTTACTCATAAAGCTGTAGGCTATCAATGTCGGGAAGGTTGCAATAACCAATGCTGCCCCAATTGGACCCCAATCGGTGGTATAAGAACCGGACAGAGTCTGAATTCCTACAGATAACGTTCTAAACTTTGAGTCGCTAATAAAGATAACTGCAAACATCAGCTCGTTCCATGCCTGCAAGAAGGTAAAAATAGCAATAGTGGACAAAGCAGGTTTCATAAGGGGCAATATAATTCTAAAGAAGATTCCAAAGACGCCGGCACCATCAATACATGCCGCTTCTTCCAGCTCTTTCGGGATATTTTGAATAAATCCACTGCAAATCATAATTGCCATCGCCAGTGCGAAAGCTGTATAAGGTATAATCAATGCCTGATAGGAATTGGTCATTTTTAGATTTCGTAAAATAATAAAAATCGGTAAAATGGCTGCATGAATAGGAACAGTAAGCCCTAGCATAAAAATGCTGTTGACTAAATTTCGTCCTCTCCATACCAGTCTATTTAAGGCATAACTCGCCATAAGCGCTAATACGGTCGTTAAGACAATCGTAAGTCCTGTAACGATAATACTGTTTAAAAAATATAAACCCATATTTCCTGTCGTTAAAGCTGCTTCATAATTAGACCATAACCACTGACGGGGAAGTCCGATCACGTTTTCACCAAAAATTTCTCTATTGTCTTTTAGGGAGAAAGTAAACATCCAGTACAAAGGGAAAAGATTAATAAGTGCCCATACCGCTAAAATGGTATAGGTTATTGTATTTTTTAATTTTGTTTTCAAAGAATTTTCCATCTAGTCCACCTCTGTTTTGAAGAATTTCTGAATCGTCATGGCAAAGAAGAAGCAAAGGAAAATAATAAACATTGCAATGGCACTGCCAAATCCATATAAATTACGTTCAAAAATCATAGATACCATCAATGTACTGGGTACCTCACTGGCATGGGCAGGTCCGCCGTTGGTTAAAACATATATTAAGTCAAACGCTTTTAAAGAACCGGTAACCGCAAAGATGACACAAATTTTTATAACCGGCTTAAGAATCGGAATAATAATATACCGTGAAATCTGCCATTCTGTTGCACCGTCAATCTTTGCTGCTTCTCTGAACTCAGGAGAAATTGATTTGATTCCTGCATACATAAGCAGCATATGATACCCCACATATTGCCATAAAATCGGAATAAATACGGCAAATAATGCAGTTTTTTGGTCTCCTAACCAGGGCTTGGCTAAATGATCCAGGCCTATTGCTTTTAATGCCATGTTCACAATTCCATAGTCAGGATTATAAATCTTCATCCATAATTGTCCGATTACAACCGTTGAAATTAAAACAGGGATAAAAAATACAGAAACAAAAAATCTTTCACCTTTTACTCCTTTAGACAGAAGTAAAGCTAATCCCAAGGATATGGGCAGCTGTATAAAAACTGATAAAAATGCAAGCATCAAAGCATTTCCTATGGTTTTAGGAAAACCCGCTGACTTGCTTGTGAATAAGTCAATATAGTTTTTGAGCCCTACAAATACTCCATTGTTAATCCCATCCCATTTTAAAACACTGTAATAGGATGACATAAAGATTGGTAATATGATGATGGCCGTAAACAATAGGGCTGCAGGAAAAATAAATAATAGAATGGCTAATTTATTTTTTCTTACGGAATCCATTTTCTGCCTCCTTTAAATGCCTTATTTAAAAAGAAACCTTTCTAAACAAATACTGAAGAACTATGCATTTGCTAGAAAGGTTTTTTATTTTACCTATTATTGCTCAAGTTGATTCGCCATTGCTGCAGCAAAGTCTTCCGGAGAGATATTTCCCATATAAAGTTCTTGTAATAATGCCAAATATTCTCCTGCGTCTTCTGCTTCCATTAAAGTATCATACCAAATTGTAAAGGATGTTGCTTCAGATGCAAATCCAGCGATCTTCTTAGTAATCGGATTCACTGAACTATCATCATAATCTACTTTCCAAGCAGCTACCCCTGCACCATCAAGGTAAGCATATTTTGAAATACTTCTTGCAAGTTCGAAAGCTGCCTTAGCTGCTATATCTGGATTTGGAGTAGATGCATTTACCATAAAGGAATCGGTTGCTCCTCCCATAAAGTCTGTTGCTTTTCCATTGCCGCCTACTGCTGGGAATGGGAATACATCAAAGTCTTCTGGATTTTCTGGATCTGTTTGAAGAGAACCTGCCATCCAGCTTCCTGTAATGAACATTGCAACGTCACCGTTGTAGAACATCGCACTGGCTTCGTCGTTGGATAAACCTGCAGAACCTTCTGAATATGCTCCCATATCGATTAATTCTCTAAGTTTTGCAGAAGCTGCGATAAAGTCAGGATCGTTATAGGTTTGTCCTGATTTTGTAAGGGCTGCTGCTACTTTTTCAGGACCTGCAGACTTTAATACCAGATTGTCATGCGTCATAGCGATTACCCATGTATCTTTTGCACTAATACCAATTGGAGTAATGCCCTTTTCTTTGAATGTCTTGCAAGCTGCAATAAATTCATCCCAATTGGTTGGAACTTTCACGCCGTTTTCTTCAAACATCTTTTTATTATAGAAAATTGCGGATAATGGTGTTGTATAAGTAGAACCATATAATTTTCCGTCAAATTTCACATTGGTAAGCGCTGCTTCTGGTAATTCATCTTTATACTCTGTAAAATAGTCATCAAGTGCTAATACCTTGCCTGACTCTACGAAAGGCTTAGAAAATCCTCCGCCCCAAGTATAGAAAATATCAGGAAGTTCGTTAGCAGCAACTGCTGATTTGATTTTTGTCTTATAGGATTGATTTTCAAAGGTTTCATGTACAATTTTTACGCCTGGATTTGCTGCTTCAAAATCTGCAATCGCTTTGGTATAGGCTGGATGAAACGCATCGCTTTCAGTAGCAATACTCCAAAGAGTTAATGTAACTTCCCCATTTGAACCATTGGATGTTTCATTGGTTTGAGTATTCTCTGTCTTTGTGCCGCATCCAACAGCAAGGGACACAACCATCATCATGCACAATAATAAGCTCAAAATTTTCTTTTTCATAATCACTTTCCCCCTACGAATTGATTTATGATTTGATTATACTCGTTAATAATGTACATTCGAACGGATTATTTTTACTTGGATATGTAATATTTTTACCCACAAACTATAATAACCTCTATTTTTTTATCATTCCTTTAGTAAAATTCTTACTAAAAAAATTCCTTTTAGAATAGAAGATTATACTTCTTATCTAAAAGGATATTTTAACATAAAACGTTATCTGTTTTCTTTTTCTCTATTTTTATGTCTTTGTAAGATCTGTTCTTTTATCTTATCTGCCTGTTCTTGAGTAATGATGTTTTCTTTCACTAATTCCTCAAAGTAATTTTTTCTTTCTAATTTCTTTTTCTCAAAATAAGAGCTGCGTTCTTCTTTTGTCATTTTTCTGACTTGATCCATCTCTTTCTTTCGTTTTGCTTCATATTTCTTATTGAATGCTTTCCATTGCTCTGCTTGTTCTCGTGAGATAATGCCCTGCTCTACCCATTTTTCTACATCGCATCTATAAAATTTTCTACGAGGTTTTTTTACGGATTCTGATTCTGTTTTTATGGATTGAGTAGTTGGATTGATGCAATTGGTTTCTACAGCAAATACACTAATGCTTGAAGAAAGAAGTAAACTTGCTGCTACGGTGATGGTAAAGAGTTTGTTCAATCTAATCACTCCTTTCTTCTGTTAATGTATTGCGTATATAGTATGTCCAATAATTATTACAGCTTTATTACAATCTGCAGAATGCATTTTTTACATTGGGAAAATTTTTAAATGATTAAACACGAAAATGTATCTGAGCACAACAAAAAGGCTGAACTCTGTCAGCCTTTTTGTAGATATTTCATCATATTTTCCTTTACATTTTTAACATGAAGATTGGTAAGTCTTTCTGCTTCTTCAGGATTTCTGTTTTTGATTGCCTCTAAGATGGCTTTATGCTCTTCTGTTGACTTTTGTGCACGGCCAGGAGTTGCAATAGATTGCATCCTTACTTTTTGGGCATAATGATGAAAATCGGATAGTATATGTTTTAAGGGCTTACTGTTAGAAGCTTCATAGATGACTTCATGAAATCGCGAATCCAGCTCATGTAAATGCTCCATATTGTTTTTTCCCGTATAAAACTCTGTCAATTCTATGATTTCTTCTAACTCCTTTAACTGTTCATCCGTTATTTTTGAAGCTGCCCATCTGGCCGCTAAGCCTTCAATTAAAGAACGTATTTCATAAATATCTATAATATCCTGCTTACTGACCCCAGAAACCACTGTTCCTTTATTAGGAATAGAAGTGACAAGTCCTTCCAACTCTAATTGTTTGAGGGCTTCCCTGACAGGAGTACGACTAACTCCTAAATGCTGTGAAATTGCCACTTCTGTTAGTGGTTCTCCGGCTTCATATTTGCCTTCTAATATGTCTTCTCTTATTCTGTGAAAGACCAGACCTCGCAGTGAGGATTTATCACTCACTTCTTTCTGAAGATCAAAACTCACGGTAATCCTCCTTTATCCGCTTACAACCTCTTGCTTTAAAATTCTCAGTATCTTTGAAATGGATAATATTATTAAAGGAGGAATGTATTATAAAGATTGAATGGTTTCCATTACATAATCTGCAAATTCCTGATTGGTAGCCCCTGTATCTCTTCCTGTGATTACTAATTTTTTCTCTGTACGGGTACAAATGTCCATAGCTTTATCCAGTTTCTTAGATTCTTCTATGTATCCGATATGGGAAAGAAGCATGGAAGCTGCACGGATGATGCTGCTTGGATCTGCGTATTTTGCTCTTCCTTCTTCCACCATTCTGGGTGCTGAGCCGTGGATTGCTTCAAACATAGCATATCTTTTTCCGATATTCGCACTTCCTGCTGTTCCAACTCCTCCTTGGAATTCTGCAGCTTCGTCAGTCAAAATATCTCCGTAAAGATTTGGAAGTACAATAACCTGGAACTGCGTTCTTCTTTTCTCATCCACTAGCTTTGCTGTCATAATATCGATATACCAATCATCCACTTCGATTTCAGGATAATCTTTAGCAACTTCTTTACAGATATTAAGGAACTTTCCGTCCGTTGTTTTTACAACGTTAGCCTTCGTTACAATGGTTACTTTTTTCTTTCCATTAGCTCTTGCATAATCAAAAGCCGCTTTTGCAATTCTTTCGATCCCTTGGGTTGTCATTACTTTAAAGTCAAAGGCAATATCTTCATTGATGTGGAAACCTTTAGAGCCAAGAACATAAGCACCTTCTGTATTTTCTCTGAAGAAAGTCCAGTCAATACCCTGTTCCGGTACTCTTACAGGACGTACATTGGCAAAAAGGTCTAATTCTTTTCGCATTGCCACATTGGCACTTTCAATATTGGGCCATGGATCTCCGGCTCTTGGTGTCGTTGTAGGCCCTTTTAAGATTACATGACATTCTTTTAATTCTTCTAAAACATCATCAGGAATTGCCTTATTCACTTTTGCTCTATTTTCAATGGTTAAACCGTCTATTACTTTAAAACGAACTTTTCCTTTTTCTACTTCATCTTTAAGAAGAAACTCTAAGATTCTTTGAGCCTGAGCTGTAATAGCAGGACCAATGCCGTCTCCTCCAACGATACCTATAATAATTTCATCCAGTTCGCTGTAGTTGATAAAGTCTCCCTGACTTTTCATCATCTCAACTCGTTTAAGTTGTTCTTCAACGAGTTTCCCAAACTTCTCTTTTGCTTCTTGAATCATGTTATCCATTTATGACACTCCCCTTTTACTTACCTTCACCAGCGTTTTGATGCTTAATAAGGTTAATTTTTCCTCCCAAAAGAAGCATTTGTCTTTCTCTTTCTGAAACCTCCAAGGACATTTCATACTCGGTATTTTGAGTTTTGTTTTTAACAATAACCGTATCGCCTTTAACTTGTTCTATGGCATTTTCTATTACAAGCTCATCAAACTCTTGTATTTTATCATAATCTTCCGGTTTCTTAAAGGTTAAAGTTAAAATCCCTGAGTTAATTAAGTTTGCCTTATGAATACGAGCAAAGCTCTTTACAAGCACTGCTTTAACCCCTAGATATAATGGTGCTAAGGCTGCATGCTCTCTTGAAGAACCCTGACCGTAGTTTTCTCCTCCTACAATAAACCCGCCATTGTTTTCTTTGGCTCTTGCAGGGAATTCCGGATTACATGGTGTTAAGCAGTATTCTGCCAAATAAGGAATATTGGATCTAAAGGGCAAAAGCTTCGCGTTAGAAGGCATAATATGGTCTGTTGTAATATTGTCTTCAACTTTTATTAATACTTTTCCTGTTACTTCTTCTCTTAACTCGGTATTGATTGGGAATGGTTTAATATTTGGTCCTTGAATCACTTCTACTGTAGATGGATCTTCTGCCGGAGGGATAATCATATTATCGTCTATGGTAAACTCCTCTGGCATTTCTACATCAATATTTCCTTCAAAACTTCTTGGATCTGTAAGCTTTCCTGTAATGGCACTCACAGCTGCTGTTTCAGGGCTTACAAGGTATACCCCTGCAGATACAGTACCGCAGCGACCTTTAAAGTTTCTATTAAAGGTACGAAGGGATACAGCGTTGGTAGCTGGCGCCTGCCCCATACCAATACAAGGACCGCAGCCTGATTCTAAGATTCTTGCCCCTGCAGCAATTAAATCTGCCAATGCCCCGTTAGCAGCAAGCATGGTTAATACTTGTTTTGAACCCGGTGCAATAACTAAGCTTACATCTGGATGAACACTTTTTCCTTTTAATATTTTAGCAACTTTCATTAAATCCATATAAGAACTGTTGGTACAGCTTCCAATTGCTACTTGATCTACTTTAATACCTTCAAGTTCTTTAACATCCTTAACATTGTCAGGACTGTGAGGCGCAGCGGTTAAAGGTTCAATATCTGATAGATTAATTTCAATCACTTCATCATATTCTGCATCTTCATCGGGCTTTAATTCTACCCATACATCTTCTCTTTTTTGTGCTTTTAAGAAAGCTTTTGTTACTTCATCGCTGGGGAATATGGAAGTAGTTGCACCCAGTTCCGCTCCCATGTTCGTAATGGTTGCTCTTTCTGGTACTGTAAGATTTTTGATTCCATCCCCTGTGTATTCTAATACTTTTCCTACACCGCCTTTTACCGTCAGTTTTCTTAATACTTCTAAAATAATATCTTTGGCAGTTACAAAAGGCTTAAGGGAACCTGTCAATTTTACATTAATGACTTTAGGCATTGTAATATAATATGTTCCTCCACCCATAGCAACGGCAACATCCAGTCCTCCTGCTCCAATAGCAATCATACCGATTCCACCGCCAGTTGGAGTATGACTGTCTGAACCAAGAAGGGTTTCTCCCGGTACTCCAAATCGCTCTAAGTGTACTTGGTGACAGATACCATTACCAGGTCTTGAAAAATAAATGCCATGTTTATGTGCTACGGTTTGGATATATTTATGATCATCAGCATTTTCAAATCCTTGCTGAAGCATATTATGATCTATATAAGCTACAGAACGCTTGGTTTTAACCTTATCAATTCCCATAGCTTGGAATTGAAGATATGCTATAGTACCTGTAGAATCCTGTGTAAGAGTTTGGTCAATGCGAATACCGATTTCTTCTCCCGGTATCATTTGACCCTCTACTAAATGTGCTTTAAGTATTTTTTGAGTTAAATTTAATCCCATCTTCCTTTTCTCCTTTTATTCTAATGTTCTATTTAATGCTTTCACTGTCTTTAAGGTTATTTCCTCTAATTCTTCATCAGTAATCACTGTTACTCTTCCCTCATCGTATTGGGCATCTACCCATTCTTTAACCTTTATTACAATTTCATCTCTTTTGTTTAATGCTTTATCTCCTCTTAATCCAAAGTAAGCATTAATCCAATGGGCTATTCCAGCAAGGCCGGAAGTATTGGATATCGCTACTCTGCAGGGACGATTTAAAAGTTTCTCTGTATCAAAGATATTATAAATTTCTTCATTTTTCAAGAGTCCGTCTGCATGAATTCCTGCTCTGGTAACGTTGAAATTCTTTCCAACAAATGGGGTCATAGGTGGTATTTTATACCCTATTTCTTTTTCAAAGTATTCCGCTATCTCAGTAATAACTGTTGTATCCATTCCATCGGTAGTACCTCGAAGCTGTGCATATTCAATCACCATTGCTTCAAGTGGACAATTTCCAGTTCTTTCACCGATTCCCAGGAGTGAACAGTTAACCCCTGATGCTCCATAGAGCCATGCAGTTGATGCATTATTCACAGCACGATAAAAGTCATTATGTCCATGCCATTCGATCAATTCAGAAGGAACTCGGGCATAATGTAATAGTCCGTAAATAATGCCTGGAACACTTCTTGGAAGGGTTGCACCAGGGAAGCTAATTCCATATCCCATGGTATCACAGGCACGGATTTTAACTGGAATACCCGTTTCTTTACTGAGTTTCATCAGTTCATACACAAAGGGAACAACAAATCCATAAAAATCTGCTCTGGTAATGTCTTCTAAGTGGCATCTTGGTCTTACACCAGTCTCCATACACTCTTTGACAATGGCCAAATAATGATCAATTGCTTGCTTTCTTGTCATATGCATTTTATAGAAAATATGATAATCGGAACAGCTCACCAGAATTCCCGTTTCTTTTAAACCTATTTCTTTTACCATTTCAAAATCTTTTTTGGAAGCTCGAATCCAGCTGGTTACTTCGGGGAATTCATATCCTCTTTCTAAACATTTATATACCGCATCACGATCTTTTTTACTGTATAAGAAAAATTCACTTTGTCTGATAATACCTTTGGGCCCGGATAATTTGTGAAGCAAATCATAAAGATGAACGATTTGTTCTGTGGTATAAGGCTGTCTTGATTGCTGTCCGTCACGGAATGTCGTATCTGTAATCCAAATTTCTTTAGGCATATTGATTGGCACATGACGATGATTGAATGCTATCTTAGGAATTTCTTCGTAATTAAACAAATTTCTATATAAATTGGGTTCTGAAACATCCTGAAGCGGAAAAACAAACTCAGTTCTTTCTAATAAATGCGTCTTTTTATTAAACTCTAACATATATTTCCCCCTTAACGATTCCTATACTTCTCAGCTTAAAACAATCTTATGTATGATTGTATACAATTATACTTTATTTGTCAATAATATTCTTAAAATTGTATCCTGTGCTTTTTTTGTTGCATCGTCCTCCATTTCTCTAAAGCAGACGACCTATTTAATATTACAAGTTGTCTCTTTTGTTCGCTGAAAATTAGTGTTTAAGGGGTTTTAATAAATTCCTCTCCCATTGATTTATAAATTTAAATATATGCCCTGCTGCCAAAATGCATGAAACAAAATTATTTCCTTCAAATCGGAGTTTCTTTTCTATAATATTTCTTTTTCAACGGCAATTCTTTTATCCTTGCCGCATTGAGGACAGTAGAATAAATGAACACATTCACTGGAAGGGCGTCCGTCTATTTTTCCAGTAATAGATATTGGCAGGTAGGGACTATAATTATCATAATAATCCGATACAAGCCCTCCATCTTTCATCTTTTCTCCACAGTTCATACATGAAACTTCCATATTCTTAAGTCCATTACATAGTGGACAAACTAAATCCATCAGAATACTCCTTTCTTTTATTCTTCAATTCTATTAGACCTTAATAACTCTTCAGATTTTCTTGCCATCCTTTGTAATCTTTCTTCATCTTTGGGCTGCTTTGAATCCACGGTTACAATCTCTTTCTCGGGATAACGAAGGGCTCCTAACTTTCCTCCAAATACACAGCCTAAATCAATATCTAAAGTATTGTTGATCCACATTGGTTCGCATACCGGTGTATGACCATAAACAATCATAGCTTTCCCTCTATATTCCTTTGCCCAGTCTCTTCTTACAGGATGACCTTCTTCGTCCTTTTCTCCTGTTATATCTCCATAGAGGCAAAACTTTTCTACCCTTCTATCTTCCCTTCCAATAAGAGATTCTTTAATTCCTGCATGGGCGACTACTAGCCTTCCTTCGTCTAAGATCCAATAATAGGATTGTTTTTCATAAAAGTTGATATACCTGTTCCTAAAAGCTTCTTGCTCTCCTTTTGAAAGATTTTCATATTCTTCTACCGTATTTTCAAGGCCGTGAGAAATTTGAACTTTTCTTCCTAATAAATATCTATAAAATTTATTGCAATGATTTCCATAAACATATAATCCGAGACCTTTTTCAACCATATTCATAATCAAATGGATGGTTTTTAAATTATTCGGTCCTCTATCATTTAAATCTCCTATAGATACGATTTTTCTTCCTTTTGGGTGAATGTATAAGCCGTTTTCTTCACGATAACCTAGTTTGGTGATTAGCTGAATAAGTTCCTCATAGCATCCATGAATGTCTCCAATAATATCAAAGGGACCTTTTTCTTTGATATGAAGTTTTGCTCTCATAGTTTCCCTCCGTTTCTTATACTGTATATTTATAGATTTTACATTATCTCTTCAAAAAATCCATTTTTCTATATAAAAACAAATACTATAGATAGGCTTTTATTACAAGAAATCTATTCAAAAATATATAATTATTAAAATTTTACACCACTGTTTAACATAAATTCTTAATAAATTGTGGATTGTTTTTTGTTTTATCCACACTATCCACAAAGTTATGCACAGTTCTAAGCATTATTTTTCAGGACTTGTACCATTTTTCCACATACTCCACAATCCATATGTGTATATGAATTTAATTGTGGATAGATGGTATGCTTGGTATACATAATTTTTATTTCATTATGTTATAAAACCTAAACCTACCTCATAAATTTATAGAAGAAGGTATTCAATAACCGTAAGGAGGATCAATATGAATCATTTAAATCAGAATTCCTATGGACTCCATGATATTCCTGAACCCTTCAGAGGACAGAATAATACTTTTGGCAATACGACTGTAAATAACCAAGCTGAAACTCAGTCGGCAACTGTAAGTGGTACCAGTCGATTTGCTTTAGAAGATTTTCTTTTAATTTTACTTCTATTTTTACTGCTAACAGATCAGAAATAATTTCTTTCAAAAAAGCCCTCAAAGGGTTTTTTTGTTGTGTAACACTTAATGTGACAAGGTCATATTATATAACATACGAATGAAAACCCCTCTTACTTATTACTCAACATACTGTGAAAGGAGGTGCAATAATGTCAGGCAAAGGCTTTGGAACAAATAATATCATCTTCTTATTCTTCTTCTTATTATTATTTAACGAAGGATTCGGTTCTAAATTTGACAACTCTCTATTCTTCTTCTTATTAATCTTCTTAATTTTATTCGGTGGATATGGATTTGCTTACTAAAAAAGCAGCGACTTCATCGCACTTGTGAAATAAGAAAGTTTAGTCCCTTTCTTTCTTATTTCAAAATATATAAAAGACAAAAACCAGAGAACACTCCTCTGGTTTTTGTTTTTTAGGGACAAAATTTCTATCTTTAATACCTTCTTCTGTATATCCCCTCTTCTCCAATGAGTTTTTGAACGTCAATTAGCCCCCATCCTTGCTGTTCCTGAGGAAACTTAAGATCATTCGTACAGCTCTTAAGACGAAGCTTAATGTCATTAGGGGTTACATAGGGATGTCTCTCCAGAAAAAGCGCCAATGCTCCTGATACCATGGGTGTTGCCATAGATGTTCCACTTTTCTTTACATAATAAGTCGTTAATGGGGTTGTGGGGTCTTTTTCATCCTTAGGAATATATTTTGTATCTGAAGCACAGGACATAATATCGGATCCTGGTGCTACCACATCGGGCTTTTTAATGCAGGCTCTGGTAGGTCCTCTGCCGGAATAGTCCGATATGGTATCTCCATGAATATTTACAGTCTTTTGATCATCCGATGCCCCGACTGTAATAATTTTTCTGCTGACTCCGGGAGATGTAATACTTTGCATTCTCGGTCCGTCGTTCCCTGCTGCTACAAGAGTAACAATCCCTGCATCCCATGCTGCATTAACTGCCTTCACCAAAGGATCATTTTCTCCTTCTCTGTCAGGACTTCCTATGGACAAATTCGCCACTCTTATGTTGTATCTGTCCTTATTGTCAATCATCCATTGAATCCCTGCCAGTACATTAGATGTACTGCCGCTGCCTTTTTCATCTAATATTTTAATGCCTATTAGATTGCAGGATGGAGCAATACCTTTATATTGCCCATTCGATTTTGTACCATCTCCTCCGATAATGCCTGCCACATGGGTGCCATGGCCATTATCATCATAGGGTTTTTCATATCCGTTTACAAAATCCTTAAAAGCAATGATTCTGCTTCTTGGGTACATAAAGTCCTCATGGGGATAAATACCTGAATCCAATACTGCAACCCCTATGCCTCTACCTGAATACCCTCTCTGATGAACCCAATCTGCATGAATAACCTGTCTTGCGATATCCATTTGGGCAGTTATGTGGGAATCCTGCTGTACCCTTCGTACCCCTTTTAACTGCTTTAATCTGCCGAGATTTTCCTTTGGTATTTCTACAACATATGAATCAATCATAGGAAGTCTGTACTTTACTTTCCCTAAACTACAAATTTGGTGTTCTTCTTCATCATCCATACTACATTCTACAATCACTTGAACAGTTTCATTAGATGAATCACCCGAATGAATGGAACTGCCCTGTGAATGCGTTTTGCCTCTTTGACTCATAATGCCTAATAAAAGCAATAAAAGAGACGTATCCATATAATTACTCCTTTCCTGATTTCCCTAATCAATGTATAGCTATATAAATAATGTATTAAACCCTTTGGATTTAGTTTACATTTTTCTCATTTTATTAAAAAAAACTATTTTAATGTATGAGTTTGTCCCAAGTTTCATCATTTTTATCATTATTGTGTCATTAATATATTTCTGGTGCATAGAATATAAACGTGAGATATAAATTTTAAATAAGGGAGGCTTTTTTATGGCAGAATCTAAATCTTGCTTCGGAGGAAACTCTAATATTTTATTCTTGTTCTTCTTCTTACTTCTTTTCAATAATGGCGGAATTTTCGGCTTTGATACAAAAGGTCAAGGAGGCTGCGGCGGATTCGGCGATAATTCGTTATTCTTCTTCTTAATTATCTTCTTAATTCTATTTGGCAATGGATTTGGCGGCGGATTTTGCTAAAATGAAAGGAACGGAAAATACCGTTCCTTAATTAAAAAGCAAGCAGAGGGATTTCCCTCTGCTTGCTGCTTTTTTATTGCATAGGAAATTCCTCCGTATTTCCTATGGGATAAAAACCTGTATCCTAATTATTAAATTTTGAACTGCCTAGAAGTAAAATAAGAAGAATGAAGATGAATAATTCTCCGTTTTCCATGCCTATTCCTACGGATTTGCTATTCATACAGTTTTCATCAATTTCATATACCCCATCGTCTTGAATCAACGGCCTTTCTTCCTCGCTGCCGCTGCTTTGAAGCTGTACGGATTTTACTTGCTGACTAATATTTTGAAAGGTTCTAAAGGTATTCATAGCATCAATGAGCTGATCGATTTGTAAGTGAATATTTGGATTTAAAAAGGGTTTTACGGCTTGCAGCAGAGCAATTTCTCTAGTTGGATTTTCTTGTGCCTGCATTCTGTTGCCTTGAATAAGAGATTCGATTCTATTTATATACTTTTCTTTAAACTTATTTCTAATTATTTCCATGATTTCATTTAAATCTTGTTGCAAATCTATGCTAGTTCCTAATACTCCTCCAAGATTTTGAAGCAATTGGTTGTTTGACATTTTCCCCCTCCTAGACCATTAATTAAAATCTTCTTATACCAATGTATGATCATCAGTAAAAATCTGTTAATTCTTTATTGTATTATTATATGAACCTTTTTATTACGTCCATCATATAATAATTTAGAAATTCTATAAGTAGGTGGTTTTATGAAAAATGAAAAAATGCTGCTTCTGAATGAGATGGTTTTTTTATTCTTTTTTCTCCTTTTATTTGATCCAGACAATACATTAACAGATGAAAAACTCTTCTTTGCTCTTATTGTATTTTATGTCTTATTTGTAATAGACCTATCTCCCGGTCGTAAAGCAAATGGTAATTTACAAAAAACAAACTAGTAAAGATTGTCATGTTTTTACTGGTTTGTACATAAGTTTATTATAACTGTAAAATAAACAAATGTATTTTTATATACAGAACAGAGGAGGCAGCCCTATGCATGAGGAGAACCAAGCACCTACCGAAGTTTCTGAAGATCATGTTAATGATGGATTGGATACTGATAAAATCCTTGAAATGGCAAAGCTATTTAAAACCTTAATGGCTAATGATCAAGATGAAGATGAAGTTAATAACAAAGATGAAAATAAGGATGAAGTTAAAGTTAACCAAGATACTGAAGTCAACAAAAGCTCGGAGCAAAACAACATCTTTCAATTATTAGAAATGGCCAAACTGTTTTCAAATTTAATGGGGAACAATAGTACACAAAATCAGCCTCAAATAACAAATTCAGCCCCTATAGTATATCCTTCCTCTTCTATTTTATTTGATGAAACCGTGCACACCCCTCAAATGAAGGTAATAAAGGCTGCTATTCCCTATATGAAAGTGCATCACCAAAGGGTTCTCGGAGTTTTTATCAAGTTCCTGGAATTAAAAAAAGTAATGGATATATACAAAAATAATAGTAGTCCTTTATCAACAGTTAGTTTATCAACGAATCCCAATTGGAAAATTGATATGTTAACTTCCATCCGTCCTCACTGTACGGTGGAAAAGCAATGTGTGGTAGATATGATGAGTAAAGTAATCGATATAGGTGAACTTATGAAAAAAATGCATTCCCTAAAACTCAATGAATCTGTAAAAACCCAAACAGATACGAATGGGCCCAATCAAAAGCAGGCACTCATTCAAGCTCTATCCCCTATGCTAAATGAAAACCAAAGACAAATGCTTAATATGCTGACTACTTTAATGGGCCCTACGTAAAATATGATCTATTTTTGAAGGAGGTTTTTTATGGGAAAGGATATTCTAAATGAACTGGATCCGGAAATGATAAAAGAAGCGAAAGCTGTAATGGAGGGACTTAAAGGAAAATCAGATCAAGAAATATTAGAAAGTCTTGTTAAACTCGCTGCACAAAAAAAGCAGTCCAATAAGAAGTTAACAAAAGAACAAAGTGCTGCTATTTTGGAAGCTATGAAAGAAACCCTTCCTCCTAATCAAAGAAAGAAATTTGAAGCCTTGCTTCAAATGATGCAAATGATGAATATGTAATAAAAGCTATAGGTATCCCTATAGCTTTTTATATCACAATAATATTAATTAAATTTTTAATATACTTCATAATATTCATCTTCATCAAATCCGGATTCATAGTCTCTGGTCCAATCTTTTTTTCGACTAGTAGTACTCGATAACTTCACTCTTCCCTTCTTTTTATTCCTTCCAGCTTCTAGTTCCATCTCTTTTCTCTTTTGCGCTTCTGCTTCTTTCTGAAGTCTCTTCATTCTCTCATAGCGATCAAATTCTGTTTCTTTCTTTGACACCACTATTCTCCTCCTATTAATGATTAAAACAATACTACTATATTATTATTCATAAATAGGATTTCTGTCAATACGCAAAAGAAAAATTCTCAAATCTTTTCTATATTTTTACATAAAAAACACTATCTTTCAACTGCAGGAATAAAATATTCGAAGGTACCTCCTTGATTGATTTCACCGAAAAAGCGATATGTCGGTTCCACAAAAAAGCTATCATCTTCAAGGTTTGAGGTATAGACTAATTCTGCCTGCCTAATATCTACTGCAAGATTCTCTCCGTCAATCGGTACTTTTACTAATTCTTTATAAGCTTCTTTTATGGATTTTATTGGTACCGTTTCCCTCGATTTATAGATCAATTGATAACACTCTAAATCTAATATATCTCCGCTATAACTTATATTTGCTTTAGTGCAGTAGCCATAGTTTAGAACCCCTTCTAAAGTATTAATGAATCGAATGTAATACATATTTTGATTTGGGATGTCTTCTATAATGCTTTTTTGATGATTGCAAGTCAAATTTAGATTTTCAATAAAATCCATAATACTTTCTATAGCCTTTTCTTTTGAAATTTTAGTACTTGAATTGACATCTTTATGTGTAAGTCTATTATATTTTAGGATTCCTTGTTCTTTAAAAACGATCAATCGCTGCTCATCATCTTCAATAATATACTCTAAAGGAGTTTCTTTTATAGTATTCTTGATATTTAATTTTTCCTTGTAAAATTCCACATCTTCAACAGTTTTCCTAATACCTTGGGCCTCATAGGTTTTCATACGGCTAATCATGTGGTTTTCTAAGCGAATATTTAAATCATACACTACTTTTGGAGGTTGACTTAATATCCCTCCTGCTGCGCTGTTCATAAGCATTCCCTGAAGCATCCAGCTGTTTTCACTGAGATAATAAAGAAGCGGCGTGGCAATAATGGCGAATAGAAGTAGGAACCAATTTATTTTTCGTTCATCCATAGTAAGTCTCCTTTATAATATAAAAGGTATGGCGTTAACCATACCTTTTATTGATAATCCGGCATACTTGGTGTTGAAATATTCTTTAGAGCATCTTCTGCTTCATCTTGAAGCTGTCTTTGGGTAGCTAAGTCGCCTAAAGAAACCATTCCAACGATTTTGCCATTCTCTACTACCGGAATTCTTCTAATTTGATTATCTGCCATCAATCTGGCTACTTCATCTACATCCATGTCCGGAGTACAAGTCACCACACTTGCAGTCATCACATCTTTACATGGGGTATTATTTACATCCTGTCCATCTGCAACATTACGAAGTACGATATCTCTATCTGTAATAATTCCAACGATTTCATCTCCGCTTCGTACAGGAACAGCACCTACATTCGCATCTCTCATAATCTGAGAAGCTTTTAAAACGGATTCTTCTTCATCTACGGAAAGTATATTTTGTGTCATTATATCTCTAACTTTCATTATTGTCCCTCCATAATAATTATTTCTTTATTATTTTGGGCAATGTTATTGAAAAATATGTACGGAGTAAATTTATTGTTTATATCAAAAAACAGGATGTTTATTTTATTAGAAAATAGAACCATCCTGTTTTTACTAAAATATTATTCAGTTTCATTTGCTATATCTAAAACCTTCACATATAAATTATTATCAATATATATATTATTGTATATCAACTGATCTAAAAGTGGCTTAATCTGATTAATATACCCTATTTTCTTTAGCTTTTATCAAAATCCCCATCGTTCCTGTTATCTTAAGTCCTAAATACTTCGCATACTTTCGTGCTAGCAAATCATCTATTATACATAAATCTGCGTTTATTTCTTCTGCTAAAATCATTACTTCTACTTCTCCTTTATGGAGACTTGTTTTAAAGAATTTTTTAGCTTCTTCATTTTGTATTTTCTTTAATATAACAAAATCTGCATTGTCCAAAAAGTTATCTTTACTTTCTACCGATAGTTCTTCATAGACTCCATAAGGAATATAAACTTGATCATAAAGCAATTTTAATAGATTAAGATTATCTATTTTATAAAGTGATATCAATGGAGTAGAGTTTACTACGACCTTACGCATTTTGAATATCCTCTAAAAGTTCATTTTCTTTTTCAAATCTGAATATAGTTACTCCTTGCTCTGAAAGATACTCTATAAAATTTTCTTTATTCATTTCTGCTAGTTCTGCACTTTGACCCAGTGATAATTTTTTCTCTTTATAATATTTTACTGCTAAAGCTTTTTTCATTTCTTTAACAATATCTTCACTACTTTGTCTTAATGTCAAAACTATTTCTTGTGGAAGTTTTACACTTGTATTGATATACATATTTTTACACTTCCCTTCTAGTTTATATATTTCTATTATACCACTATATTTTAATTGTTAAAAGAATAAGAAAAGGAAAGAACTTATTCAAATAAGATATCTTTCCTTTTCTCTATGCATTATATTTATTTTACAACTAAGTTTACAATTTTTCCTGGCACATAGATTTCTTTTACAATGTTTTTGCCGTCTAATTTGCCTTCTACCAAGGCTCTTGCTTTTTCTAATACGGATTCTTTAGATTCATTGATATCTACTTCGATAGTGCTTCTTAATTTTCCATTCACTTGAACGGCTATTTCAATGGAATCTTCTTTCATCTTTTGCTCATCATAGGTTGGCCATGCTTCTTTAAATACAGAAGTAGTGTGACCGGTCATTTCCCATAATTCTTCCGCAACATGAGGAATAAATGGAGCCAATAATACAATCAATGTATCTATTGTTTCTTGATCCAATCCGTTTGAAGCTTTAGCAATGGTTGATAATTTGTTGGTATATTCCATGAATCCGCTTACTACAGTATTAAGATGGAAATCTTCCATTCTGGTTGTAATTTCATAAACTAATTTATGTCTTGTTCTTTCCATTTCTCTGGTAGACTCTACATAAGAATCTTTATTTTCCGTAATAAGCTTCCAAACTTTATTAATAAAACGATATACGCCGTCAATTCCTCTGTCATCCCATTCAGAATCTAATTCCGGAGGACCTACGAACAATTCATACATACGAAGAGAATCGGCACCGTATCTTTCTACCAGTTCATCCGGGGATACGACATTTCCTTTGGATTTACTCATTTTAGCCCCATTTTTTGTAATCATTCCTTGGTTAAACAGACGTGTAAATGGCTCTTCAAAATCTACTACGCCGATATCGTATAAGAATTTGGTATAGAATCTTGCATAAAGAAGATGAAGTACTGCGTGCTCAATTCCACCTACATACATATCTACAGGCAGCCATTTTTTCATCATTTCCTTGCTTACGAGTTCTTTATCATTATGAGGATCTGCATATCTTAAGAAATACCATGAAGAACCTGCCCATTGAGGCATTGTATTGGTTTCTCTCTTAGCAGGACCACCGCATTTTGGACAAGTGGTGTTCACCCATTCTTCAATAGCTGCCAGTGGAGATTCTCCTGTTCCTGTAGGTTCATAGGACTCTACCTCCGGAAGGGTAACAGGAAGTTGATCCTCCGGTACAGCAACCGCTCCACATTTTTCACAATGAACAATTGGAATAGGTTCTCCCCAATATCTTTGTCTTGAGAATACCCAGTCCCTTAATTTATAATTTACAGTTTTCTTTCCTATACCGTGTTCTTGAAGGTAATTTGCAATAACTTCCTTAGCTTCTTTAGAAGAAATGCCATCAAAGATTCCGGAGTTCATCATAACGCCTTCTTCTGTATAAGCTTCTTGAAGTTCTCCAGCTTCTTCTCCTTCTTTTTTGATCACTTGAATAATAGGAAGGTTAAACTTCTTAGCAAAGGCAAAGTCTCTTTCATCATGGGCTGGTACACACATAATCGCTCCTGTACCGTAATCGGATAGAACATAGTCAGAAATCCAAATAGGAATCTTTGCCCCATTAAGAGGATTAATCGCATATCTTCCGGTAAATACTCCTGTTTTATCTTTATCTGCCATACGATCTACGGAAGACTTGGTTGAAGCCTGGAATACGTATTCTTCCACTGCTTGTTTTTGTTCTTCAGTAGTTATTACAGATACGATTTCGTGTTCTGGAGCTAAAACCATAAAAGTTGCTCCATATAATGTATCCGGTCTTGTAGTAAAGACTTTAATCTGTTGATCTAAACCTTCTACCTTAAAATCAATTTCTGCACCGTAGCTTTTTCCAATCCAGTCGGTTTGCATTTTCTTTACTTTTTCAGGCCAGTCTAACTCCTGCAAATCATTAAGGAGTCTTTCTGCATAAGCTGTAATCTTTAACATCCACTGACGAAGGTTTTTCTTCGTAACAACAGAACCACAGCGTTCACAGTTACCGCCTACTACTTCTTCGTTAGCAAGCCCTGTTTTACAACTGGGGCACCAGTTAATAGGCATTTCTTTTTCATAAGCTAAGCCATTTTCAAACATTTTTGCAAAAATCCATTGGGTCCATTTAAAGTAATTAGGATCTGTTGTATTCACTTCCCTGTCCCAATCATAAATGGCACTGATTTCATGAAGTTGTCTTTTAAAATTTGCAATATTTTTTTCAGTTCCTACCCTTGGATGAATGCCTTTTTTAATGGCATCGTTTTCTGCAGGCAGTCCAAAAGCATCCCAACCCATGGGATGAAGTACATAGTAATTTTGTAATACTTTATAGCGACTCCATACATCACTAAGCACATAACCTCTCCAGTGTCCTACATGAAGTCCGTTTCCTGAAGGATAAGGGAACATGTCTAAGCAATAATATTTTTTCTTATCAGGTCCGTCTTGATTGATGGGGTTCTTTTCCCATCTTTCACGCCATTTTTTTTCAATAGTCTTATGATCGTAGCGTATGTTATCCAAAATCCATTCCTCCTATTTTAGTACAAATTGTGTGAATAAAAAAAACCTTTCGTCTTAGTTAGAGACGAAAGGTGACTTCGCGGTACCACTCTATTTTATTCTCAATGAGAATACTCTTAGCAATATGTATGTACATACATATCGTTCCTTTAACGGGGATACCGTCTCCACCTACTCTAATTTCAGTGGGAAACTCCAAGGCGAGTTCAGTACTTCTCGATACTGTTTTCCACCACCCAACAGCTCTCTAAAATCTATGAAATACCTACTAGTCCTTTTCACTGTTTTTATCCATATTTTTTGAGGAAATTGTATCATATTGAATTGAAAAATGCAAGGCTATTAAGCTTCTTTCTTTCTTGCTTCAATAACCTTTTGCTGTACATCGTGCGGTGCTTCTTCATATCTGTCAAACTTCATTGTGAAGCTTCCTCTTGCTTGAGTCATGGAACGAAGATCTGTAGCATATTTAAACATTTCAGCCATAGGCACTTCTGCATCAACCTGCTGGAATCTTCCTTTTGGATTCATGCCCAGAATTCTTCCTCTTCTCTTGTTGAGGTCTCCTATGATATCTCCCATATATTCGTCAGGCACCGTTACGGAAACTTTTACAATTGGCTCTAATATCACAGGTTTTGCTTTTAAAAGTCCTTCTTTAAATGCGATAGAGGTAGCAATTTTAAATGCCATTTCGGAGGAATCTACAGGATGGTAAGATCCGTCAACCAAGGTTGCCTTTAGTCCAACCACTGGATATCCTGCCAATACCCCATGTTTAACGCATTCCTGGAGACCTTTTTCTACTGCAGGGAAGTATTGCTTTGGAACAGCTCCACCGAATATTTTTTCTTCGAAGATATAAGGTACTTCTAAATTGCCTGAAGGCTCAAATTCCATCCAAACATCTCCGTATTGTCCATGACCACCGGATTGCTTTTTATGTTTTCCTTGAACTTTAATCTTGCCTTTAATGGTTTCTCTATAAGGAATAGTAGGAGGAAGCAATTCAACTTCTACCTTAAACTTGGATTTTAATTTATTAATGATCACATCTAAGTGCTGCTCGCCAATACCATATATGATTTCTTCATGGGTTTCTTTATCTAAGAAGACATGGAAGGTTGGGTCTTCTTCCATAAGTCTTTGAAGCCCTGAAGACATTTTTTCTTCGTCTCCTTTTCCTTTAGGGAATACTGCCATATGCATAAGGGATTCTGGGAATTCTATTTCAGGGTAAACAATAGGTTTATTGATATCAGATAAAGTATCCCCTGTCATTGTGTCATGAAGCTTTGCAACTGCTCCTATGTCTCCTGCACAAAGTTGAGATACCTCAGTTTGTTCTTTCCCTCTAAGGACATAAATATGAGCTATTTTTTCTTCCGTATCTTTGTTTCCGTTATATAGAACTGTATCTGCTTTAAGTATTCCCGAACATACTTTGAAAATAGAAAGTCTGCCAATATAGGGGTCCACAATGGTCTTGAAAACAAATACGGATGTTGGTTCATCTATAGCACATCTTCTCTCTTCTTCTTTACCTGTCTTTGGATTTTTGCCTTCTAAAACAGAACGTCCTTCTGAAGGATTTGGCAAATACTCAATAATAGAATTCATCAATACACGAATTCCCGTATTGTTTAAAGCTGTACCACATAAAACAGGCACAATACTTCCATCCATTACCCCTTTATGAAGAGCGTCCTGGATTTCTTCCAAAGTAAATTCTTCCTCATTAAAATATTTCTCCATCAATTCTTCCGAAGTTTCGGCTACCGCCTCTAAAATCATATTTCTAACTGGAGCTATTACATCATCCATTCCTTCAGGAACATCACAAGAAACTACCGTACCATTGGCAAATCTTCTTCCTTCCATTTTAACTACATTAACAAATCCTACAAATCGATCATTTTCTTTAAAGGGTACTTGGAAGGGAGCAATACATTTTCCGAACCTTTCTTTCAAATCTTCTAATATATTTGTTAAATTGGCATGTTCATCATCCATACCATTGACAAAAATCATTCTGGGGAGATTTTGTTCTTCTGCATATTCCCAAGCTTTTTCTGTTCCTACTTCTACACCGGATTTGGCAGACACAACTATGATGGCAGAATCCGCAGCACGCACTGCCTGCTTAACTTCACCGACAAAGTCAAAATAGCCAGGAGTATCTAAAATATTTATTTTAGTATCTTTCCACTCAACAGGAATAATAGAAGTGTTAATACTCACTTTTCTTCTAATTTCTTCGGGGTCGTAATCGCCTACTGTATTTCCATCATCAACTTTTCCCTGTCGTTTAATTTGCCCTGTAACGTATAACATTGCTTCTGCCATAGTTGTCTTTCCACATCCGCCGTGACCTAAAAGTACAACATTTCGAATTTGTTCCATGCTATAGTTTTTCATTGCAGTTTCCTCCCAGTTATATTTTTTGCAAAGTCTTCATAATAGACTTCATTTTCTGTATATTAGTTATATTCTACACGAAAGAAAGATTTCCTTCTTCCATTTTATTTTTTTATCCCTATCCCTAATGCATATTATATCCATTTATTTTATTTTTTATATTTATTTCCAGTAATATTATGTATATTTTTTTATAATCTCATATAATTGACACACATACTTTATAAGTGTAAAATGTTAAAAACATTTTAGTATTCTTAAGGAAATGTTTTTAACATATAAGGAGGCTTAAAAATGATCGTTGTAATGCGTCACGATGCGACAGAAGATAATATCAAGAGTGTTATTCAGGCAATCGAATATTGCGGATTAACAACTCATCTTTCAAAGGGTTCTGAAATCACTATTATTGGTGTTATTGGAGATAAATCAAAACTAAACAAAGTAAATCTTGAACTGTATTCTGGAGTAGAAAAACTTGTACCCGTAACAGAATCATATAAATTATCCAATAAGAAGTTCCATGTAGGTCCTTCCGTCATCAAGGTTGGAAACTATGAGATCGGTGGAAAAGAAATTGTTATTATGGCTGGTCCCTGTGCGGTTGAAAGCAGGGAGCAACTGCTTGAATCCGCCCATGCAGTAAAAAAAGCAGGGGCACAGTTCCTTAGAGGAGGCGCTTATAAACCCAGAACCTCCCCCTATGCTTTCCAAGGTCTTGAAGAAGAAGGCCTTAAATATATGGCTGAAGCCAGGGAAGAAACCGGTCTTGCCATTGTTTGCGAAGTAACCAGTATACAGGCTGTAGAAACCGCTGCAAAATATGTTGACATGATGCAGATAGGCGCAAGAAATATGCAAAACTTCCAGCTGCTTAAGGAAGTAGGTAAGACAAATATTCCTGTTCTATTAAAAAGAGGTCTATGTGCCACCATTGAAGAATGGCTCAACGCTGCGGAATACATTATGAGCGAAGGTAACACCAATGTTGTCCTTTGTGAAAGAGGTATTAGAACTTATGAGACGGCTACAAGAAATACCCTTGATATTAGTGCCGTACCTGTTATTAAGTCAAAAAGCCATCTTCCAATTATCGTAGATCCAAGCCATGCTGCAGGTATTCGCTCTCTGGTCGCTCCTTTGGCAAAGGCATCTATTGCTGCAGGCGCCGATGGTCTTATGATTGAAGTACACCCTAATCCTTCCTGTGCTTTGTCCGATGGTCCCCAATCCCTGAATCCCGATGATTTTTCAAAATTATGTTCTGAATTAAAACCACTTATTGAGATTATGGGAAGAAGCTTTAATAGTCATGAATAAAGTTGGGATCATCGGTCTTGGACTGATCGGAGGCTCATTGGCAAAAGCTCTCAAACAAAAATGCAATATCAACGATATTATCGCCATGGATGTAGAGAGCAATGCACTGGAAAAAGCATTGAATGAAGGAATTATTAATGACTTTACAACGTCTATTGACGAACATTTTTCCGACTGTGATATCATCTTCATATGTACACCGGTTAAACAGATATCCTCTTATGTAAAAAAATTGCTTCCTTTTATAAAGGATGATTGTATCCTTACAGACGTGGGAAGTACAAAATCTGCTATTTTAAATGAATTAAATGTAATCCTGGACAGCACAAACTTTCACTTTATTGGCGGGCATCCTATGACTGGCTCTGAAAAAGCCGGTTATAGTGCCTCCAGGGGGCATTTATTTGAAAATGCCTATTATATTTTGACGCCACAGCCTTCAACGCCTAAAGAAAAAATAGATCAGTTAAAAAGCATCGTCGTTTCCATAGGAGCTATACCAGTTATTCTCTCACCCCAGTATCACGATTTAGTCACTGCATCTATAAGCCATGTGCCTCATGTTCTGGCCGCAGCCTTAGTCAATATGGTAAAAGCTTTGGACAGTACCGACAAATATATGCATAAATTAGCAGCGGGAGGATTTAAAGACATTACCCGTATAGCTTCCTCTTCTCCTGAAATGTGGCATAACATCTGTATGACCAACCAAAAAGAAATCTTATATGTGATTGATTATTTAATCGAAATTCTCACACGATTCTCATCGGCTGTCAGAAATAAAGAAGATGATTACATTTGGAACTTTTTTAACAGTGCCAAACAATATCGAGATACCTTTTCTAGTAGAAGCCCTGGACCGTTTATGAAAACTTACGAAATTATAGTGGATGTAGTAGATGAACCGGGAATTATTGCAAGTATTGCTACTTTACTGAGCAAGCATGGAATCAATATTAAAAATATAGGTATCATCAACAGCAGAGAATATGAAAACGGCGTTCTCCAGATTGTTTTTGACGATGAAAAGAGCCAGGAGAAAAGCGTAAAGCTGTTAGAAGAAATGAATTATGTGATCTATAAGAAATAAAGAGGGGGCCCATATATGATTGTCAATCCTAAGGATAAAATAAATGGAGAGATTACTGTTTCAGGGGATAAATCCATCTCTCATAGAGCCGTTATGCTTGGTTCCATTGCAGAGGGCATAACGGAAGTAACAGGATTTTTGATGGGTGCAGACTGTCTGTCCACCATTGAATGTTTTAGGCAACTTGGTATTCCAATTGAAGTGAATGAGGAAAAGGTCATTGTCCATGGCAAAGGCCTGCTAGGTCTGTCCCAGCCATCCAATATGTTAGATGTCGGCAATAGTGGAACAACCATACGACTGATGACAGGAATTCTTTCTGCTCAATCTTTCTCATCAGATATCACAGGAGATGCTTCCATTCAAAAAAGACCAATGCTTAGAGTTGTAGCTCCTTTAAGAGAAATGGGTGCTAAAATAGATGGAAAAGAAGGCGGCAAATACTGCCCTCTTCACATTGAAGGTCAAGGATTAAAAGGAATTCATTATCAACTTCCGGTAGCCAGTGCTCAGGTAAAATCTGCTATTTTACTTGCTTCTTTATATGCAGAGGGAGAAACGACCGTAATAGAACCTGCTCCTTCAAGAAACCATACAGAAATTATGGTGAATTATTTTGGAGGAAACATCCTTCAAAAAGACAATGTCATCAAAAGCTCCCCTGTAAAAAAACTTACAGGCCAATACATAAAAGTTCCCGGAGACATATCTTCAGCCGCATACTTTATTGTCGCTGCACTGATCCTCCCCCATTCAGAACTTTTAATTAAGAATGTAGGGGTTAATCCCACCCGTGACGGAATTATCACCGTATTTAAACAAATGGGTGGAAATATTGAGCTCATTAATCAACGAACTCAATGCGGTGAACCTGTTGCGGATATTTTAGTCCGTTCTTCTNNTCTNCACGGCATAGAAATCGGAGGAAGTTTAATTCCTAAACTGATAGATGAAATTCCTGTAATCGCTGCTGCCGCATGTTATGCCAGAGGAACGACGATCATAAAGGATGCCCAAGAATTAAAAGTAAAAGAATCCAATAGAATTCAAACGATGGTATCGGAACTTAAAAAGATGGGGGCGTCCATTAGGGAAACGGATGATGGAATGATTATAGAAGGAGGCAGTGCTTTAAGGGGTGCCCAGGTTGAAAGTTATCATGACCATAGGGTTGCTATGTCCCTGGCCATTGCTGCCCTAAAAGCTGAAAAAGAAACTACTATCAATAATAGCGACTGTGTAAGCATTTCTTTCCCTAACTTCTTTTCTTACCTGGAAAAGCTTTAATTTAATAAATGTCTCATAAAAGCATAATTGCACATTTTTAAAGATTGCACTATAATATATCCATGAAATGAACATGCCATGATTGATTATTGGAGGGTGAAAAGATGATTAAAACAACCATCGTTGGCTTTGGAGATAGTCTTACTTACGGATATGGTGTTCCACGCAATGTAGGATATGTTGAAAGATTAGAGAAATTCATGCCCCAATATTTTCCCAATATATCATGGCATATATGTAATAGCGGTACTTCAGGAGATACCACGAGAGAAGGCTTAATAAGACTTGAAAAAAATGTTCTATCATATCATCCGAATATTGTTTTTATTCTCTTTGGGTCTAATGACTCTGCTATGAATGAAAAGCAATTCAGGTCTCTCGAAGAATATGAAAACAATTTAAGAAAAATAATTGCTAAGATAAAGAGTCATAATAATCGTACGGGGTTAAACGGCTGTATACCGATTCCTGTTTTAATCACGCCACCTCCCGTTCGAGAGGAATTATGCGCTCCTGTTAGAACGAATAATCGGTTAAAACAATATGGATATATTGTTAAAACACTAGCTAAAGAATACCATTGCCCTTTGATTGACTTTTTTGAAAATATGATGATGCAGGAAAACTATTACGAACTTTTAGCGGATGACGGCTTGCATCTTAGTGAAAAAGGATATGACCTTCTTTATGATCTTGTATTTTCAGAAATTACAAAGCTCATCAATTACCAAGGGGTATTAAAAGACTGGGACGAATATTCAGAAGAATATTAAAGACTCCTCAGCACGCTGAGGAGTCTTTCTTTTATTTATATTTCATTTCTCCAGGATTTAGGTACAAACAGAGCGATCATCGTAAACAATTCAAGTCTTCCAAGTAACATCAGAATGGAAAAGAGTATTTTACTCCAGGCACTAAATCCGCTGAATGTCCTTGTAGGGCCTATGAAGCCAAAGCCCGGACCAATATTTCCCAAAGTTGCGGCTACCGAAGTAATGGAACTTTCAAAATCAATTCCTTCAAGGGAAACAAGAACCGTTGATACAATAAAGATAAAGAAATACAACGCAAAGAAACTGGTAATACCTGTAATTGTTTCATTGCTAACGACCTTTTCGCCGCCGACTCTAATAGGAATGATGGCTCTGGGATGAAATATTTTTTGAACTTCTCTTTTAATCAGTTTCAACAGGACTAAAATTCTAATGGTCTTTATCCCACCGGCGGTGGAGCCTGCACAGCCCCCAACAAACATAAGCAGAAATAGCACCTCTTTACTGAATGCCGGCCAAAGATCAAAGTCGGTGGTAGCATACCCTGTAGTGGTAATAATAGAACTCACTTGAAAAAACGCATCTTTTAAGGCCAATCCAAAGTTCTCGTATAAATTAGCTTTCAAATTAAGAGCTATTAATATCGTAGATGCAAGAATAATACCTAAATAAAGTATTAATTCCTGGTCTTTTATTACATCTCTCCATCTTCTTTTAAATAGAGCATAATATAATGAAAAGTTGATTCCTGACAATGTCATAAATATACCTATAACCATATGAATATAAATACTGTTATAAGCACCTATACTGGCATTTCTCGTTGAAAGTCCTCCAGTTCCTACAGTTCCAAAAGTATGGGCAGCAGATTCAAATAAACTCATTCCCCCGAGTACGAGTAAACCTATTTGTACGAGTGTCATAGTAATATATGTTATATATAAAATCTTTGCCGTATCTTTTATTCGTGGAACAAATCTGTCAGCAGTAGGTCCCGGGCTTTCTGCTTTGAACATTTGGAATCCTCCTACGACAGGCAAAAAAGCGACTGTAAAAACCAGTATTCCCATTCCCCCAATCCAGTGGGTAAAAGAACGCCAAAACAGAATTCCCTTTGGCATAGCCTCAACATTATTTACCAGAGTGGCTCCAGTAGTTGTAAAACCGGAAATCGTCTCAAATAAGGCATCTACATAAGAAGGTATACTATCTGAAAGTACAAAAGGAAGCGCCCCAAATATAGAAAGTACAATCCATCCAAAAGATGCTATAGCCAATCCCTCTTTGATTTTAATTGCTTTCTTGTCAGCTTTTATCTTGTACATAATAAAGCCGACTGCCCCCGTCAATAAAATACAAAATAAAAAAGGATATTTATCTACTTGATTGTAATATATTGATATGAGAAAAGACGGAATCATAAGTAAAGCTTCTATAATCAGTATGATTCCCAGTGTCTTTCCTACAATTCTATAGTTCATTTGAATAGTCCACCCTTCACTGGCTTAGTAAACAATTCTAAATCCGGGACATTGGAGGATAAGCAAAAGATGATCAGCCTATCATCTGGCTCAATTATGGTATTTCCATTAGGTATTATAACTTTGCCTTGATGTACAATGGCTCCAATAATAATGCCTTTAGGCAAACCCAACTCAGCTATAGGTTTTCCAATAATGCGAGAATCTTTGATTGCAATAATTTCGGTAACTTCCGCCTGACCTCCCAGAAGAAGGGACACCGATACAACTTTTCCTCCTCTAATAAACTTAAGAATACTGCTAACAGCAATATTGGTTGGATTTAGGGCAACATCTATTCCTAGATTGTCAATAATCTTTACATAATTAGGTCTGCTTATTTTAGCGATAGTTTTATGAACTCCAGCCTGGTTAGCAATGAGCGTCATCAGAAGATTTTGTTCGTCGAAACCGGTTGCCCCGATAAAGGCATCCATGGACTCTAATCCTTCTTCTTCCAGAAGATTAATATCCGTTCCGTCCCCTCTAATAATTAAAGCATCGCTTAATCTTTCAGAAAGATATCTGCATCTGTCCCTATCCTGCTCGATAATACTAACCTTTGTATTAAAAGATTTAAGTTTTTGGGCTAAATAGTATGCAATATTGCCCCCTCCCAAAATCATTACTCTTCTAATTTTGCCTCTGTCACCATGAAAATTAAACTTTTCACCAAATTTTGTAACTTTTTCAGTACTGCCAATAACATGAATAATATCATTTTCAAGAAGTTCTGTATATCCATGAGGGATTATAATTTCATCATTTCTAGTGATCGCCGCTATAAGCAGGTCTTCCATATCATCCAGTTCTATAATATTTTTCCCAACAAAAGTAGGCATATTTTTTATATTAAAATCAAGAATTGAAACCTTTCCTTTAGCAAAATCCTCAGAATAAAAATTATAGCTTTTTAGAAGATACCTAGCTATTTCATTGGATGTAGCAAGCTCCGGATTGATAATATGGTCAATTCCCATTTCTGTCTTAATAAAATCAAGTTGTTTGGTATATTCTGGATTTCTTATTCTTGCTATTGTCTTTTTGCAGCCTAATTTTTTTGCTAAGCTGCAAATAATTGCATTGGTCTCATCACTATATGTTGTAGCTATTAAAAAATCATAGGACTTAATGTTAAGTTCTTTTAATACTTCAATTTCAATTCCATTCGCTGTGACAGTCAATACATCTAAATAATCATTGATTCTCTCTAATACTTTCGAATTCTGATCTATTAAAGTAACATCAATATCTGAATTGATTAGGGACTCCGCCAGCCTATAACCCAGCTTGCCTATGCCTACTATGATTACCTTCATAAAATCACCTTTCATATTTGTATGATTAGCTACTATTATATTATTTGATTTTACATCTAAAATCGATAAAAGAAAAGAGATTTTGATTTTATTTAAGCGTTCCATTTAATTCAATGGACAATACATAAAATCTCGTAAATAAGATACCATAGTCTATATAACATTAAATGGAGTGGAGATAGTATATGCCTTCTATTAAAATCACTAAAAAAAATAAAGAGGATAAAAACAATGATGTTCCTACCTCTCCTGTAAATGCTGAAACCCTTACCGGTAACCTGCAAATTGATATAGAGACTTTTAAAAAAATATTTTTCTTTCCTCAAAATAAAGACTTTATCATCCGCACAATACAGTTAAAAGGCTTCAATGTGGATGGATGCTTCCTCTATTTAGACGGCTCTACCTCCGTCGATACCCTTACCAGTAATATTATTAAACCCTTAATGGAAAGTGGTCCTAAAAACATAGAAGATAACCCTATAGATTATATTACAAATAATATTATTACTTCTAAAAACGCTCAACGTATCTCTAATATCTCAGATATCACAAAAGATATCGTTAAAGGCAATACGATTATACTGATTCAAGGTTCCCTTGAAGCCCTTTCAGTTTCTACAACGGAGTTTGAGCACCGCCCTGTTGAAAAACCCGTCAATGAAAACGTTATCAAAGGACCGAAGGAAGCTTTTGTTGAATCTGCGGATACAAATCGCTCCCCTAATAAGAAAGCATTTTAAAAGTGAAAAACTGGTTTCTGAGAGTATTGAAGTCGGAGAGAAATCTAAAAATGATGTATATATGATGTATGTAGAAGGAATCACTGATCCCAACTTAATCAATACTGTCAGGGAAAGAATAAAAGGCATCAAAACCGATTTTCTGTCCAATGTTTCTATGCTTGAGCAGTTTATCGAAGAGAGAAGTTATTCTCTTATTTCTACCGTAATGTACACAGAACGCCCTGACAGAGCTGCGGCTTTTTTAGCAGAAGGCCATGTGATATTCATTATTGACGGCTCTCCGGGCTATTTGATCGTTCCTGTAACCTTCTGGTCCTTTTTTCATGCAGCTGAAGATCAGTATCAAAGATGGTTGTATGGCAATTTTATAAGAATCGTCAGGTTGCTGGCTGTATTAATTTCACTTTTAACTCCTGCTTTGTATATTGCCATTGTAAATTTCCATGGAGAAATGATCCCCAGCGATTTAGCCGTATCGATTGCAGCTTCCAGAGAAGTACTTCCTTTTCCCGTAATCACAGAAATACTCTTAATGGAAATATCTTTCGAACTCATCAGAGAAGCCGGAGTAAGAGTACCTACAACCATAGGACCAACCATAGGAATTGTCGGCGCCCTGATACTGGGTCAAGCTGCTGTTGAAGCCAATATCGTAAGTCCTATTTTAGTAATTGTCGTAGCAATTACAGGATTATCTTCCTTCGCAATACCGGAAACTGCCCTAAGCTATACCATTCGAATCTCCAGATTTCTGTTACTGATGGCAGGAGCAAGTATGGGTTTCTTTGGAATTTCTCTTGTTTTAATTATAGGGTTAGCCTATATACTTAGCATTACGTCCTTTGGAGTTCCTTTTATGTCTCCATTGGCTCCTCATTTTCCTTCCAGTAACGATACCTTTACAAGAGCACCTACCTTTAAACAAGGACTTAGACCATCAAATGTATCTAAATCAGATTTTATAAGAAGAAAAAAACCTAAGAGAAAGTAGTGAAAAAGTGCTTAAAAAATATGATGGAAAAATGGGCTTTAGAGAGTTCTTCGCTGTTGTATTTTTTGCGATTGGCATGAAGTTAACCGATACAACTCCCATTTTAATGGTAGAATTAGGCCTAAACGCTTCCTGGATGATTCCTATTGTATCAGGGCTGGTTATTTTTCTTTCTTTTTTATTCCTTTTATCCTTACTAAAACTATATAAAACCAAGAGTTTAATAGATATCATTTACCATCTTACTGGAAAGTTCTTTGGATCTCTTATGATACTCCTGTTATTCCTTATGGTCTTAGAATACCTGGTTGTATCTACAAGAGATTATGCCGATATTCTGAGTACTCTTTTTTATTTAAGAACACCATTAAAATATCTATTACTTATGCTTATTATTACGGCATTCTATATATCCCATAAATGTAGGTTTGTCAAACATATGTTACACCATACTTAACAAAATCATATAAGACAGTCTGAGGAGATTTCCATCCCAGAGGTCTCATTGGAAAGCGGTTATAG
>JGI24712J26585_10000366_pt1 | contig 39047 bp, 33 predicted proteins | sample BioPla3DNA2_FD_26585 | JGI IMG/M metagenome (IMG submission 26585)
CAAATTTGTTCATTCCCTTCGGTCATGCAAATTTGGTTCTCGTTGCGTTTGACCTACCATCAATTTGTTTTACAAATTGGGTTAGGTCATAAAGGTTTTTTGTTTTCAGGGAGTTGCCGGAACTATCAAAATTTCAAACCGCGATGAGAGTGTAATACACAAATATTTTAAATATATAATACGACGCATTGTTAGACCCATGTGCATTAGCCATTATATTTATTCATTGCCGAAGAAACCCCGTCGGTAACTATGGTTTCACATGCCAGAGCGGCTCTTTCTATCGCTTCGAGTATTACGGGTATCTCTTCTTTTTGAAACCTTCCCAAAACATAACCTATTAGGCCCCCGAATTGCGGTTTGCCGATACCTATCCTAACCCTCGGGAACTGATCAGTTTGTATTTGATATATAATGGATTTCATTCCGTTATGGCTCCCGGAGCTTCCCTTTTCCCTTATTCTGATAGAACCCAGCTCTATATCCGCATCATCATAGACTACTACAATGTTCTTGGTATCTATTTTATAAAATTGCACTATATCCAGAAGGCTTTGCCCGCTCAAATTCATAAATGTCTGAGGTTTGGCCAACATCACTTTTTTTTCGCCGATATACCCTTCCCCGTATAATGCTTTGAATTTTAATTGTTTCACTTCTATGTTGTTTCTTTTTGCCAACAAATCTATTGTTTCAAACCCTACATTATGTCTTGTGGCACCGTATTTCCTTCCTGGGTTTCCAAGCCCAAATATTATATGCATATTGTTCACCTTCTAGTCAAACAATTTACTTACGGAAATATTTTTATAAATCCTTCGAATTGCTTCTGCGAATATCGGTGCAACAGACATAACCTTGATTTTATCAATCGCTTTACCTCTTGATAAAGGAATAGTATCTGTGATGACGACTTCCTTGATTGCGGAACATTGAATCCTCTTGATAGCAGGTCCGGAAAGCACGGCATGGGTACAACAAGCATACACATCCTTGGCACCTAATTCTTTCAACGCTTGGGCCCCCTGCACCATCGTGCCGGCGGTATCGATTATATCATCAACCAGAATAACGTTCCTGCCTTCTATGGACCCGATAATATTCATCACTTCCGCTTCGTTTGTATGCGGTCTTCGCTTATCAATAATGGCAATAGACGTATCCAATATATTTGCGAAATTTCTGGCTCTTGTTACACTGCCTAAATCAGGTGAAACCACCACAACATCCCTTATAGCCTTTTTTATAAAATATCTTGCTAATATGGGAACGCCTAAAAGATGATCCACAGGAATATCGAAATACCCTTGGATTTGGGCGGCATGCAGGTCCATAGCCAAAATTCTGTCCGCCCCCGCCGATGTCAGAATATCCGCTACCAATTTTGCAGTGATAGGATCTCTGGCCTTAGCCTTACGATCCTGACGCGCATAGCCATAATAAGGGATTACTGCTGTCACTCTCCCCGCGGAAGCCCTTTTAAATGCATCTATTAAAATCAACAACTCCATTAAATTGTCGTTTACCGGCGGATTCGTGGGTTGAATGACAAAGACATCCTTACCCCTTACACTTTCTTCAATATTTACGGAAATTTCACCGTCACAGAAAGTTGACACATTCGCTTTCCCCAGGGGTATACCTATCGCATCCGAAATATCTTCTGCCAATTTCAGGTTAGCATTACCGGTAAATATTTTAACTTCACTCATGCTCATTTTAAATTTTCCTCCTTGGTGATATAAAATTAGCTTATTCTCTCGATAATCCTTTTTTATCTACCCAACCTTCTTTATTTTCCTGACGTGCTCTTGCTATTGCCAGAGCCCCACTCGGCACTCCCGAAGTGATGGTAGAACCACAGGCTATATATCCGTCTTTTCCGATAACCACCGGAGCAACCAGATTTACATTGCTACCTACAAAGACATTGTCCTCTATTATAGATCTGTTTTTATCTTTACCGTCATAATTAACAAAAACAACTCCACAACCTATGTTTACATTCCTACCTACATCTGCGTCCCCTATATAGGACAAATGAGAGGCCCTGGAATAATCATCTATCTTCGAATTTTTGACCTCCACAAAACCACCGATTTTAACATGTTTGCCGACATTGCTATTTGGACGTAAATAGGCATATGGACCTATAGTCGTGCTATCCCCCACACTACTGCTGATAATTGTAGAACTTTGCACTTCCACCCCATTACCTATTACACTGTTTTCTATGCGGCTGTTCTGTCCGATAATACAATCCTCCCCTATTGCAGTATCACCTGTCAATATAGCCCCGGCATATATAGTAGTATCTACACCTATTGTAACAGTTTTTTCTATATATGTGTGTTCCGGATTGATTATAGTTACACCGTCTTTCATATGTTTTTTGGCTATTCTTTTTCTCATTATAGCTTCCACCTCTGCCAATTGTTCCCTGGAATTGACAGCCATAATTTCTTCATAATCCCGGGTTTTATATACTCCCGTCCCGAAACCCATATCACGGATAACCGGCAATATATCCGTCAGATAATATTCTCCTTGAGAATTATTGTTTCTGAGTTTTGGGAGCGCATCTTTTAATGTCCCGCCGTCAAAACAATATATACCCGAATTGATTTCCCTTATAGACCTTTCTTCCTCGGTAGCATCCTTTTCTTCCACTATTTTTTGCAGTCGGCCCTCCGTGTCCCTGATAATCCTCCCATAACCTTCCGGATCCGGCAAATCAGCCGTAAGCACCGTAGCTTTAAAATCCCCTTTTTTATGATAATCTAACATGTCTTTCAGGGTTTCTTCCGTGATTAAAGGACCGTCCCCGCATAATACCAATATTGTATCCTCCTTGATACTATCATACGCCATCATTACCGCATGGCCTGTTCCCAACTGTTTTTCCTGAAACACGGTTTTTATTTCAGAAGAAAGACTCCTTTTTATTTTTTCCGCTTCATGGCCGATCACTACAATACATTCCTCTATACCTGATTTTTTCGCTGCATCTATAACATGTTGTAGCATGGTTTGCCCGCAAACCTTATGAAGCACCTTTGGCAATTTGGATTTCATTCTTGTACCTTCCCCCGCGGCCAAAATAATTGCTTTTAACTTCATATTATTTCACCTCAACATCTATGTTAAAAAATATCACATATATTTTCATTATACCCTATAATAGTTTATTACATTTCGCGCAAATAATGAACCCCCCTTTGAACGATTGTTGAACGATTGTTATAAGACCGGTTCCGAAAACCACCGGCGAAAACGGGGCGCGAAAACTATGTTTACAAAAATTCTCATTTCCCACTTCTCGCCTCCCGGCCTCCCACCTCTCACTTCTCACTTCTAGTATAGGACATTCTCCGCAGTCTCGAAACACAAATTTGTTCACTCTCCAACACTCAAACAACAATCAGCAGGGTTATTCTCAATCCGGTAGAACTATCCATAAATCAAGGTATCCTATTTGAGAAACTGAGTGTCGGATCATGCAAATTTGGTTCTCGTTGCGTTTGTCCTACCATCGACCCAACACTCAGTTAACAATAAACAAAATACCCCTATTTTAGTAAGAGTATCGATAAAACAAAAATACTATTTTGAGAAAGCCTGTGTGTTGGGTCGGGTTAGGACATAAAATAAGGAGGCGTTTGACCTCCCTGTAACTGTAGTATTATTCAATTATTTTATCGATTTCTGCCTCTTCGGTTTCTATCTCTTCAACCTCTGCTTCCTCGGTTTCTATTTCCTCAACCCCTGCTTCTTCAGCTTCTATCTCTTCCGCTTCCGCTGCTTCTCTTTCTAACTCATTCATTCTTTCGTATTGGGTAAAAATAGCATCTTGGATTTTGTTTCTGGTCTCTGAATTTATCGGATGAGCTATATCTCTGAAATCACCCTCACCCATTTTTCGACTTGGCATCGCAATAAATAATCCATTTTGGCCTTCGATGATTTTAATGTCATGAACGACAAATTCATCATCAAAGGTTACTGAAACGATAGCCTTCATCTTGCCTTCAGTGGTTATTTTACGTATTCTTACATCTGTCACTTGCATCCACGTTTCACCCTTTCATCTTTTTGTCAACTTATTTTTCGCACATCTCTTTCCCATTTTTAATGTACGGCTATAAGTTTCATTCTTTCTTTTACCTCTTTACATTCTCCTAATATTAATAGTTCTATTTTCATATTCTCCATATTTTTTGATTTTCCTTCTTTTATCTCGTAAATTTTTAAGAATCCCGAAAAAATCCTATATAATTAGTAATGTAACCCCAGCCGGCGACCGGGGGAATAAACAAATTTGTAATGTTCGACTGCAAAGATTTGTGCACCCATTTTACTTTTTATGTTATTATACATAGTAGGGTTTCATATTTATTATTAAAGAGACAACATGAATTTATTATAAAAAACGAATAAAATATACCCTTATTATCTTCTTAAGTAGTTTGTACCATCCCAAACAATTTATCACCATCCTGAACAATTTTATCACCATTTTGGGCAACTTATTGCCACGCTGAGCAAGGCAAAGGACTTAGATACGAAAAAGGACATATAATAGAAAAATATTTACTTGGTAATAATAATAAATAACCTCATATAAAGGAAGTGACTGCTTTGATTGCATTTGATATAAATCAAAATCAAAACCGGCATATACATTTGATCGGCATTGGCGGTATCAGCATGAGTGCCATTGCCGAACTTTTAATAAATCAAGGTTATAGGATTTCAGGGTCGGATACAAGGGATTCCAAAATACTTGATAAATTGAGAAATTGTGGAGCCGAAATTTTTATCGGTCATGATAGTAATAATATACAAAATCCTGATTTGGTAGTATATACAGCCGCTATAAAGCAAGACAATTGTGAACGTCTAAAGGCAAAACAGTTGAATATTACCGAAATTGATCGTGCGGAAATGCTGGGCCTCATAATGAAAAATTACAGCAAATCCATTGCTGTTGCCGGAAGCCATGGAAAAACAACAACTACATCATTAATCTCCCTAATTCTGGAATATGCTAATTTGGATCCGACAATATTTGTAGGCGGGGAATTAGATGAAATCGGCGGCAACATCAAAATAGGCAACAGTGAACATTTTATTACGGAAGCGTGTGAATATGTAGAAGGTTTTCTAAAATTTTTCCCTTTTATCGGTATTATTTTAAACATTGATGAAGATCATCTGGACTATTTCAAGGACATTAATCATATCAAATTCGCTTTTAAAAAATTTATCGATCTGATTCCTGAAGAGGGTTTTTTAATAGCTAATGAAGATGATAAAAACATAAGGGAAATTATACATGATGTTAAATGCAATTTGATCACATATGGAATTAATAGTAATAGTAACTTTATAGCTAGGGATATTGTCTTCACAGGAGAAGGCCTCCCTATTTTTAATGTAAATTTTGACGATAGGGATTTGGGCCCCTTTCAATTGAATATCCCGGGAAAACATAATATCTATAATGCCCTGGCATCTATCGCCACAGCCCATGCTCTCGGGGTGAGCACATCCGAAACAAAAAAATACATCAAGAAGTTTAAGGGAATACACAGACGATTTGATATCTTGGGTGAGATTAAGGGATGCAAAATAATAGATGATTATGCTCATCATCCTGCCGAAATCAGGGCCACGTTGGAAGCAGCACGAAACTATCCCCATCGTGAAATATGGTGTGTCTTTCAACCCCACACTTTTACCCGTACAAAGGCCTTGTTACACGATTTTGCAAAATCCTTTGACGACGCGAACCATGTAATAATAACGGATATTTATGCCGCAAGGGAAACAGATACGGGCGAAATCAACAGTGAGATTTTAGTAAATAAAATCAGGGAACATAATCCCGCGAACGATATTTATTATATGAAGGATTTTGATGAAATATCCAAATATATTTATGAAAACATGAAACCGGGAGACATAGTATTGACCATGGGTGCAGGTAATGTATACGATATAGGGAAAATGATATTAGAATTATGAAAATGTTGAACAACTGTTGAACACCGGGACCCTTCGAGGGTCGAACTCATACTGCACGTCTCAAGATGACAAAAATGTAGGGTTTTCATAGCAATGACATTTTGAACCTAAAAAGGGCGGCCAAAAAAGGCCGCCCTTACTATCTGCAGGACACGGGGGAACGGTTCGAGACTGCTGTGTCTCTTTTATTCATTTGAATAAATTTTAATTAAGAGTTCTCTCGTTGCCTTGGGATCATGAAAAAAGAAATCCCCCATTTTTATGCGGCGAGGTTCACCCGGAAGGGTACTTATGTTTATGTCCTCTACCTTAAGACCTATTGCACTCAAAGCATGTTTCATGGCTGTTTGCAAAGGTATGTCCGTCTTTACATGTTTAAATGCCGAACCTATCGCGTTGGGCAGTTTGGGACCCATCACCTTCTGCATTGCGGACTTGATAAATTCCTGCTGCGCCTTTACCCTGCCTAAATCCCCGTACCTGTCAAGTGCCCCGCTGCCCTTGTTAGGCTGACGGTAACGTAAAAACTCCACGCTTTTTTCCCCTTTCAGCACATGATCACCCGGTTCAAAACGAATATGAAGCGGGGGATCCTGATACTCATCATCATACTCCATCTTTTTGGGAATATATACCGGCACTCCGCCTATAGAATTGGTTATATCCGCTACTCCTTTATAAGTAAGTGTTACATAATAATCTACCGGAACATTAAATAATAAACTGCTCACCACAGTTTTTACCCCTTCGGCACCATGGGCACCATAGGCAGCATTTATTTTTTTCTGGTCTGCCCTGTTATATCCTTTCCTAACCAAATAAGTATCTCTGGGTATGGAAATGGCGTCTAAACTCTTGCCTTTGGGATCAAAGGACATAAATATCATTGTATCGCTTCTTGGACCATCCAGTCCTAAAACAACAAAATTTACCCTCTTGCTATCTTTAACCAGTCCCATAAGTTTGTCTTGTTCTACTCCATTATTCTCATTATTGCCATCATCAATAACCACAACGGGCGGCTCAGAAGAATTATTTTCCCTCATATATTTATCAAACGACCAAGCCAGTCCGCTGAATACAATAACAAAGACAAGAAAAGTAATCGCGAACACCTTCCAGAATGTCCTCATTTTATCCACTTCCTCATTGTAGTATTAAATTAAACTTGGGTAGATCACAGAATGATAGGGAACAGCAAACACAAAGCAAATTGTTTATCCATATCCAACTTCCACATTCTATTTATTATAACAAATTCCGATAAAATAATCTATAAATAAATTTATGTGGTAGGGGTAACCTTTAACCGCCCATTATGTGCCATAGCAGGCAGTCACAGGCTGCCTTACTTAATCTGGCATAAAGTACTTCGGGTGTAAATATATTACTATTAGAAAAAAATTTTACTTACGAGGGGTGAAACAATGCGATTTTTGATAATGAAAAAAAATCATGTCTATATTATGGTGGCAATAATCTGTCTATTAATTGTTGGGGGAATTATTTTATGGGTTAAATAAAAATATGGATGACAAAAATATAGGACCTTCACAGCAAAAGACACGGCAGAGATGGTTCCTTTGTGTTATGTTTTCCAACACTACAAAGGAACCGTCTCTGCCGTGCCTCCATGTCTTACCATCAAATAAAAATCTATTTACATTTAACCGCATCTCCCGTTTTGGGATCAATTGTCAATATCCAATAACCATAAGATTCTATATTTGCCGGCACGTTGTCACACGGATGCCAATAAACAAAATCCTCATCCAGTTCAAAAGGCTGCTCCATGGACAGGTTCCTGCCTAATATACCGTAAGCATAATACCTTGCTCTGTTGTTTGTATCATAGCAAATGCCAAATATATGGTGTTGATGTACATAAACTATCTGTGCCATCCTGGAAACATAATAGTCCGCTTGATCCATAGGTTCCCTTAAGCTATCCAAATATGATATAAAAGGCATATAAGCCCTGTACATGGTTTGAACATCATAAGGAATTTGCCACCAAATATAGTTTTTTAGATTTTCTATAAACGGTTCCACCTCAATAAAGCCCTTCAGTGAATTTTCTATGTAGGCCTGCATCTGAATCTCGTATTCGTCCTCTGTAACTTCTTCTGCTGTTTCCTTTACAGCCTCCTCCACAACTTCTTTTTCGGCCTCTTTTGCAAGCTCTTCCGTAATCCCTTCTGGAGCTTCCTCTGTAACCTCTTCTATAACTTTTTCTTCAATCTCCTTTTCCTCTTCCGCAGGTTCTTCTATGACCTTTTCCACAAATTCACCTGTGGATTCTTCTACAATCTGTTCTGCAGCTTCTTCCGCAACTTTCTCTTCTACGACCCCTTCTATAATTTCAATCTCTTCTACAATCCCCTTTGCGGGTTCTTCTATGGCTTCTTCTACAACTTTTTCTTCGATCTCCTTTTCCTCTTCCGCAGGTTCTTCTATGACCTCTTCTACAGGTTCTTTTATCATTTCTTCTGTAATTTCCTTTTTAGTCTCCTTTACCGGTTTCTCTTCAACCTTTTTTGCCGGTCGATAAAATTGCGCCATTTTTTCCTTGGTTGTCCCCTCGTCTATGGGGATATGCAGGTATTTACCCAGTGCATACCTCCAATAGCTTACATCAGGCCTTTCTCTGTCTATATAGCCCACAAGGGGTGCATACAATTTGTCTTCTTGGTCTCTGTTTTGTGCAATTAGCGCCAATATATTGAAATCATCTATCTGTATCATGGATCCCTTTACGTTTGCAGCATTAAATTCGCAAATTTTTTCTCCTTTTCCTCTTTCGTCTACCTCCATAGGCCCGATTTCCACTATTGTGGGCTCCCCGTCTGTCTTCGTATCGATTAAATACCATTGATACCTGTTGCCATTACTGCTTTTTAAACCTTGACAGTAAATAGATAATAGCCCCTGGCTGTTCTTGATTTCAACCTTTGCATAACCTCTCGACTCTTCGCCCGTAAAGATACTGAAATTTTTATCTTCCAGTTCAAACATAGTAAAAAACCGTCTATATCGCCTCATCAAATTATTTTCCTCCCTTTTAAACATATATATAATCAATATATGTATGAGCTGAAAATAATTTACAAATTATTATAGATTTTTGCCAGATTATTAGATAAAAGTGCATATTCCTCGATAGTTAAGGTTTCACCCCTCCGATTTTCTTCTATATTGCTTTCATTTAATACATTTCTCAATAAATTTTTATCTAATTTAAGATCCCCCGTACTTAAAGCGTTCAATATGGTTTTTCTCCTTTTACCGAAGGCATCTTTTACTAAAGCAAAAAACAAGTCTTCCCTCTGCACATGAACCTCGGGCTCTTTTAATACTTCCAGTTTAACAATTGCGGATTCCACATTGGGCCGCGGGATGAAAACTGATGGCGGTACCCTCAATAAGATATTCGGATCAGAATAATATTGTACGGCAATAGATAGGGTGCCATAGTCCTTTGTTCCCGGTTTTGCTTGCATGCGTTGAGCAACCTCCTTCTGGACCATGACAGTCAGGGATTCTACAGGGACCTTTTCTTCGAGGAATTTCATAATTATAGGTGTTGTTGCATAGTAAGGCAGGTTAGCAACCACCTTAACTGTTTGATTTTGAAATTTCTCTCTGATTAATTTATGTAAATCGGTTTTCAAAATATCTTCATTTATTATTTCTATATTGGAATAATTTTTTAATGTATCCTTCAAAATAGGAATCAGGGCCTTATCAATTTCAATAGCTATTACGAACCCTGCGGCCTCTGCTATATGTTGGGTTAAATTTCCTATACCCGGGCCCACTTCGATGATAAAATCCTTACCCGTTATTTTTGCAATATCAACTATTTTCTTTAGTATGTTTTCATCAATCAGAAAATTTTGCCCGAGACTTTTAGAAAGTCTGAATCCGTGCTTATCCATTATCTCTTTGATTTTTCTTGGTGACGATATCTTGTCCAAAGTTTTCACCTACCTTGTTAATTTAAAGCATTTAACCCCCGATTGAAATCGCCCCTGCTATCTGGAAGCCGGATATAGGTTTGCCGGCTTCTAATAGGAATAGGCCAGAATTTTCTGGCCTATTTTAATATATATACTCTTACCGTTCTTCTGCCAAACTTCTTTACTGCTTGGGCTGTTTCAAGATAAAGGTCAATCTTGTTTCCTTTGATAGCACTACCCTTATCTTCAGCAGTAGCATACCCATAGTCCGAAGTACCATCAGTAGATTCTATATAAAGTTTCGTACCCAATGGAATTACCTTCGGGTCTACCGCCACAACCCCCGGTCTTATTTTGGTACCGCTGGCCGTTAAACCATAATACTTATCACCGGGTCTTCTTCCGGTACTTTGAAAGCTTAAATCATATGCCGTAGCCGTCATAGTTAAAACCTTAGAATATCTTGCGATATCCCCCCTGCTGGAGGTTGCTGCCAAGACAAGTGTTCCTTTTTCAACAATCTCGTTCACGGCATTTTCAACAACACTTTCCTCAACAACTTCCCTGCCGACTTCCACACCGTTTTCATAAGTAACCTCGAATTTTATTTCCTTTAATCCCTTCTTGCCCTTCTGAATTTTTACTGTCTTTCCCTTTTCCAGGTTACTATTATTTTTAAAAACTGTCTGAAAGGGCAACTCTTGAGTTTCCACCGCGACTTCACGAGAAACTCTGGTAATTTTAACTGCCTGGCCTTCCTTAATTGGTTCCCCAAGTTTCGGCTCAATTTTATCTTCTTCTTCGAGTTTTATATCGAGTGAATTTATCAAATCTTTTATATTGGTTTCTGCAGTAAGTATTGTTTTTTCCGTTTGTCCATCAATAAGCCTTATTTCAAAAGCCCTATGAATGACTATTTCCATCCCATCCCTTATTTGCTCATTCATTTTCGGAATAATTTTATCTTTGTCTCCAATCGTAATGTTTTGTTTTTTCAAAACATCCTCCACTGTACCTGCCAGAGTTGAAACCTGAATTTCCTGTCCATCGTATGCAATCGTAACTGTTTTTCGGGACTTGATAAACACTGCCCCTAACAACAACAGTGCTACCGCGACAGCTGCAATAAGTATTTTTTTATCAAAAAACTTATTGCGGCTCAGGTGACTTTCCATAAATCTTCCTCCTATTCATTTTAAATTAAGGACGGAATGTTTCTATATTTTATGCCAAATTCTTGTTTTTGTCAAATCTCCTTACTTACATATTTGTAATATATGCACAAACCGGGAATAATAGGACTAGAAAAACCCTGCACTACCGGGACACATATATTGGCTGCCATTCAAGTCCGCGATTTGCCCCCTTCTCGTAATCTAATGCAGGACTCGGTACATCCACAAAACCTCCAGTGTATAAGGCACTCAAGCCTATAACGTTACTTTTTCTGAGGATATAAATACAAATATAATATACCGGTATCTAGTTTGTCCGGGTATTCCGTTCCTGATACCCTTATGTCCTCGGCGGATTTTTCCTGTAATGTTTTAATTTTGCAATGTCCGAGATTTGCCCTAGTCTATTTTAAATAATTTTTTAGTGTTCAATGTAGTCTGATGTGCAATTTCTTCAATGGTTATTTGTTTTATCTCCGCTATTTTTTGTGCTACAAATCTCACGTAAGCGGGTTCGTTTCTTTTGCCGCGATACGGCGCGGGGGTCAAATACGGACTATCAGTTTCCACCAAAAGCCATTCCAGCGGAATTTCTTTGGCTACCTCGTATGTTTTTCTCGCATTTTTAAATGTGACCGGTCCTGCAAGGGAGATATATACCCCCATTTTCACATACTCTTTTGCCAATTCTACACTACCGGAATAACAATGCATGACACAACCGAGGTTTCCCACGTCGTGTTCTTTCAATGTATTGAAGACTTCCCCATGTGCATCCCTGGCATGTATTATTATAGGCAGATTGACCTCTCTTGCCAACTCTATCTGTTCCCTAAACCATTTCCGTTGGATATCCCTTGGAGAATGGTCATAATAAAAATCCAGGCCTATTTCCCCTATGGCAACCACCTTGTCTCTGTTAGTTAAAGCCCTGAGTACCTCTACAGTATCCTTGTCCATGTCCTTAACATCGTGGGGGTGTACACCCACAGCCGCATATATCATGTCGTATTTCTCCGATAAATTAACCGCCCTTATAGATGTATTCAGGTCCGCTCCCGGGTTGAGTATATATTGTATATTGTTTTGCTTTGCCCGCTTTATGACGTTATCCCTGTCTTTATCAAATCGCTCGTCATCCAAATGAGCATGACTGTCGAAAAGCATTTTATACCTCCTTTTCTTAACGATAGCTAAACGATTGTTTATGACCTAACCCAATTTGCACGACCAAAGGAAGTAACAAATTGATGGTAGGTCAAACGCAACCAAACATCAAATTTGTACGATCCAACACTCAGTTAACAATTAATTGGGATACTTCTGAATTAGTAAGGATACAAACAAATAAAAAATATCCTTCCTATTAAAACCTGAGTGTCGGAGAGTGAACAAATTTGTAATGTTTGTCTGCGGATTATCGTTAAACCATCGTTAAACCATTGTTAAACTATTGTTAGACTATTGTTAACTAATTTCCGTGCCGCTGGCGATATCTTTGTCTATTGTGCCCAGCACCAACTCTTTGCCGTTACATGCAGCAAGTATCATTCCGTGGGATTCAATACCACGAAGTTTTACAGGCTTCAGATTGGCTACCAATATCAAATTTTTGCCCACCAACTGTTCAGGTTTATAATATTCGGCTATCCCCGACACCACCTGCCTGGTTTCATTTCCTACTTGTAACTGCAAAACTAACAACCTGTCTGCATCAGGGTGTTTTTCCACCTTTAATACCTCAGCCACCCTAAGTTCCAATTTACTGAAATCATCTATAGTTATCTGTTCCTTAGGCTCAATAACGACTTGGGTTTCTTCCTCCCCTTCGCCCATTTTCTCCAATTCTTCTACCTCCTTGTCCACATCTAACCTTGGAAACAGAACGTCCCTTTTTCTTACCTTCTCGCCTGTCGGGATCTTGCCAAAAATGAATGTATCTTCCCATGCGGTGCCCTGCCCGCTGTCAATCCCTAATTGTGTCCAAATTTCAATAGTTGTTGCTTCCATAAAAGGTTTTATCAGTACGGATATAATTCTAATGCAATCTGCCAAATTGTAAAGCACCGTATCCAGTCTTTCCTTGTTGGCATCATCCTTTGCCAATATCCAAGGTGTGGTTTCATCTATATATTTATTTGTTCTGCGAACCACTTTCCATATTTCTTCCAATCCGTCGTGAAATTGCAGTTTATCGATTGCTGATTCCACTTTTTGTGATGCTCCAGCCGCAACCGATTTCAGATCATCGTCGAACTCTCCCGGCTCTTTAGGCTCCGGAATAATTCCACTGTTGTATTTTTCAATCATCGTAATGGTTCTGCTCACAAGGTTCCCCAGATCGTTGGCCAAATCGGAATTCAGTCTGTTGATAAAGTTCCTGTTTGTGTAATTACCATCCTGACCAAATGTAAACTCTCTCAAAAGAAAATATTTGATTGCATCCAGTCCATAGCGTTCTATCAGCGGCTCCGGATACACAATATTCCCCTTGGATTTTGACATTTTATCCGCATCAAATAATATCCAGCCATGGCCGTATACCATTTTAGGTAGCGGCAATTCCAATGCCATCAACATAATCGGCCAGATTATCGTATGGAATCTCACTATTTCCTTCCCCACCAGATGGACGTCTGCAGGCCAGTATTTGTTGAACAGTTTTTCGTCTTCAGAACCGTAACCCAATGCAGTAATATAGTTACTCACAGCGTCAAACCATACATATATTATATGTTTCGGGTCGAACGGCACCGGAATGCCCCAATCAAAACTTGTACGAGATACACAGAGATCCTCCAGCCCGGGTTTTAAGAAATTGTTTAACATTTCATTTCTTCTTGACGGCGGAGAGCAGATTTCCGGATGCTCCTCATAATATTTAATCAGCCTATCTTGGTATTTTGATAACCTGAAAAAATATGCTTCCTCCTTTGCCAGATATACAGGACGGTCACAGTCCGGGCATACATGCCCCTCCTTTATTTGGCTTTCCGTCCAAAAAGATTCGCAAGGTGTACAATACCATCCCTCATATTCGCCTTTGTAGATATCCCCCTTATCGTAAAGCTTTTGAAATATATTTTGAACCCTCTGCTTGTGTTCTTCGTCTGTCGTTCTTATAAAAATATCATAGGAAATGTCCATTGCCTTCCAAAGCTTTTTTATTCCCGATACCATTTCGTCTAAATATTCTTTTGGCGTCAGTCCCACTTTTTGTGCAGCTTCCTGTATCTTTTCGCCGTGCTCATCTGTTCCGGTCAAAAATTTGACATCATATCCCGTCAGTCTCTTAAATCTTGCCAATGCATCTGCGGCAACCGTTGTGTATGTGTGTCCTATGTGGAGTTTGCCGCTCGGATAGTATATTGGTGTTGTTAAATAAAATTTTCCTTTGTTCATTTTTTATTCCTCCTGTTGTTTGAATTGCATTTGGGATGCGGCAAGGGGACGCTTGATGCGGCAAGGGGACGCTTTGTTTGCCACATTCCCCCCCCACCTTCATGCGGCAAGGGGACGCTTTGTTTGCCACATGTGCGGCAAGGGAACGCTTTGTTTGCCACATGACCTTTCACCTTTCACTTCCCGCCTTTAATATGGGTAAGATCATTCTTTGTGGTCGCACAAACTGGAAATCGGAAATCAGTGCGCCGGTATGCCGGACCTCCTTAAAATTTTATACCCTTCTGACAAATTTCCGGCACTCCGACCTCCAGCTTCTGATTTCTAGCGGGGTTAGGTCATTCTCCGCAGTCTCTCATATTAGAGGTGAGAGGTTGGAAGCTAGAAGTTAGAAATAATCCGGTTGTATGTTACCCGAACTGTATAGTGGTGGTTATACTTGCAAGAATTCCGGTCACCCGCTTCCCGCTCCCCACTTCTAATATGCGTTTGACCTACCAACGATCCGACACTCAGACTTTCTAAGGATAATATCTGGTATTTGTTTATATCTTTGTTAAATTAGAGATGTCCTGCCTATTGTTAACTGAGTGTCGGATCGGGTTAGGTCATAAATAAATCCCCGTCCCCAAATATACAGGGACGAGGATATGCTCGCGTTACCACCCTAATTTATTATTATCTCACGATAATAAACTCGGTAAGTGACTTTTATCACCTTGCATTGTTAACGGATGCAATACCGCCATGGTTTAAAGGCCAATCCGATTTTGGCTGTTCGACCATGAGGTTCAGGGACCATATTCAGCCAGTTTTACTAGCACCGGCTTTCACCTTTCCCGGCTCTCTGTTGCTAATTCCACTGCCTACTCTTCCCATCATTACTTTTGGATAATGTCAAATTGTTGTAAAAGCATTACAGCTTTGCCGTCCGTGGCGGGGAACGTTTTGTTTGCCATCCCTTAAGAAATAAGCGTCGGTCTATGTATCTGCCTTGGAATTGCGGGTGACAGGGAAATGTGGCAAACAAAGCGTCCCCGTGCCACATGCCGCTTTTGTAATTAATATTATATAATAATACGATAAACTTTACTAGTTATATTGTCAACATCAGACTGAAATATATACCCTAACTGCCGGATTTAATTTTTCCTGATTTCCTGCATCCGGGGTGGCGGGAGAATGTGGCAAACAAAGCGTCCCCGTGCCACATTATAAAAACAGATATGTACAGACAACAACAGCTGCTATTATGGAAGCTAAATGGGATATCAACGCGGCCCCCAATGTATGCCTCCCTTTTTTAACTCCCACGGAACCGAAATATACCGCCATTGTATAAAAAATAGTTTCTGCGGACCCCATCATGGTAGAACTCAATCTGCCGATAAAACTGTCCGGACCGTATGAATTCAGGATATCCCTCAAAATAGCCAACGCGCCACTCCCTGAAATAGGTCTCATTATAACTAAAGGCAATACCTCAGGGGGTACACCGACAAAAGTCATCAACGGATTGGCAAGATTTATTAAATAATCGATAAAACCGGATTTTCTCATAAGCCCTACCGCAATAAATATAGCAACCAAATAGGGCATAATCCTGATTGAAGTTTTAAACCCTTCTGCTGCGCCCTCCACGAAACAATCATACATGTTTACTCCCTTGACCCAACCATGTAACAGTATAACGGTCATCATCAGAGGTATGGCTATAATCGAAATATAACTGAGTACCTTTATCATTTCCGTCCCTCCAGTATTTTACATGCAACAACACCGAAAATCGTAGATACAATCGTGGCCAATATCGATGTGATAATGATATCCGTCGGGTTGACGGAGCCCGCATCCGACCTCAGCTTTAGTATTGTAAGCGGGATTATTTGTATAGATGACATATTTATCACAAGGAACATGGCCATGGTATTGGTCACAACCATTTTGTCCGTATTTAGTTTCTGAAGTTCTTCCATGGCCTTAAGACCCAACGCCGTGGCCGAATTCCCGGCTCCAAACATATTGGCTACCATATTCATCATCATTGCACCTATAGCAGGATGATTAGGGGGTACCTCCGGAAATAAATACCTTGTTATAGGGGTCATAGATTTTGTAATACTGCTAATAAATCCCGATTTTTTAGCAATATTCATAAGTCCCAACCAAAACGACATAATACCTGTAAGTCCTATTGCAAACGTCACGGCCTCCCCTGTTTCGTGAATAATCACATCGTTGATTACTTCAGGTTTGCCTGTGACAACTGCTATTATAATTCCTATAAAGATCATCAATATCCAGATAATATTCATAAAAATTCTCCTTGATTCAGTATGATATATTATATGAACAGGGTTTTCCGTATATGTTTTTATCTGTTTGCAAACCATCCTCTATTTATGTTTGTCCCGATTTTTGACATAATGATTTTATTTGATATAATAGCTTTATTTGATATAATGATTTTAATCATTGAATAAAATATTTTTTCGTATAAATACTAACCAAAGGAAGGTATAGAAATGAGAAATTTAACTCTGATGACAGATCTTTATCAATTGACCATGCTGAACGGATATTTGAAAAACGGAATTGATAAAAATATTGTCGTCTTTGATATGTTCTTCAGAAAAAATCCCTGCCATAACGGCTATACCATAATAGTAGGGATAGAACAAGTGATTGACTATATTGAAAATATCAACTTTAATGAAGAGGATTTGCTATATTTAAAAAATTTAAATTTGTTTGATGATAAGTTTATAGACTACTTGAGGAACTTTAAATTTTCCGGAACCATTTATTGTGTCGAAGAAGGGTCCATCATGTTTCCACATGAGCCTGTCTTAAGAGTTAAAGCGCCATTAGCTGAAGCTCAGCTAATCGAAACTACCTTACTAAACCTGATAAATTTTCAATCCCTGATTGCTACCAAGGCCTCCCGCATTTGTACTGCTGCCAGAGGTGATGCGGTCTTTGAGTTCGGTTTGAGACGTGCGCAGGGCCCCGATGCGGGTATATATGGCGCCAAGGCTGCCATTATTGGTGGCTGTAAGGGAACCTCCAACGTATACGCGGGTAAAAAATTCGGTGTACCTGTTATAGGCACCCACGCCCACAGCTGGGTTCAAAAATTTGAAACCGAACTTGATGCATTTCGTGCCTATGCTGAAACATATCCTGATAATGCACTGCTTTTGGTGGACACCTATAATGTATTGACCAGTGGAGTGCCCAACGCTATCACCGTATTCAAAGAACTGAGGGAAAAAGGCCATAAACCCCATGGTATTCGTATTGACTCCGGTGACATAGCGTATTTGTCGAAAGAAGCCCGTAAAATGTTAGACGCCGAGGGATTTGAAGATGCCATTATAATAGCTTCCAGTGACTTGGATGAGGAAATAATTGATAATCTGAAATTGCAGGATGCCGCCGTCAATGCATGGGCGGTGGGTACTAACCTTATAACATCTAAAGATTGTCCCGCCCTGGGCGGGGTATACAAATTATCCGCAATTCAGAAAAACAATGAACTTATTCCGAAAATAAAAATTTCGGAGAATCCGGAAAAAATTACGAACCCCGGTTATAAAAAAGTAATACGCATCTACGATAAAGCAAGCAACAAAGCTGAAGCTGATCTGATTATGTTAAATGATGAAAAAATTGATACGAACAAACCACTTACTATTTTCCACCCGGTGCATACCTGGAAGAAGAAAACCTTGGTGGACTACAGCATTCGTGAAATGTTGGTACCCTTATACGAGGACGGTAATCTGGTGTACAAGAGGAGGAATATACAGGAAATATGTGAATATACACAAAAAGAGCTGGATTCCCTTTGGCCGGAATATAAACGCCTAAAACGCCCCCAACCCTACAAGGTCGATCTGTCCAAAAAACTTTGGGACTTGAAAAATAAAATGATGGGAGATTGTGACCTCAGCTGTACAAAAGATGAATGAAAAAGTAACATAATATAAATATCTCATTTTTATATTCAGAAATCTAAAAATTTTCCATATTTTATGTTGACTAATAATGGAATATTTGGTATTATTTAAAGAGGCTTTGTCGAACTTTGTAGTATTTTTGTATGCTATAAAATCGACTGACAATTAAGACACCGGATATTTCAGTTGTCTTATAAAAAAGGGGGATTTTTAATTGAAATCAACAGGTATTGTAAGAAAAGTGGATGAGCTTGGTCGTATAGTTTTGCCCATCGAACTCAGGCGTACGTTTGGAATCGCAGAAAAAGATGCTCTAGAAATATATGTTGACGGTGAAAACATTATTTTAAGAAAATATGAACCGGATTGTATTTTCTGCGGTAATGCAAAGGATATTGAAGTATTCAAGAACAGAAATGTCTGTTCCGAATGTATGGCTGAATTAAAAGAGAAGGTTTTGGTATAAATTACGTTAAAAAGGGCCCTATTAAAATGGGCTTTTTTATTTTTTGTCGAAAAATGGCTCATGCTTTCCTATAAACCGATGGATTCTTTATATACATCACGTTTAGGAATATTTCTGCGTTTTGCTACTTCCCTTATTGCAGATTTTTTATCTAACCCGTTTTTCATAAACAAGAGTATATGCTCCCTTATTGTGATCCGTTCTAATTCATTTTTTTCATCCGCAGCCAGTTCCTCTAAATCAGCCCCTTCGCATAACAACACAATTTCGCCTTTAGGGGGATTTAATTCAAAATGCTCTATAAGTCCTATCAAGTTGTCCCTGACAAATTCCTCATATACCTTGGTTAATTCTCTGGCTATTACTGCCCTACGATTACCCAGTATAAGGACCATATCTTCCAGTGTACGTACAATCCTATGGGGGGCTTCGTAAAAAATCAGGGTTCGGTCCTCTTTTTTTATTGCCCTCAATCGCTCTCTGCGTTCTTTTGTATCTTTATCCAAAAATCCCTCAAAGGCAAACCTGGTTGTATCCAGCCCCGATCCCACAAGCGCTAAAATACCGGCTGTGGCACCCGGTAAAATTTCAAGGGGTATTTCTCTTTCTATACATAGCCTCACCATATCCGATCCTGGATCCGATATGCCCGGCATACCGGCATCGGATACTAAAGCAATATTTTGACCTTCCAACAATTTGTTGATTAATATCATTCCTTTTGTCCTGAAATTATGCTCATGATAACTGGTCAAAGGCTTTTGAATCCCAAAATAATTCAGGAGTTTTAAAGTATGCCTGGTATCTTCAGCCGCGATCAAGTCGACATTTTTTAACGTATTCAGCACTCTTATAGTTATATCTTCAAGGTTTCCTATAGGTGTGGGACAGACATAAAGTTTTCCCTTATTCATAAAATTCATCCTTTTCCTCCATATATGTTTTGCCGTATGTGTGAAAAACCTCATCCGTGTATTCCCCTTCTTTATTGTATACATATAGAGGATCCAATATTTTAAGTTCCGGTCTGGCCGCTTTTACACATTCCAACAGCAAAAGATTCGGTTTTTTATCATAGGCAGGATGTATAAACCGCAGGTATTTAGGTTCAAGTTTATATTGTCTGCAATAAAACATTATATCAACCAAACGTATAGGTCTGTGGACCATAAAAAATCTGCCGTTATGTCTTAAAAGCCCGGATGCCGTGCTTATAACATCTTCCAGTGTGCATTTTATTTCATGCCTGGATATGGCCTTTTTATCATCCGGATTGATAAGTCCCTTCTGATGCATATATGGTGGGTTCGATACCACCACATCATATTCGTTGGCTTCCAAAAATTCCTTCGCATCTTTCAGGTCGATGTTCAGTATTTCGATTCTATCCTCGAGCCCGTTCAGCTTTACACTTCTTTCTGCCATGTCGGCTACTTCTTCTTGTATTTCCAACGCCGTAATATGGCTTGTTTTGCTTTTACCAGCCAAAAGTATAGGAATGATTGCCGTGCCTGTGCCCAAATCCACAACCTTCGAATTTTTCTTGACTTTAACGAAGTTGGCCAGTAGGACAGCATCTATGCCAAAGCAAAATCCATCGGGGTTTTGTATGATTTTCAGATTGTTTATTTGTAAATCGTCCACCCTTTCGTGTTCATATACTAAATTATTCATTTACCCCAGCACCTTTTTCGCTATGGTCACCGCCCCTTTTGCATCCTTGGCGTAATAATCCGCATTTATCATATCGGCGTAATCTTGATTTAAAACCGCCCCGCCGACCATGACCACATAATTTTTGTCGAGTTCTTTTAGGGCTTCTATTGTTTCGGCCATATTTTTTACGGTGGTAGTCATCAAAGCGCTCAGCCCTATAAGCTTGACATCATGTTCAACAGCCGCTTCTATGATTTTTTCCTTTGCCACATCCCTGCCCAGATCTATAACATCGTAATTATAATTCTCCAGCAGAACCTTCACTACATTTTTACCTATATCATGAATATCGCCTTTTACAGTGGCCAACACAATTTTGCCGTTTGAAATTTGGGAACTTCCATCCTTGCTCAATCTTTCTTTTATAATTTCAAACACATTTTTGACTGTTTCCGCAGACTGTATCAATTGCGGCAAGAAGGTTTCCCCTTTTTCATATTTTTCACCGACCAAATCCAAGGCAGGCACTATATATTCATCGACTACACTTAAAGGCTCCGTATGTTCCAACAATTTTACGGTAGCCGTTTTGGCTTTTTCCTTTATACCTTTTATTATTATTTCAAACAGGTCATCTTCCCGCTTATCCTTGCTATCTTTTACAACAACCTGCTCGGCGGATACATTTTCATTGTACTTTAAATATTCTGCTGCCCCCTTGTCCTCATTCCATAAAACCCCGGATGCCAATATAGTATCCATCATTTCCTTATCCATAGGATTTATTATGGGCAGATCCAAACCTGCAAACAAACTTGCAGCTAAAAATGTTCTGTTTATAAGATCCCTATTGGGTAGACCAAAGGATACATTTGATACTCCGAGCACGGTTTTTACATTCAGCTTTTCCTTTACCATAGAAAGGGCCTTTACAGTTTCCATTACCTCTTCTTGTTGTGCGGCAGCTGTCAATGTCAAACAATCTATATAGATATCCTCTTTACCTATGCCATATTGTTCGGCCTTTTTTACTATTTTTTCCGCTATTTTAAACCTGTCCTCCGCTTTCGAAGGTATGCCCTTTTCGTCCAGGGTAAGCCCTACAACGGAAGCACCGTATTTTTTGACTATGGGCAAAATGCTTTCCAGAATACTATCTTCCCCATTTACCGAGTTAACTATGGCTTTTCCGTTATAAATTCTTAAGCCTTGTTCTATAACCTCGGGGTCTGTGGAATCTATTTGGAGCGGCACATCCAATATAGATTGTATCTCCTTAATTACTCTGACTATGGTTTTTACTTCATCTATCTCAGGAAGCCCGACGTTGACGTCTAAAATATGGGCACCCGCATCGACTTGGTCTATGGCCTCTTTTAAAATATAGTCTATATCTCCTTTTACCAACGCTTCCTTAAATCGTTTTTTGCCTGTGGGATTGATCCTCTCACCTATCACCTTGACCCTGTCTATGATTACTGCCTTAGTGGGGGTGCATACGCCGCTTAAGGCTTTATTTTGCCTGGGTTGTATCTTTATATCTTTCACAGTATCCACCAGATGTTTTATATGTTCATCCGTAGTACCACAACAACCGCCCACTATTCTGACCCCGTTTTCCACGAACATTTTTTTATAGTATGAAAATTCTTCGGGCGATATGTTAAAGACGGTCTCACCGTCGACTATACTTGGTAAACCTGCATTTGCCTGAACCATGACGGGTATTGTAGCTATGCTGAGTATCTCTTCCACTATAGGGGCCAATTCCTTGGGACCCAAAGAGCAGTTAACACCGAGAGCATCCACTCCCAGACCTTCAAGCACCATGACCATGGATGTGACGTTACAACCTGTAAAGGTTCTTCCGTCTTCTTCAAAGCTCATGGTACAAAATACAGGCAACGTTGAATTTTCCTTGGCTGCCAATACTGCCGCCTTTGCTTCGTATAAATCTATCATGGTTTCTATCAGTATCAAATCCGCCCCGCTTTTCACGCCTTGTATGACCTGTCTTTTGAAAATATTATAGGCATCCTCAAAACTTAATGTGCCCATAGGTTCCAATAATTCTCCTATGGGACCTATACCTAAAGCCACATATACATCTCTGCCCTTAATTGCTTTTTTGGCGTTCTGCACCGCTGCGTCCACGATTTCCTCCACGGTAAATCCACTACTCTCGAGTTTGGTCTCATTGGCACCGAATGCATTGGTGGTGATAACATCTACACCGCAGTTTACATAACCCTCATGTATATCGATTACCATTTCGGGGGAATTGATGTTTGCAACATCGGGCAATTCCCCTAATTTTAGGCCCCTGCTTTGGAGTGCCGTACCCATAGCACCGTCAAATAGCAAGGTTCTGTTTTTAAGCTTTTCTATAAGCCCCACATCTACCACCCTCTCTCCTATACATACAGGTTGAATAATTCTTGCAACTCAGACAAGTATTATTTTCGGGAACTGATCGACTATCCCTACGATTTTGTTTGTTTTTAATATCCATAACCCCCACTATGGCCGTGACCGATTTTCTGGGGATCAAAATACTGTGGGAATTGGCGGTAAGGCCTATAGCCTTTTCCGCCCCCAGTACAGACAGGAAGTCTTTTTGTATGTCTATGGGTAAATCCCCATAGCCGGGACTGTATCTGGATGTCAATGTCCTATTTTGCTTGTTGGCTGTATTTTCCAGGTCCTCGCATATTTCATCACAAACTTCTTCTACTGCCGTGGTAGCACAAGCATCCAATATCAACGCCCTTGTAATGCTTTTTCTCTCATAATATCGTATTTTGGAATCCACATTATTTCCCAAGGTCACTGCCATCAAAACACAGCTTTCACTTCCCCCTAGATGATTTTTTATATCATTCCCTGTTAGTGTCAAGTTGGTTTCGCTCAAATGTACATTTCCATTTTCATTATAAATGTCGAAAAATCTGTATATATGTTTTTCCCTGATCAGGCCCCTCATCTCTTCCATGCATTCATTAATCAGGTTATCGGTAACCTCATCCAAATTTTGATTTCTATATCCTAAATATCTTAAAACTTCATCTTTATCTATAGGAAATCTATTCATATATCACACGACCCTTTTTAATAACAATGGTTTAACAATAGTGGAACAATTGTTACTTAACCATTATTCACAGAATTCAATATCGAAACAAGCCCCCTGGTTATATTCCTGGCAACATATGGACTGTTCATCGTATACAGATGCACACCTCTGACACCTGTGGATATCAGATCAACTATCTGTTCCAGGGCGTAAGCTATTCCTGCATCCCTCAAGGCTTCCTTATCATGTTCGTATCTGTCCATTATTCTTACAAATTTACGTGGAAGCGTGGCACCGCAAAGTGTAACAATTCTCTGAATCTGTTTCTTGTTGGTTACGGGCATTATACCCGCTTGTATAGGTAACTTTATGTTTTTCCCTTCCACCTTATTTAAAAAATCATAGAAATTATTGTTGTCGAAGAAAAGCTGAGTTATCAAATAATCCGCCCCTGCTTCCTCTTTCAGCTTTAGCACCTCTATATCATGATCCACACTCTTACTTTCAATATGCCCCTCAGGGTAGCAAGCTGCTGCGATTCCAAAACCGTTCATCTTTTTTATGTGCCTGATCAGCTCTTGCGAATTGTTGAAATCCCCGGGTGAAAATCCTCCTTCGGGTATGTCACCCCTGAGTGCCAATATGTTCTTTATACCTTTCCTTTTTAAGCTCTCCAAGATTTGGGTAGTTTCTTCTTTTGTAGAACTTATACTTGTTAAATGAGCCAAAGCTTCTATTCCATATTTGTTTTTAACCAATGATGATATTTCACAAGTTCTGTTGCTGTTTCCCGCACCTCCTGCACCATATGTAACACTGATGTAGTCCGGATTTAAATTTTGCAGACCCTCCAACGTGTTGTATATGGTTTCTATAGGCGACGTAGGTTTGGGCGGAAACACTTCAAAAGAAAAAACCACCTTTTTTTCATCGAATAGTTGTCTTATATACATCTCATTCTCTCCCTTTATACAAAAAAAGCCTTCCATCAAAAATTAATATTTTACGATGAAAGGTCATTATTACTTATCCGCATTTTTCCTTCTCATCTTTCTTCAGGTTTGACTACACCTGAAGCAGGAGTTGGCACCTTTTCAAACTGACATATTTGAAGGCTGCCGAGGTTTCGCAGGGCCCTTCCCTCCACCTCTCTTGATAAGAGTTCTTATTTGATTGATTTTATTATAGTAAACTATATTGAAAATGTCAATAACATTTAATTTTCCCTGTTTTTAAAAATGATGATGAGGAACGAGATACTATTACATCACGATTTTATTATATGATGGTACCCCCGTCTTTCTGTCGCACACCCCTGTCGCGTTAGAGTTCCACTTTTTTGTCATATATGGTTGTAGTAGCTAAAAACAACAGTATGGAAGTTATTATAATTAAAATTATGATGGACATAAAAATTGAATTGGGCAAAATCTGCGAGAACACAACGGTTCCCCCAACCATCATTTCTTTTTGTATATAAGGATTGGACATGCCCTCAGTTATCAATTCCATTATTTCAGCTATCGATTTGGTTGATACATAATTCGTGGCTATAAATACAATAAAAGTGATCAAACCTGAAAATTTTCTGAACAATTTCCCGACAACCGCACTAAAGAACGCTGTTATTATAACCATTGCAAAGGACAGAAACATAATAATGCCCACCTTGCTAATTTCCCATATTGCTTGCTGCATATCACCGATACCTCTCATGGCTATCCAGGCCTGCTGAATTCCCGATTGCATCAGTATAAAGGAAATGCTGAATGTTAATGCAACAGCTCCCAGTATAAAAAATTGAGTCAACAGGGCCAGAAATTTGGAAAGAAAGATAATGTTCCCTGTAGTAGGTAACGACATCATAAAGTAGACAGTGTTTTCTTTCCATTCCTCCCTGATAAAGTTGAAGGCCTTGAAGAAGGTAAACAGGGGCACAAAACCCAAAGCCAACATGCTTAACGCTATGGCCATGTCTAGTGGCCAAGCTGTTTTAGTCTTATAAAGTAAAAACAGATTTCCCACTATAATAAACCCTAAAATTAATAAGGTCTCAAATTTGGATGCTGCCAAGTCCTTTTTATAAAGAGTAAATAGTTTCTTACCATTTGAAATTTTCATTGTCTGTATACCTCCTTCATTAAACCGACTAGGGACAGTTTGTTTTCGTTCCTCAGTCTTTCCGCTTCTCCTTGTAGAACAACTTTTCCTTCTCCTATAAAAACTACGTCGTCAACCAGACCCTCAACTTCCTGAATTTCGTGGGTAGAAATAATAATTGTCTGTTCTCCAACCCTGTAATCCCTTATAATTGTTTCAATAATTTTATCCCTGGTTAATATATCAATACCTGACAAGGGTTCGTCTAACAACATAATTTCCGCATTTCTTGAAAAGCAGAGCAACAATTTTACCTTGGCCCGCATACCTCTGGATATTTTTTTGATAACCATTTCGGGCTCCAGTCCCAGGAATTTTATCAGATCGCTATATTTTGAATCATCCCAATCTCCATAAATGCCTTTCATGAAATCTGCTGCTTGTTTAATCGTCATCCATGAATATATATAATCTATTTCCGGCAGATAGGATATGTTTTCCCTGGTTTCCACAGACGGTTTCTCACCGAATATAAGTACCTCACCGCTGTCTGCCTTGTTTAAAGAGAGCATAATCCTTAAAGCGGTGGATTTCCCGGAACCGTTAGGCCCGAAAAGCCCGGTTATCCTTCCTTTAATATAATTTACCGACATATTATCCAAGGCCTTGACGCTGCCAAAATGTTTGTTTACATCTTTAAATTTAATCACTCTTTTCCCTCCTTCAATTTATTTTGCCATTTATTGACTAAATCCGTTATCTCCTCATTTTCATATCCCAAAGATTTTATGTCGTGAAAAAATCTCCCCATGATGTCTTCCGTCATTTCTTCCTTAATTTCCCTCAACATTTCAGGTTTGTTACAGATAAAAGTTCCCTGTCCCCTCAGGGTTTTTACCATTCCCATAGTTTCCATTTCATTGTAAGCCCTTTGCACGGTGTTGGGGTTTACCTTTAACTGTTGGGCGAGTTCTCTTTGGGAAGGTATTTTATCACCTATGTCGAGTTCTTTTTTGATCAACTGTTTTTTTATTTTATCTACAATTTGTAAATATATCGGTTTAGAGCTGTCAAATTCTATTTACATCACCCCCCATGCATGGTGTGCTAGCATGCTAGTGTACTATTATTATATGTCACCCTAATAGTTTTTGTCAACATGTTTTTATGTGAATTGTTTTTATGTAAATGTTTTTGTAATTAACATGAGGACGGTTCTATTGTTAATTCGACGCATCATTAGACAAAAACGAACCACAGGATTCGTACCTATGGTTCGCTATATATAAATATTTTAAATAAATACATTACGGCAATTTCAGAATATCTACCAACCTCCCTGCCTCAATTTTAATTTCCCCTCCGGGTGTTTCAATCAAACAATTACTGCGTGCCTGGGTTTTGATTGCGCCGCAAAACTGGTTTTCATAAGGGGTTACATATAGACAGCCGTTTTCCTCGTAAAAATCGGCCCATAAAAATTTCCTCAATCCACCTTTATGAAATATGGGTTTTAAAAGTTTACCTTGACTTCGTTCCAACTCCCTGTCTATACCGACAAGTTTTGAAATGACGGGAAAAATGATTACCAACATGGTGACGGCGGCACCTGCCGGATTACCCGACAAACCAATCAGCAGCTGTCCGGGTTTTACAGAAGCCACAACCGGAGCACCTGGACGAACAGCAACCTTATTAAACAACCTGGTAGTAGAAGCCACATCCATGGCATCTTTGATAATATCATAATCCCCGGAAGCAGTTCCACCGGTCGAAATCACAACAGGTAATTTCAGTTCATGGGCCTTTTCATATACCTTCACCACATCCTCAACCCGATCCTTGACAACCCCTAAATTTACAGGAATGCCTCCGGCCTGTCGAACAATTTCAGCAAGGGTATAGATATTAGAAACCCGCAGTTGCCCATGTTGCAATTTGCTGTGTATTTCAACCAGTTCATTTCCTGTTGAAAACACACCGACCTCGGGCTTCCTGTAAACGGGAACAAATTCAAACCCCAAGGTTGCCAAAATCGCCATATGAACAACCCTAAGAATTGTACCTTCCGACAATAAAAATTCACCGGCAGTTATATCTTCACCCTTCAGTGCGACATTTTCTCCCATTTCAACCGTTCTTTTAACGAGCAGTTCGGAATCACTTTCAACAGCTTCTTCCAGTCTTATCAGACTGTCGGCCCCCTTGGGCATGGGTGCTCCTGTGAAAATTTTCACGGCTGTTTTGGGACTTAATTTTTTCGTTGAACTGGAACCCGCGGCCACAGTATCTATTATTTCGAAACTTACGGGACTATCCGCCGTTGCGTTGAGTGTATCCGATGCCCTGAGGGCATATCCGTCAATAGGTGAACGATCAAAAGCGGGGACATTTTCCCCTGCAACAATATTCTCAGCCAATACCCTTCCGCCAACTTCCCACAGGGGTACCGTTTCTACCTCTTTTAAACATAATCCTAAACGTTCTATTTCATCAAATAAAATATCCTTGGCACTTTCCAGTGAAATCATTTTTAATTCCTCCCGGTATTTCGGATTCCCATATGTACTACAGAATCGGGTCCAAAATGTTCATTTTCCCCCAACTGTCTTTCTCGGTCGTCATATGATGCAATACCCCGGCAGCAGGGTCGTAGCTCTCAGACCGGATTAACCATCAAAATCATTATATTATCGGTAAACAGATAATTCAAGTGCGGTTATGGGCGGATTGCGCGGTTAGGGGCTGATATACAGGTTCTCTAGACTGTATAAAAGGTGGCAAAGGGATGATAAAAATATAGTGTTTTCATAGTAATGATAGAAGAATATATGATAGTAAAATGTAAAGGGGTGAACAAAGCTCACCCCCACAACATATTAATAATATATTATATGGCAAACAGAACGTCCCCCGCCATTTTTCTTGCCATTTATAAACTGTCTGAAAAATCTTCCCTAAATTTTTTAACCAGCTTTTCTTGCCAATCAGATGTGGCTTCCAATCTTCCGAAGAAAAACCTCAGTGTAGCGGGTTCTTCTACAAATTTTAATCCGCCGATTAAACGACGATTTTCATAGAGCCAGGTCAATCTATCAATTGCATATTTAACTTGTGATAATGTAAATACCCTCCTCGGCATAGCTAGCCTCAACAATTCCATATTAGAGAGAATTTCACTGCCGTCAGGATTTCTCTGTTCCGACATGGTACCTCTTTCCATACCACGGACACCGCTTGCAATATACAATGCCGCCGCAAGCGCACCTGCAGGGTATTCGCTTTGGGGAACATGATCCAAAAATTGCATAGCATCCACATGACAACCCAAACCACCGGCAGGCGTCACAACGGGAATGCCTCTTTTAACTAATTCCCCTACCATGAATTCCGTAAACAACGGTCCCTGGTTGATAATCTCTTCATCCATGGTCTCTTCCAGGCCGACTGCAAGGGCTTCCATCTCCCTGACAGACATACCTCCATATGTCAAAAAGCCCTCATATAAGGTTATATAATCCCTCATTTTCATATATAAATCCTTGCTATCGGTACATATTCCTCCACCCCTGGCAAATCCGAGTTTACGTGCGGAAAAATAAATAACATGGCACAAGTCGGCTATTTCGCGGGTTATTTCTCTGATACTCATGGATTTGCATTGTTCTTCCCTCTCCTTGATAAAATATAGGTTGTCGGACAACAAACTGGCGTCCAATATAAGCAATAAATCGTTGTCGTCGCATACCTTCCTCACATCCCTGAGGTTCTCAAGGGAAAAAGGCTGTCCGCCCACCAGGTTTGCACCCGCTTCCATACGGACAAATGCAATTTTTTCCCTGCCATGCTTTTTAATTATGTCTTCGAGTTTTTTAATATCTATATTTCCCTTAAAGGGATGGTTACTTGTGACCTTTATCCCTTCGTCTATAATAATCTCTTCTATTGAGCCTTCGTTTAAACAGATATGTGCCTTGGTAGTAGTAAAATGATAGTTCATAGGCACTATGGTATCGGGTCCTACAAACACCTGTGAGATTATATTTTCAGCAGCCCTTCCTTGATGGGTCGGTAAAAAAAACTGCGTGCCGAATATCTCCCTGATTTTGTTTTCGAGTCTGTAGAAAGTTTCGCTGCCGGCATAGCTGTCGTCTGCAACCAACATAGCGGATTGTTGCCTGTCACTCATAGCATTCACTCCGCTGTCTGTCAGCATGTCCATAAACACATCCCTGTTTCTGAGCAAGAATGTATTGTTGCCTGCTTCCTGCATATACTCAAGACGTTTTTCCACAGGTGGCAGTTCTAATTTCTGTACTATTCTTACCTTATGCATTTCTAATGGTATTTGTTCGCCGCTAAAAAATTTTACCTTTGACATTTTTCTTCATCCCCCAATTTTTTGTGTGATTTTTAATATATTTATAATTTAAAATTAAATAATCATAGTCCGAATCCATTGAACCTCCCCCTTTTGTGCTACAAATAAAGACCCCGTCCCTTGTATATACAAATATACAAAGGACGGGGGATTTTCCGTGTTACCACCTTAATTTATCAGCATCTCGCGATGCCAACCTTATCAAGTACCGACAAAATAGTGAGTACCTTACACTATAACGGGTGTAAATCACCGTCTTAGCCTACCGGGTGGCCAACCTTTCGGTAAGAAATTCATAAGATGTATTCAGAATAATGTTCCCTGCACCTCTCACCAACCGGTAACTCTCTTTAGGGTCTATTTTATTCCTACTGGTTCTTAGTCAACATTTTTCTTCAATGTTTTCATTTTTAAATCCATTAATAGTATAATTTCATTTCAGATTTATGTCAAGTCTTTTCTGCCCTTAAAATTTAAATATAATTCCTATTATAGCCGAACCCATTAGATAGGTTACAGGATGCTTTTTGTATTTGTTCATTAAAAATATGATAACACCGAATAATATAACTGCTTTTATATTTAACATCGGCAGAATCTTGATGTCAAATATTGATAGGGCCTTAGATATAACATCTACATTAAACAACGTTACCTTCGCTACTTCAAAACCTACTGCCGCAATAAGGCCCGTTACTGCCGGCCTAATGCCGCTGAAGACAGACCTTACAATCTGTGTTTCGCTAAATTTTATAAAATAATGTGCAACCAGAAGTATAATTATGACGGACGGGGTTACAACCCCCACAGTCGCCAGTATGCCTCCTAATACCCCCGCTGTTATGTTACCCACGAATGTGGCCGCATTTATGCCTATGGGCCCCGGTGTGGATTCCGAAATCGCTATCATGTCCAATATCTGTTTTTGGGTAATCCATCCATATTTTCCTGCCAGTTGTCTGATAAAGGGCAAGGTAGCGAGGCCCCCGCCTATGGCAAACAGGCCTATTTTAAAAAATTCAAAATATAATTTCAAATAGATCATTCTACGCCCTCCCCTTCAACTTTAATACTGTCCCATCTCCTTAAAATACCTACCAATGCCGATGCAACTATCATAATAATCGGTGAAAAATCGGTAAAGGCCGTAAATATGAACGCGGCTACAAATATTGCTATGCATACCCAATTTACTACAACCTGCTTGAACATTTTGAATACCGTATTTGAAATCAGCGCGATAACACCTACCCTTATGCCTCCAAAAGCATATTGCACAACCTTATAATGCTGAAATTGTTTAAAAAACATCGTTATTATGGTTATGGTGATCAAGGACGGTAGCACTACCCCTATTGTTGAAACGATCCCACCTGTAACACCCTTTTTCTTATAACCTATAAAGGTTGCCGTATTTACGGCAATAACCCCCGGTGTGCATTGGCCGATAGCAAAACAGTCTATGATTTCCTCATTTGTAGACCATTTCTTTTTTTCTACAATCTCTTTTTGTATGATCGGGAGCATTGCATAGCCACCACCAAAGGTAAATGCGCCTATACGAAAAAACATGGTGAATAATTCCCAAAGTTCCGTTATTGTCCTCACCCCCTTGTATAATCAAACGGCCGGCTGTCGGCCCCCCGCTGATCAAGCAAACACACAGGTCCATCCTTGCCAATCGGGCAGACATATGGGTCCGCCACTACACGCTAAACGATACGAATATGGCAAACAAAACGTCCCCCTGCCACACAAAGCGTCCCCATGCCGCATCAAGCGTCCCCCTGCCGCATCCGTTTTAGGATAGCATATAATGCTCTTTTCTCCTGCCTGCGAACTGGCTGTTATAAAGATCCGCATAAAAACCTTCCCGGGCCAGAAGTTCGTCATGAGTCCCTTTTTCTATAATACTGCCCTCATTTATGACCAATATCAAATCCGCATCGCGAATTGTGGATAATCTGTGGGCTATCACAAAACTCGTTTTACCTTTCATAAGGGCCTGCATGGCTTTTTGTATATAAATTTCTGTCCTGGTATCTACACTGCTGGTAGCCTCATCCAGGATCAGTATGGCAGGATTGGCTAATATGGCACGGGCAATCGTCAGAAGTTGTTTTTGTCCCTGTGAAATATTTGAGGCTTCCTCACTGAGCATTGTATCATATCCGTCGGGAAGTCTCCTGATAAAATAATCGGCATGAGCGGCTTTTGATGCCCTGATGATTTCTTCTTCGGTAGCATCCTGTTTGCCGTAAGCTATGTTTTCCCTTATAGTTCCGTTAAATAACCATGTATCCTGCAGTACCATACCGAAGATATTCCTTAGGTGTCCCCTTGACAAATCCCTGATATCGACACCATCAACGGTGATTTTCCCCTCTTCTATCTCATAAAAGCGCATAAGCAGATTTACGATGGTGGTTTTACCCGCGCCGGTCGGCCCCACAATGGCAATGGTTTGGCCTTGTCTTATATCTATGTTCATATCTTCTATCAGAGGTTCTTCCTTTTTATATGAAAACTTTACATCTTGGAATGCAACTTCTCCTCTCGGCATATCGATGACCTTGCTATCTTCCTTATCCGGTATCTCCTCCGTTTCATCCAAAATTTCAAATACACGCTCCGCCGATGCTATGGTGGCTTGCAAAATATTAGCTATATTGGCGGTTTGGACGATTGGCTGTGTAAATTGTTTTGAATATTGTATGAATGCTTGAACATCCCCTATCACCACTGCATTCCTGATTGCTAAAATACCGCCAACAACGGAAATGAAAATAAAACCGATATTGTTGATAAAATTCATGAGGGGCATAATCACACCTGAAATAAAGAAGGCCCTCAAACCTGCCTCATAGAGGTTTTCATTGATCCCCTCAAAACGCTCTATGGATTTCTCTTCCCTGGAAAATGCCTTTATTATTTTATGGCCTGTGTATATCTCCTCTATATGTCCGTTCAATTCCCCCAGGGTTCTCTGTTGCCTTGCAAAATATTTCTGGGAATGTTTGGCCACCACCCTCGTTACCAGTCCGTACAACGGTAAAGTTATAACTAAAATAAGGGTCATAACAGGGCTGATTATGAGCATCATGATTACTATACCTATAAGCGTAATCAACGACGTAATGAGTTGCGTAGCACTCTGTTGCAGGGTATTGCTTATATTATCAATATCATTTGTAACACGGCTCAATATATCACCATGGGTATGGGAATCAAAAAATTTCAGTGGCAGCCTGAAAAGTTTATCATTTACATCCCTGCGCATATTATACATCGTCTTTTGGGTAACAGTCGCCATAATAAGTTGTTGTATATAGGAAAAAATCGCGCTTATAACATATAAAATACCTAAAATAATTAATATTTTGAGTATATAATCGAAATCTATACTAGCCCCGGCCACACCTTGTATTTTTTGTTTTACCCCTTCATAAAGCTTGGTGATTGCCCTGCCCATAACCCTTGGGCCGAGGGTGGCAAATACCGTACTCAATATCGAGGCTATGACCACTATGACCAAATGCAGGTTAAAGGGTTTTAAATAGGCCAACAGTCTTCTGGATGTCCCCTTAAAATCTTTCGGCTTCTCAAGGGCCATACCCATAACGGGCCCTCTTCCGCGGCCTCTGCCCATATGAACTGCTTGTTTGTCTCCTTTATTATCTTTCATTACGCAATTTCCTCCTCTGAGAGCTGGGAAAATACAATTTCCCTATAAACATTACAGGTTTTTAATAATTCTTTATGATTCCCTATTCCTAAAATTGTACCTTCATGCAAAACTATTATTTGGTCCGCATCCATAACGGTACTCACCCTTTGCGAAACTACTATCAGTGTAGATTCGGTAACTTCGTCCCTTAAAGCATTGCGTAACTTTGCATCGGTTTTAAAATCAAGTGCGGAAAAACTGTCGTCGAATAAATATATCTTCGGTTTTCTTACCAGTGCCCTTGCAATAGAGAGCCTCTGTTTTTGCCCGCCGGATACGTTGGTTCCCCCTTGTGCAATAGCGGCACTAAATCCTTCCTTCATATTTGATATGAATTCCTCGGCCTGGGCTATTTCGGTTGCATGTCTGACCTCCCCGTCTGTTGCATCTTCTTTTCCATATTTAATGTTATCCGCAACCGTCCCCGTGAAAAGAACCGATTTTTGGGGAACAAATCCTATGCTCTCTCTCAGGGTTTTTTGTGTTATTTCCCTGATATCAACACCATCTATCAGGATGCTGCCACTGTCCACATCATAAAATCTGGGGATTAGATTTATCAATGTCGATTTTCCCGAACCGGTTCCTCCTATAATAGCGGTTACCTCTCCCGGTCTTGCGGTAAAGGAAATATTTTTCAATGCCGGTTCTTCCGCGCCCGGATAACTGAAGGTCACATCTTTGAATTGTACGATTCCATTTTTTATATTTATAATGCGGGGATTTTCCGGATCCTTTATCTCCGGTTCCATATCAAGCACCTCATTGATTCTTGTGGCAGATGCGGATGCACGGGATATCATTATAAAAATCATAGAGAGCATAGCCAAATAAAACATACTCTGTATTACGTATTGAATAAATGCCATCAGATCCCCTACCTGCATGGTACCCCTGTCTATATTTATAGAACCATACCATATTACGGCTATTATAGTAAAATTGAGTGCCAAGGTTATAGCCGGCATCACTATCGCCATTATCTTACTGACCTTAATTGTTATGTCCGTAATATCCTTATTTGCTACCTTAAAACGATCTTTTTCATAATCCACCCTATTGAATGCCCTGATTACCCTAACACCCATAAGGTTTTCTCTTAAAATTTGATTTAACCTGTCAATTTTAGTTTGTATCGCTTTAAATAACGGTACTCCTTTTTTTGTTACGATAATTATTGCTATTATAATCACAGGTAATATAAATACAATAATCAGTGATAATCTGGCGTTTTTATGGACAGCCATAATAACGCTGCCTATAGTTATCATAGGTGCTCTTGCCATTATTCTGAGGGACATCATCACTACCTGTTGTATCTGTGTAATATCATTTGTGGTTCTGGTGATCAACGAAGGTGTGCCTATCTTATCGAATTCGCTGAGGGAAAAGTCCTCCACCTTTTTAAAAACCTCACTTCGAAGATCCCTGGCAAACGCCATAGAGACCCTTGATGATTGATAAATTGATATAATTGCAAACAATATAACAAATGATGCAGCCAACATCATCAATCCACCTGTTTTGAGTATATAGTTTGTGTCCCCTTCAACTACCCCTATATCAATAATATTACCCATCAATGTGGGCAAAAGCAGTTCTAAAATAACCTGTATGAATATCAAACCCGAAGCTGTTATGATAGCAGAACGATAGGGTTTTATAAATTTCAAGAGTTTGCGCATATATTCATCTCCTAATCTACAAAAATAATATAAAATTTATATCATCACTTTTTATTGAAATCCTGTATTAATAAGTATTATAACAATTTTATGATGACCTAGCATGATGGTTTTCAAAATGAAAAAATAATAGTTCTTTACTAGGACTGTAAATAAGGTATGCGGATTTTACACATTCTCTACCCCAATTGTTATATTGGACAGCATACCTAATGCTATCCAATAAACATAAGCCACAGATACTACACTTATGTTGAAAAACGCCTGAACCAAATATCCGATAACACTACACAGTAAAGGAATAATCATAATATTTTTACCAACGTTTTTTATGGCCTTTATAACTATATTTAATACAAAATACAGATAAGCCATAAGCGCCGGCACTCCTGTAGTTACAGCAATATGAAGGTATTCATTGTGTGCCTTGTCAAATATTATTACTCTGTTATACCTTTCAACAACATCACAGTAAAAACGCTCTGTAAAAACTATGCCTAATGTTTCCAAACCATATCCAAACAACGGTCTTTGTGAAATAAGTTTTAAAACCCTCTCCCAAATAAAAACCCTGCCCGCCCCAGCTTTTTGATAATCAGGTGCCTGATTTACAATCTTTTTGAAATCAAGTCCTATTGTAAAAAATCTTCCTATAACCTTCCCCGAACTTATATTATTCATCACTATTGTTATAATAACGAAAATAACCAACAATATAGCAATGTGTTTTTTACCTAACCCATATATAACAGAATAGACGGTTAATACCGCTATGCTGAACAAGGCCCCCAGCCAAGCGCTTCTGGTCATAGTGCATAATAATGATAAATATATTAAACCGGAGGTCAGCAGATAAATGTTTTTCCGTGCATAAAAATATGCAAAAACACTGATCGGCAAAATGAGAACTAAATATGAGCCCAAAAAATCCGGGTTTCCCATCGTTGCAAATGCACGTTTGCTCCAGTTGATCCGCTCTAAATCTCTTGGTACAGGATCAAATCCAAAATACTGGAACACCCCATAAACAGCTATAATTGTAGCTGAAAAAAGCAGAAATTTTACAGGCTTTTCCGAAAATATATAATTTCTGTTTGCCACGATATATAAATATATATAAACAATTATTGCAAATAGGCCTTCTTCTCTTCTGAAGTTTCCGTACAGGGATATAATATGGTTGACAGAGAATACAGTTGATATAATAACTATAAAAAGATAACATATTACAGGTTTTTCTACTGAATTAAAATCCGGTTTGTTGCCTTCCCTGTTTAAAAACCATATAACAAGCATTATTGCCGAAATTATATATACAAAATATATTTTAGGGAAATAAAAATAATCAGATGAATACGGGATTATTATCAGGGGGGTGATAATAAGCACTATGAGAAGCAGCCTGTTTAATATCTCCTTTTTATTCTCGAGACTCTTTTTTTGTTGCACCATACCGATACTCTTCATTTAATCAGTTAATACCAGTCTTTCCAATTGCAATGGCTCTATATATTTTCCGTCCTTGTATGCTCTCATATTTCCGCCTGAAATTTCATCTATCAAGGCTATTTGCTCTTCTCCCTGGCCCTCTCCCCCGATTTTACCGAATTCCAACTTGATATCGTAAAGTTCTATATCCTTTTTGGCTAATTCCTCTTTTATTATATTACAAACTTTCCCGGTTAAATCCTTTATAATTTTATATTCTTCCCTTGTTAATATTCCTAACATATGGAGGGCGTCTTCCGATATAGGCGGATCATTGCGTTCGTCGTCCTTGAGGGTAAATTCCACAAAGGCATCCAATTCCTGTCCTTCTTTCGCATACATCCCATAACGGCGTAAAAAACTTCCCACCGCCCTATATCTGCAAATAACCTCAAGCCCCTTGCCAAACATAACAGCAGGTTTTACCGTCATAGTTGCCTCTTCGATATTTGCATCGATATAATGGGTAGGTATGCTATTGTTTTTCAGTATTTCAAAAAAATATTTTGTTAACCTGAGCCCGGACCTACCCATTCCCTCTATAGTTAAGCCCACCTTATTTGCACTCGGGTTGAATTTACCATCTTCTCCTGTTACATCATCTTTAAATTTGAGCAGATAATTACCGTTTTCTAAATCATATACATCTTTTGTTTTACCTTTATATACAAGTTTCATGCTTTCTAAACTCCTTTTTAATTTGAAAAATTCAACAAATCCCTCACAGGTCAAACGCAGCCGGCTGTCCGTCTCGGGATGACAAAATTGCAGCACCTTCATATCAATGACAAAGTTACTTTCGTGGTTTCCTTTTTATCCTTATTATGTCCTTTTTCTTTACCGTTACCATATCCGCCAAATTTTCGTTGTCTTTAATTTCTTCCCTTAACATACTTACCAATTTCTTTCTGGCTATAAATGTGGCTAAAAGCACAAATGCCAAGAAATACACCATCCACTATCACTCCTTGTTTATATACAAGCAGGCGAGCAAAGCTCGCCCTCACTATATTATAATATAATCGCCGTGAATAACCAAACATTTTCAATCCTAGGTTTTATGAAAATATCCTTCATGGTTACAGTTCACACTCCAACCCATGCACAGCCAACCGAATGTGCAAAATTTCAATTAATGCATGAATTTTATAAGATTTATCCCAATTCATGCCATATTCACAACACATCAGCTTATAATTCGCACAATAGTATTCATTGTGTTGTATATTTGCTATATACATAGGAATTACTTGAAATTTTGCACAGTCGACTATTGGCAGGAGGCGTTTTGGTAGCAGGGTGTGAACAGTAACCTTTCGTGAGATAACAAATTATATCCAAATAAACAATAGGACTTTAAGGTATTTGAATAAAAACAGCCCCCTCGGTACATGATAAATAAAACAAAGATAAGCCTAGGGACGTGGATATATGGGTCTGGGAGATATGTTAAAGAACCTTTTTGCTTATAAAGAACCAAAAAAATATGATCGTTTTGAATTGCTTGAAGATGGGGTTGAAGACAACAGTCAAGTTAAACCCGATAAAAAAGATACCGCCGCACAAGATGTTCCGGAAACTAAACAAAAAAGCAATAATAAAGATAAAGTGAGCAAAAAGCTCCAAACAAACCTCGAAAAAATCAAGAATAAGCTTAATTACCCCACAAGCCGGGATGTAATAATACGGGAATTCAAGATCCTGCAACAAAGTGACGCCTTTATTGTGTATATTGACGGCATGGTTGATAACAATATCGTCAATGACTATATCTTGCGCCAATTACTGAGAAAACATAACACTGATACAGGCACTAAAATCAATGTGCCGGATTATATAACAGATAACCTTCTTGCAGCCAATCAAGTGACAACAGAATCCGATTATACAGAAATTATCGAACAGGTTCTGAATGGCATGACTGCTCTTTTTATTGATAAAAGTGA
>JGI24712J26585_10000371_pt1 | contig 38657 bp, 30 predicted proteins | sample BioPla3DNA2_FD_26585 | JGI IMG/M metagenome (IMG submission 26585)
TCCTATTCTATCCTTATTCTCCCCTGCTGTCAATTAAAAAACAAAAAAGCCTAGAAAAAATTAATACAAATATATGGTTAGCTAGCAAGCTATATAAAGAAATACTTATATATAAGCAAATAGACATGGCTAGTGTAGTTTTCTAGGCTCTTGAGACCTGCTGAATATATTGTCTACTAGTTCAAAAGACTATCTAATTATATAATCTACTATGCCTAAAGACTTGCTAATTACACTAACTACTCAGCTTAAAAGCCTTACCAATTATTTATATAGCAGGCTCGAAAGGCTTGCTTATTTTATTAACAAAAGAGCTTTAAAGGCCAAGTAAAAAGATTAGAATTTACTATTGACAAATCTCAAATGTAAATGTATCATATTAAACAATATACTTTTAAGACCTGTATATAGTATAAAGGCTATGAAAAGAAGAGTAGGTATTGGGATATGTTACAGAAAGCCCTCTTGCTGAGAATGGGTACAGAAGACTTTACCGAAGATGGTCTTGGAGCCGCGCACCGACTACCGGCTGGTATAGGCTGCGACGGGTACGCCCGTAATAGCGGATGAGTATGATAGTACTCTTTGAGGCTTGTATCGCGAGATATAGGCAAAACGAGGTGGTACCACGAAGTATAAAGCTTTCGTCCTTGAAAAGTTCAAGGACGTTTTTTATTGCCCAGAAAGGAGCTAGTCATGAAGGAAGACTATATAATTGAAATACATGACCTAAACAAGACCTTTACCTCAGAAGGCAAAAGCATTCAGGTATTAGACAACATTAATATAAGCATAAGGCGGGGCGAAATTTTCGGTATTATAGGCCTGTCCGGAGCTGGCAAGTCCACCCTAGTAAGGTGCATGAACCTTTTAGAAAGACCCACAGCAGGTAAGGTCTATGTAGACGGACAGGAAATGACTGCCCTAACGGAAAAAGAACTAAGAACAGCCAGACAGTCAATTGGAATGATATTTCAAAACTTTAATTTACTTATGCAAAGAACGGCCCTTGACAATGTATGTTTCCCCTTAGAACTAGTGGGGATGAAAAAAAAGCAGGCCAGAGAAAAAGCAAGAGAACTGCTAGCTACTGTCGGCCTATCTGATAAAGAGGATGAATATCCAGCTAGGCTTTCAGGAGGACAAAAGCAAAGGGTAGCAATAGCCAGGGCTTTGGCAACCAACCCAAAGGTCCTGCTTTGTGATGAGATTACAAGCGCCCTTGATCCTACTACTACCCAGTCCATCCTTGAGCTTTTAAAGGATTTAAACCAAAAGCTAGGGGTTACAGTCATTGTCATAACNCATCAGATGAAGGTCATCGAGCAGATATGTAGCCGGGTAGCAATTATCGATAGTAGTCATATAGAGGAAATCGGTACAGTAGATGAGGTCTTTCGCAGGCCCAAGACCGCTGCAGCAAAAAGACTTCTCTATTCAAGGGGTGAGCATATCGACAAGTTTACTGGCAGGGGTAAATTACTTAGGTTAGTATTTGACGGTAGCTCTACCGATAGACCAATAATTGCAGAAATGATACTAAAGTTTGGCGTCATAGTAAACATAGCCTATGCAGATACAAAAAACATCGATGGAAGAATGTATGGCCATATGATACTACAGCTACCAGAGGATGAAGGTCTCGTTGAGCAAATACTAGGCTATCTCGATGATGAAGGTATTAGCTATTCGGAGGAGGGTTAAAAGATGAGTTTGACATTTCAGCAGATAATGAAGCTTATGTTAAGTGGTTTACTTGAGACCCTTTATATGACAATTATTTCTACGGCAGCTGCCTATATAATAGGCTTGCCAGTAGGTGTATTGCTAACTGTTACAGACAAGGACGGGATAAAGCCAAACAAGACACTAAATACAAGTATAGGCTTTGTTGTAAACGTTTTAAGGTCTGTACCCTTTATTATACTTTTGGTTGCTGTTATGCCCATAACTCGTGCAATTGTAGGGACTACCATAGGTTCTTCAGCTACAGTTGTGCCCCTTGTTATTGCAGCAGCACCCTATATAGCAAGAATGGTTGAAAGCTCTATAAAGGAGGTAGACCGGGGCGTTATTGAAGCGTCCCACTCTATGGGAGCGACCACCCTTCAGATTGTACTAAAGGTCCTTATACCAGAGGCAAAGCCCTCACTCCTACTTGGGGCAGCAATCTCCATAACTACAATCCTAAGCTACTCAGCTATGGCAGGCTTTGTAGGAGGAGGCGGACTTGGAGATATAGCAATCCGCTATGGTTACAATCTAGGAAAAACAGATGTAATGCTAGTCATGGTAGTAGTACTAGTAGCAATAGTCCAGCTATTCCAAGCCTTTGGTGGCTGGTTCTCAAGGAAAAATGATAGGCGGATAAGATAGGTTACTGACTTAAATGCTGTAAACCATAAGTGAAAATTAAAATGATATTAAAGACTAGGAGAGATAAAAATGAAAAAAACCTTATTAGTTATTTTGACCCTGCTTCTCTTAATAGGAATATTTGCTGGCTGCTCTTCAAAGGGTGCCAAGCCAAATGACGGAAAAATAGTAATTGGTGCAAGTGTAACACCTCATGCCCAGATACTAAAGCAAACAGAACAAATGCTCAAAGACAAGGGAATAGAGCTTGAAATCGTAGAATTTACTGACTACGTACAGCCAAACAAGGCAGTTGATGAAGGCAGCCTTGACGCTAACTATTTCCAACACCAGCCCTACCTTGACCAGTTTAACAAGGATAATGGGACCAAGGTAGTATCAGTTGCAAGTATCCACTATGAGCCCTTTGGCATTTTCCCTGGGAAAACAGCTACAATAGAGGAGTTAAAGGACGGAGCAGTTATCTCAGTACCAAACGATGGCACAAATGAAGCCCGCGCCTTGATGTTACTAGAAGCCCAGGGCCTAATAAAGCTCAAGGAAGGCACCGGTTTTTATGCTACAGTACTTGATATTGTTGAAAATCCAAAGAACCTTCAGATAAAGGAACTAGCTGCTGAGCAGCTAACCCATTCACTAGAGGACGTTGACCTAGCTGTTATAAATGGTAACTATGCTATCCAGGCTGGCCTTAATGCCTCTACCGATGCCCTAGCTGTTGAAGACAAGGACTCTGATGCAGCCCAGACCTATGCCAATGTCCTATGTGTTAAAGAGGGAAATGAGGATGACAAGGATATAAAGGTCCTCCTAGAGGTCCTTCAAAGCGAGGAAATCAAAAAGTTTATCGAGGAAACTTATGAAGGAGCAGTTGTTCCAATCTTTGACTAAGCCTTCATAAGNGTATGAATTTAAGCTAAATTGAGATCAAATATTTAAAAGGGATGGCTGACCTATCAGCATTAGGANGATAGGCNANGCCATCCCTTATCTTTTTGCGTTTTATAATATCTAAACCTATTGGGCATAAATATAAGCAGAATAATCCAATAGGAGGTATTAAATTTGAAAAGTCTTGTTAACACAAAAACTAGGGAGAACCTACTTAAATCCTTTGCTGGAGAGTCCCAGGCCAGCAACCGATATGATTTCTATGCCAGGGTAGCTAGGACAGACGGTTTCATCCAGATATCTAGAATATTTGAAGAGACAGCCAACCATGAAAGGCTCCATGCCCGTAGATTCTTTAACTTTCTAGTAGAAGGTCTCAAAGAAGAGCTACCGACAGTCGTTGAGATCAGTGCTGGCTATCCTGTTGCCAAGGGAGACACCTTGGAAAACCTAAAAGCAGCGGCAGCAGGCGAAAAGGAAGAATGGCATGACCTTTATCCAGACTTTGCTAAAATAGCAAAGGAAGAAGGCTTTCCAGAGATCTCATCGGCCTTTTTAAATATTGCCGAAGCAGAAAAAAGACATGAGGCTAGATTTATAAAGTTAGCCGACAATGTGAGAAACGACAGGGTCTTTAAAAGGCAGGAGCCCGTAGAATGGACCTGTGACCTGTGTGGCTATACTCATCTTGGAACTACACCACCAAAGACCTGTCCCTCCTGCCTCCACTCCCAGGCCTACTTTAAGCTATTTAAAGAAGACTACTAAAAATCCTATTTTAAAGTTTAGCCTATACTAGCCCCTAGAGACTAGGTAAGTAGTAAATATCATACACCCAAAGCATAAGCAAAAGGTATAGCTAGGCCCAAAGCCCAAGGCAAGCCCTTTAGTAAGGTCATTAGCAGGGTCATTTTTATAAAAGCTTGCATCTAGCCAATAGCAAAATTATTGTCTCCAACGCTTGCTTTTTTCCCAGCCTTATAGTAATATATTTAATGTTCGCTTATGTATCTGGGTGTGGCGCAGTTTGGTAGCGTGCTTGAATGGGGTTCAAGAGGTCGCAGGTTCAATTCCTGTCACCCAGACCAAAAATAAACGACAAGTTTCGACAGTAACTTGTCGTTTATTTTTATGCAATTATTTGGTATAATGCAGGCGAAATTATTTGTATAAGGTTTATTGGAGAGTGAGCTATGTCTATAATTAAAGGTCTTGAGTGGACATTTAACACTCAAGCGGAAAAATACGAAAAAACGCGCCCAGGATATGTTGCTGAATTATACAATGATATCTTTGAAATGATAGATATCAACAAAGATAGTAACGTCATTGAGATTGGCATTGGTGGTGGACAAGCTACATTGCCGATACTAAAAACAAACTGCAAATTAACCGCTGTTGAGTATGGCGAAAATTTAGCTAACGTATGTTGTGAAAAATTTAAGCAATATCCGAATTTTTCAGCAGTTGTCGGTAAGTTTGAAGATTCTGATTTTGAAAAAAATTCATTCGATTTAATATATTCTGCATCAGCGTTTCACTGGATACCCGAAGAAGTAGGATATAAAAAAGTTTATGCCTTACTCAAAAGCGGCGGTGTTTTTGCTCGATTTTCTAACCACCCATTCAAAGACAAAGATAGAGAAGGGTTGTATGAAGCAATTCAAGATGTATATGCTATATACATGCCAAAATCATCTGCTCCAAAAGAATATACAGAAAAACAAGCTTTTGAAAGAGCGAATACTGCAAATAAATATGGTTTTATAGATATTTCTTATAAGCTTTATCATAGAACTCGAACATTTACTTCAAAGGAATATACAGAACTTCTTGGAACATACTCAGACCATATAGCCATTGAAGAAAAAACAAGAAAAAAATTTTTTTCAGAAATAAAATCTGTTATTGATTCATTTGATGGAAAAATTACCATTTATGATACTATTGAATTACAATTAGCAAGAAAGCCATAACTATCTTTTATAATCACAATTCACCCTCATTAACATTGTGTCTTTTCGTAGCACAGACACACGCCTGACGGCGAGTAATTCGCGCCATCAGGTTTTTTCTATGTTTACACGGCAGCTCGCGGCGGAAGCGGCATCTTTTTCATAGCACCCTGCCAGCGAAAAACCGCTTGTATGATGGATTACCACCAGCAAGCGGTTTTTTTATTAGTATTTATATATAAAGTATTAGTTAGCTATACAAATGTATATCTTGCTACTCATTTATTTACTAGTTATTTCTGTAGCGCTTTGTGATACCTTGTAGAGTAGCTCATAAAAGAGCTGCCTTTCACCCTCAGTTAAAACCGAGGTCAGGTCATCACACCAGCCTTTTATAACCTCTTCTGATTTTGGTATAATATCCTCAGATTTTGGGGTCAGAGAAACCAAAAAGGACCGTGTATCTTCCGGATTTACCATTTTACTTACCAAGCCTTGGTCCTCTAAGCGGGCCAAAACTTTGGCAACAGTACTTTTATCTAGGTCCAGTTCCCTACTAAGGTCAATCTGTGCCATCTGCCCATGCTTGTAAAGGTATCTAAGTAGCCTTGATTTTGCCTTTGAAAGACCTATTTTACCTAGCCTTTCATTGAGCTCAGTGTTCATTTTCCTATACAACAGTGAAATTGCTTGTGGTAGATCCAAGCCTATAAACATTCCTTTCTCTTTATAGAATAAGTTTCATTTGTATAAAGGCTAGACTGTTTGGCCTTCGCCAATTACCCGGCCTATAAAGTCGTTTAAGCCCTTTAATTCCTTTAGCTTGGAAATTATCTTGCCGACCAAAAGGGCAGAAATTATTGTACCTATCCCTAAGTGAACCAACCTTTTATATAAAAGCCATGAGCCTACAATAGCAATAGCTGTTAGCATACTATCCAGGCCTATCTTTATCCTTCCATATTCCTTGTTGTACTTTTTGCTTATCACATAAACAATGGCGTCTTGGGGCAAGAGTATAAAGTTGATTCTTACCATGGTAAAGACACCAAGGGCAAGTGTAATTACGCCCAAAGCACAGTAAATTACCTTAAGCCATAGGCTATCATGGGGTAGATAGGATAGGATGTATGTTGTCAAATCTACTAGACTACCATAAACCAGGCTTGCTGCTAGCTGCAGAAGCTGAAAGAGGGAAAAATCTTTTTTTAGAATAATTATTTGACCAACAAAGAAAAGGCCAAGTAAAATCCACATAGCAGTCCCTGTACTAATGCCAAGGGGCTGGCTGAAGACAACAGGGCAAACTCCTACAGGGGTAGCCCCCAGTGTGGATTTTATGGAAAAACTAACTCCCAGTGAGGAAAGGAATATACCTATTAATAAAACTCCCGCCTTTCTTGCTAGCTGTTTTTCCTTGCTATATTTAAATATTGTTATTCACTCCTATGATATATCACTTGTTTATTAAATGCAATAAAGCCTTACTATTTATCTTTTCTAGCTGAGCTTGCATAGGTACCCTTTATCTTTAGCCGATTTAGGGCTCGGGCTAAATGGGCCTGGGCAGCATGATACTCCTGCCTGCTTTTGCTTTGCAGGATTTGCTCTCTAGCGGCCTCTGCCGCCCGCCTTGCCCGGTTGGCATCGATATCTTCTGGCCGCTCTAAGGAGTCAACTAGGACCAACACTGTATTGTTTTCAACCTTAACAAGACCATAGGAGGCAGATAGTATTTGCCTGTCCTGTCCTGGTGGTCTAAAAAACAGGGGGCCAGGAACCACTGCTAGGATCATATTGCTGTGATTGGCTAGTATACCATACTTACCATCTAGGGTTGAAACAGTTAGTGATTCACATGGGCCTATATAAAGGGGATGATCAGCTGCTAAGAGTTCTAAATGAAAGCTTTTCATTTTCTCTCATTCTCCATCCTTTTAGCCTTTGCAATAACATCGTCTAAGGAGCCCACATTGAAAAAGGCTGCCTCAGGATAGGAATCCATCTCACCATTTACAATGGCCTCAAAGCCCTCAAGGGTGTCCTTTAGGGGAACATAGACTCCAGCTAGGCCGGTAAACTTTTCAGCTACATGTATGGGCTGGGATAAAAACCTTTGAATCCGTCTTGCCCGGTTAACAAGCTGCCTATCCTCATCGCTTAGCTCCTCCATACCCAAAATAGCTATTATGTCCTGTAGGTCATTATATTTTTGCAGGACCTCCTGAACCCTCCTAGCAATCCTATAGTGGTCTTTACCTACTATGTCTTCCTCTAAAATGCGGGAGGTTGAGGCTAANGGATCTACTGCTGGATAAATGCCCTGCTCTGCTATTCTCCGACTCAATACTGTAGTAGCATCTAGGTGGGTAAAGGTAGTTGCTGGGGCTGGATCTGTCAGGTCATCAGCTGGCACATAAACCGCTTGAACGGATGTGATAGACCCATCCTTTGTAGAGGTTATCCTCTCTTGGAGTTCTCCCATCTCCTCTGCCAAGGTTGGCTGGTAGCCAACGGCTGAAGGCATACGACCAAGCAGGGTAGAAACCTCGCTACCTGCCTGGACAAAGCGATAAATATTGTCAATAAAGAGGAGTACATCCTGCTTTGCTTGATCCCTAAAATACTCTGCCATGGTCAAGCCAGACAGGCCAACTCGCATACGGACACCGGGCGACTCGTTCATTTGGCCAAAAACCAGGGCTGTTTTGTCTAGTACACCAGACTCTCCCATCTCTCTCCAAAGGTCATTACCCTCCCTGCTTCGTTCACCGATACCAGTAAAGATGGAATAGCCACCATGCTTCATAGCAACATTGTGGATTAGCTCTTGGATAAGGACTGTCTTGCCTACACCGGCTCCACCAAACAGGCCTATTTTCCCTCCCTTTGGATATGGCTCTAAAAGGTCTATTACCTTTATACCTGTTTCTAGTAGCTCTGAGGAAGGCCTTTGCTGTTCAAAGGATGGGGCTTTTCTATGGATCTCCCAGCGGGCTTCTTGGTCTGGAATTGGGGGACCACCATCTATTGTCTGGCCTAGTACGTTAAACATCCTTCCTAGGGTTGCCTCACCTACTGGAACCTTTATGCTTGCTCCTGTTGCTACAACATCCATGTTACGGGCCAGGTTTTCGCTTTCAGCTAATATAATACAGCGGACCGTATCTCTACCGACATGCTGGGCAACCTCCATAACCCTTTGCTCACCATCTACTGTAACAGTAAGGGCTTCTTTTATATTAGGCAGGTGTCCGTGCTTAAACTCAACATCTATTACCGAGCCAGATACCTGCACGATTTTTCCTATTTTCAAGACCTTTGTCCCTCCTTTTGTCTTTTCATTTTCTGTGCCCTTGCACCAGCCGTTATTTCTGTGATTTCCTGGGTAATTGTAGCCTGGCGCACCCAGTTATACTGAAGGGTCAAATCAGCTAATATCTTTTCTGCATTCCTATTTGCAGCGTTCATTGCTGTCATACGAGCACTTTGCTCACTAGAAAAGCTATCTACAAGGGCGCTGTAGATAAAGCCAGATACCCAGCTTTCTACTACATTGTCCAAGATAGCATCAATTGAGGGGTAAAACTCAAAGGCTGTAGCTAGGTCAGCCTTATTCTCCTTCCCATCAGAGGATAGTAGCTGGCTATGCTCAAAGGGCAATAGGCAGCTAGTTACAACATCGGTTACCAAGCTATTTTTGAGCTCACTATAGATAAGATAGATCTTGTCAATCTCCTTCTTTTCAAAAAGGTCTAAAAGGATTGAGCTAATCTCCCTAGCCCTATCCATTGTAGGGTTTTGTGCAGTATATAGAAAGCTTTTAACAATAGGGATCCCCTGGCTGGTGAAAAACCGCCTTCCGTATTCACCTACTACAAAGAGCCGGCTATTTGGATGGTTAGATAAAAGCCTCTGGGCCTGCCTGATAACGTTTTTGTTATAGGAGCCAGCAAGTCCCTTGTCAGCAGTAATCACCAAGAGGCCATAGGTCTCATCCCTTGTGTCGCTAGTGGCCTTTGATGTGAAATAGGGGCTATCTACTCCCTCGACTGCTTGTAATATCTGGCCAATCTCATTGTTTAGAGCATTAAAATAAGGCCTTGTCTTGTCTAGCTCAGCCTTTGCCTTTCTCATCTTGCTAGAGGCTATCATGTACATGGCATTTGTTATTTTCCTTGTATCCTGTATGCTTTTTATCCTAGTTCTAATTTCCTTTGCGTTAAGCATCTCTTATCTGTACCTGCCTTGCCTTGCTAAGATATTCTTGGCTAACTAATAAGATTGACTCCTTTAGGTCTTCTTTTAACTCTCCACTTTGATTTATCTCCTGATATATATGGGGGGCATTGTCCCTAAAATAGGCAAGTAATCCTTCTTTAAGGTCCTCTATCTCTTTTAGGGGTATATCCTGCATAAGTCGGCTCAGTGCGGTTACCAAAAGAACAACCTGCTCTGCCTGCCTTAGTGGCTTGTGCTTTGCTTGCCTTAAAAGGTACATAAGTCCCTGGCCAAATGCCAGCTGTTTTTTAGTATTATCGTCTAGTTCACTTGCAAACTGCATAAAGACTTCCATCTCTTTATACTGGGCCAGCTCTAGCCTCAGGCTACCTACAGCCTTTTTCATGGCCTTGGACTGGGCATCCCCGCCTACACGGGAAACAGACAAACCAATATTTATAGCAGGCCGCTGGCCTGAGAAAAACAGGTCGCTTTCCAAATAGATTTGGCCGTCTGTGATGGAAATAATGTTGGTAGGAATATAAGCAGATACATCTCCTGCCTGGGTTTCTACAATAGGAAGGGCGGTCATAGAGCCCCCTCCTTTTTCCTTAGAAAGCTGGCCTGAACGTTCTAAAAGGCGAGAATGTAGGTAAAATACATCCCCTGGATAGGCTTCCCTGCCAGGAGACCGCTCTAATAATAGGCTCAAGGACCTATGGGCAATAGCGTGCTTGGTCAGGTCATCATAGACGATGAGTACCCTTTGCCCATGATACATAAAATATTCCCCCAAGGCGCAGCCTGCATAGGGCGCTATATATTGGAGGGGAGCTGGGTCACTAGCAGATGTATTTACAACTATGGTATAATCCATAGCACCATTGCGGCGAAGAATATCAACCGTTTGTGCGACTGAGCTGGCCTTTTGTCCTATTGCAACATAGATACAGACCACATCCTTGCCCTTTTGATTTAGTATGGTATCTAAGGCAATTGTGGTTTTCCCTGTCTGCCGGTCGCCTATAATTAACTCTCGCTGCCCATGTCCAATAGGATATAGAGCATCTATGGCTAGGATACCTGTTTCCATAGGCTTTCTTACTGGTTCACGGTCGGTTACGCTTGGGGCTGGTGACTCTATAGGCCGATAACCATCCTCTTTAATAGGGCCTAGCCCATCAATTGGTTTGCCTAGCGCATCTATAACCCTTCCCTTGAACTGGTCACCTACAGGTATACCTGCCGCCCTGCCGGTCCTTTTAACTATGCTGCCCTCAGCTATATGGCGGCCATCATCAAAGAGGATACAGCCAATCTCATCCCGCCTAATCTCCTGGACCATTCCCCTGATACCAGATGAAAAAATCAGTATCTCCTGGTACCTAACATTTGGCAGCCCACCTACCCTGGCAATCCCATCACCAACATTTAGGACAGTACCAAACTCCTGCTCAAGAGCTCTGGGTGTCCAGTCCTTTAGGGTTTCCTTTACCAAGGGTATTAGCTGGTCATCCTCATGCTTTAGCTTTAAGATATCATCCCTTAGCTGTAGTAGACGGGACTCTAGGGACCAGTCATAGACAGAGTCCAAATTCCAAATTAGGGTCTCACCCCTGTAGCTAACTGTACCAACCTCTAAGCGAAAGCCCTCTCTTAGGGTCTTGTCCTCCTTCCAGGACAAGGTTACAACCCTCTTGTATTTATCTTTAAGAAACTCAATTAAATTTTTTCTTTGCTCATTTGTAGGAGGTACAGGGCTATATAGTATAGCCTGCACCTTGCTATGTCTGCTATCTATCATGCACTCACTCCTGTTTTACAGCATGCAAAAATTGATCTAAACTCTCTGTTGCAGATTGGGCCACCATCCTTTTGGCTGCTGTGTAGGCCAAGGAGGCTATCTCTTCCTGGGTGTCGGCCAGGATTTTTTTCCTTTCCCGCATGGCTGTATCTCGGGCATCCTTTAGTAGGTCCTCTGCCTCTTTTTTTGCTTTTTCAATTACCAGGTCTGCGGCCTCCTGGGCCTCTTTTACTGCCTGGGCCTTCATCTGTGCAATTTCTATCTCAGCCTTATCAAGTTTTTCCTTGTAAGTGGCCTCCATTCCCTCTGCACTTTCAAGCTTTTCCACTGCATTCTGGTCTAGACCAAGGTAATAGTCTTCTCTTTCTCTCATAAATTTTTTAACTGGATTATAAAGCAGCAAATACAGGCCAAAGGCCAGTATGGTAAAGTTAAATAGGTGAAGGAGTATCTGCTGCAAATCTATATTTAAAGGCAAATTCATCTATTATCGCCCCCTACAGAACGAATAAAATCATAATCGTGACTACTAGGGTAAAGATAACAGCGGTCTCAATAAATACAAGGCCTAGCATCAAGCCACCCCGGATATTGTCCCCTGCCTCTGGCTGGCGGGCAATACTTTCAGATGACTTGGAAATGGCCTTGCCCATAGCAAGAGCACCAGTTGCTGAAGCAATGGCTATGGCTGCAGCAGCGGCTATTGCCTTGACGGCTGTTGAATCTTGTCCCTTGCCCTCTGACTCCCCTGCCTGTTCAGTCGGCTCTTGGGTAGCCTGCTGATCTTGGGCGGACTCTGCAAATACAAACATGGTCATAGATGCCATAAGCAGGCCAATTGTCAAAATAGCTATAAATACTTTTCCTAATAAATTTGCTCTTTTCATTTATATAAACTTCCTTTCTTTTTTGTCTATCTTGTTTGGTCTATGTTATTTGGTCTATAGTGCTTTTTCTAGACTGTTATGGTCTTTCCTACTTTTTTCTTTTTCTCATGGGGCTTGCTTACTTCTCCGAAGGAAGATGATGCTAACATTATCAAGACATAGGTTTGAACTAATGCATGAATCAAGGTAAACATCACGCCCACAATGACCGGCAAGCCAAAGCTTAAGGACAAGTAATGGTAAACCAGTTCAGTGACTAATACTCCACTTAATAGGGAGCCAAAAAGTCGAAAACTCATAGATAAGGGCATGGAAAAATCCTTTAGGGCACTTCCTAAACCCCGGAAACCATTTAAAAAAAGTCCTCCTCCAAGAATAATTAGGTAGGTTAATGTACCCATAGCGATGGCGGCATTTATATCCGACAAGGGAGCAGGTAGGGAGATTGGGTAACCCTTTGTAGTAATCGCCTGAAATCCTATCAGCTCAAAGAGGGTCCCAAAGAAGATATAAGTCCCAGCTGCAAAAATATAAGCACCCAAAAAGCCATAGCTGTGGGGGCTGTTTTTCTTGGCAAAGTTTTCGAAAAAGCCAACCAGCTGCTCGATTAGGAGCTGGAGCCTACCTGGTATTGTCTTAAATTTTGGTATTGCAAAAATTCGGATCAAGGCTGCAGTAATTAACAGGATAGCAGTAACAACAAATGCAGAGGCAAGCCCTGGATTTACCTCTTTTATACCAAACAGGTTAATGGTATTGGTATCATGCATAACTGCATCCCGCATTATAACACTGATGCTTTCATGTTTTTCAGCTGGAGGTCCAGTCAATAGCACTCCTATTAATAGGGCTAGTATGATAGATATCCATATTATAATAGTCACTTTCTTTTTGTTTTTTATGGCGACCACCCACCCCTCCTCCTAAAGCAGTAGTTTTTTTATAAATACACTAGCTGGCCATCAAGCAGCCAGCCTTGTTTTCCTTACTTTTTGTTGGCGCGCCAACAATTTATACATAAAAATAGACAACATAATGGGCAAAACTGAACCCACATTGTTGACATGCCAACATTATACTCCTTAAAAGTAGCTTTGTCAATAGCAGGCCAATCACTTAACTTGTTATATATAACCATCCTCCAGCTACAAGACACATGAATTAGGATAGAAAAAATAAGTCCAGGTTCATGTAAATAATGGATAAATTTTGCCACAAGTTAGCATAATAAACTTAGGCCGATAGCTTTAAGTATTGGGGTCTAACTTAACACCCATATTTACTGCGAAAGTCGCTTTTTTTATATCCTAGCTAACATATCTGAAAGGACGTAACCCATGCTAACTAGATTTAGTGTTAATAGACCCTACACCGTTTTTGTTTCAATCATAATCATAATNATCCTAGGCCTTATATCCTATGCCAATATGGGGCTTGACTTCCTACCTAATATAAACCTACCCTACGCTATGGTTGTTACTAGCTATCCCGGTGCCTCCCCTGACCTAGTTGAGTCCTTGGTGACTGTTTCTCTTGAGCAGGCAATGCTAACTATTAAAAACATCAGCCAAATCCAATCTGTCTCCTTTGAAAATATCTCTTATATAATACTAAAATTTAACGAAGGTACAAATATGGATTCTGCCCTTATAGAAATGCGGGAGTGCCTTGACCTGGCTACAGGCTACCTACCAAAAGAGGCTGGATCACCTAAAATAATAAAGATAAACCCAGATATGATGCCAGTCCTTGTTGCCTCCCTTTCTATAGCGGATAAGGATTTATCAGAGGCTAGTAGCCTCATAAAGCAAAAGATTCTGCCTGACCTTCAGTCCCTAGAGGGTGTAGCTAATATATCTGTAACAGGCCTAGTTGAGGACTATATAAATGTAGTTATCTCAAGGGACAAGTTAGATAGCTTTAACAGTGACTTGGCCAAGTTTTATAGACAAGAGGCAGAAAAGGAGATTAGAGAGGCCGCAAGTGAGCAAATCATAAGTCAAATAGACAAGGGTATACAGGACAAGGTAGATAGTCTTGCTGCCTTTGGGATAAGGCCTGAGGCATCTATGGAAATGGTCCAGGCTAATAGGGATAGGCTAATCCATCAGGCTAAGGACCAGATCGATGAAATCGTAGAAAAAGAGCTTGCCAAACTTGATATTCCAAAGCTTGATATTAGCCAGGACTTGGTCCAAAACCTTATCATGTCCCAAAACCTTTCCTTGCCAGCTGGGGCAGTTGATAGTCAAGAGGGTATCTTGTATCCAGTTAGGGTCGGTGACAAAATAAAGGGTATAGAAGAACTAGAATCTATGGTGGTAGTAGATATTCCAGGCTACAAGAGTGCAAGACTAGGCGACCTTGCAAATATTTATAAAAACGACAACAGAGACCAGATTTATTCTAGGGTTAATGGCAAGCCCGCCCTAATCTTAAGCGTCCTAAAGCAGCCAGACTATTCTACAACAGACCTTACAAATGATTTCCTAAAAAAAGTAGAAGACCTGTCAGAGCAATACCCAGGCCTTAGCTTTGAATACCTAGTAAACCAGGGTAACTATGTAAATATGATGATAGATACAGTCTTAGATAATCTCTTAATCGGAGCTCTTTTGGCTGTTCTTGTCCTGATATCCTTTCTGCGCCATTTTAAACCTACCCTTATTCTGGCTGCATCCATAGCAATCAGCCTAGTTACAAGCTTTGTACTTATGTACTTTTCAGGGGTTACCCTCAATGTAATATCCATGGGCGGCCTGGCCCTTGGTGTAGGCATGTTGGTTGACAACTCTATCGTTGTTATCGAAAACATATACCGGATGATTGCCCAGGGTATGTCTAGGAAAAAGGCAGCCTTGCAGGCTAGCAAGGAGGTAGCTGGACCTATTCTTTCATCAACCCTTACTACTATAATTGTATTTTTACCCCTCCTATTTATCAAGGGCTTGACCCGACAGATATTTACCGATATGGCCCTTACAATTAGTTTTTCCTTGGCAGCTAGTCTACTTACTGCCCTTAGCCTAGTACCTGCTATTTCAGCTAAGTACTTAAAAGAAACTCAAATAAAGAAAAAGTCCTTTTCCTTGAAGCTAACATCTAGCTATGTAAGGCTGCTAGAAAAATCATTAGGCTATAAAAAGCTTACAATAGGCCTATGCCTACTTTTATTTGTACTAAGTATCGTAGCTGGCCTTAAGTCTGGAAGGACCCTCCTGCCACAAGTAGAGTCCGAGTCTATTAGCCTTGAAGTAACAATGCCTGACTCCTATAGCTATGAGGACTCTTTTAAGGCTCTTGACCGATTATACGAGGACCTAACCCTTATTGATGGTCTTTCTACAATAGGTGTAGTTTATAAGGCAGATGAGCTTGACCTTGCCCTTGATATTAGCAATATGCTAAATACAAGTGATGCTAGCATTGATATTTTGCTCGATAAGAATAGTAAAAGGTCTAGCATAGATATATATGATGATATAGCCAGGCTAGCTGACACTAGTGACCTTGATATAAAAATAACCGACACAAACCAGGAAATAGACTCCATCTCCGGTGGCAAGGTTGTGGTCAACCTATTTGGTGAGAATAAAAATGAGCTTTCTAATGCAGCTCTTGTAGTGGAAAGGATTATAAGGGATGTGGAAGGGACCCGGAATGTAGAAAATGGACTAGACAAGCTAAACGGTGAACTAAAGATAAGCATAGATAAGGACAAGGCTATAGCCAAAGGCCTCACCTCATACCAAGTCTTTTCTGCTGTAAACCAGGCCCTAGGTAAAAATACACCGATTACTCTAATTGGTGAGGGAGCTACATATTATAAGCTACTTGTTAGTGATGACAGGCAGGATTTTATAATGGAGGATGGGCTTGCTAGTTTAGAATGTCTTAGCCAGGATGGGGATAGGGTTAGGATTGATGATATTGCAAGTGTAGAAAAAAGTCAGGGCTATTCTAGCCTACGCCGCTTGGACCAAAAACGCTATGTATCAGTTAGTGCAGGCTTAAAGGCAGGCTATAGGGCAGGCGACGTAAATACTATAATAGAAAAGAAGCTCAAAGAGCATAGTTTTTCTAAGGGGATCAAATGGCAAATTGGGGGAGAGCAAGAGATGATAAAGAAAACCTACAGGGACCTATTAGTTATGCTGGTCTTGGCCATAATTTTTATATACCTTGTGATGGTAGCCCAGTTTCAGTCCCTCCTATCACCCTTTATTATCATGTTTACTATCCCACTTGCCTTTACAGGTGGCTTGCTGGCCCTTTACCTTGCTCGCATGCCCATTAGTGCTGTTGCCTTGATTGGCCTTGTCCTTTTGGTAGGTGTAGTTGTCAACAATGGTATTGTCTTTGTCGATTATGCCAATATGAAAAGAAAGCAGGGCTGTAGCAAAAAGGAGGCAATTTTATATGCAGCAAAAAATAGGATAAGGCCTATCCTAATGACTGCCCTTACAACTATTTTTGCCCTTATAACTATGGTATTTGATAATAGTACCGGTGGTGAAATGATGAGGCCCATGGCAGTAGTAGCTATAGGAGGCCTGGTATATTCAACTGCCCTTACCCTCTTTTTTATACCTGCCCTCTATATGCTAGGGGAAAAAGTGAAAGGGAAAAGATGAAAATCAAAAAGAATAAATGCTAAAGACTATAATTACATAAATCTAAAAGTCTACAATAATAAAAAACTTTGGGCAAATAAATATAAAAAAACCTATAGCTATCTAATTGTGATAGGTATGTAATTGTGAAAATCTCCAAGCCTATAATGGACAGCTAAAGGTCAATAACTGTAAAAAGCAAAAAGCCTATATTAGAAAAGGGTCTTAGAAAATCTAAGACCCCTCTTGTGCTTTATCCTCTTAGGCCCTGCCAATTTGATCTAGCAGTAAGCCATTGTTTAAAATATCGTCCTCTAGTTCCTTTGCCCTTTTTGGCTCTGAGAAGAAGGAACCCTGCAATAAGTCACAACCCTGAGATGATAGGAACTCATACTGATGGTAGGTTTCAACCCCTTCTGCTACTACCTTAAGCTTTAGCATATGGGCCAGTATAATAATTGCCCCGGTTATAGTCCTTTCCTTGTCAAGGTCAATATCATCTATAAAGGACTTGTCTACCTTTAGGGTGTTTATAGGTAGGTGCTTGAGATAGGAGAAGGATGAGTATCCAATACCAAAGTCATCTAGGGAGACTCCAACGCCTATTTGGCTCAGGTCCTCAAGGATTTCCTTTAATGTATCGATATACTTCATAAATTCGGATTCTGTTACTTCTAGGGTTAGGTGCTTGGCATCTAAACCTGTTTTCTCCAAGGTTTTTTTGATGGTTTTTACAAAATCCCTTCCTTGTAGCTGGCGTATAGAAATATTTACTGAGATCTTAAAGGGCCCATAACCCTTGTCCTGCCATTCCTTGTTCTGCCTGCATGCTTCGTATAAAATCCATTCTCCTAGCGGGACTATTAGCCCTGTTTCCTCTGCTAGGGGTATAAAATCTGCTGGCATTACAACACCCTTTATGGGGTGATCCCATCTAAGGAGTGCCTCTACACACTCTATCTCCCCGGTCTTTGGAGATATGATAGGCTGATAGGTAAGGAAAAACTCCTCGTCTTCTATAGCTTGACGTAGGCTCTTTACCATATTTATCTTTTTAGTAATCTGCCTATTCATCTTTTCCTTAAAGAGCAAATACTTGCCCTTGCCTTCTGATTTGCCATAGTTCATAGCCAGGTCTGCCATTTGTAGCAATATCTCTGCTGAATCTCCATGGTCTGGATAAATAACTCCACCCATTGANGCCATGATANAGAGGTCCTGTTCCTTTATATTAAAGGGTTCGCTTANNTGGCTATAAATTGTGTTGGCAAATTCCTCTAGGGCCTCTGGGCTAGATGCGTCTTTAAATAAGACAATAAATTGGTCACCACCATGTCTATAACTAGTACCATTGTTGGCCTCTGCTACAGATACTAAAATCTCTGCTACGTGCTTTAATAATAGGTCGCCAGTTGTATGGCCCATAGTATCATTTGTATCCTTAAAGTTGTCTAAGTCTATAGTGAGAATAGAAAATGACTGGTCACTTTGTCCNNTATCCTCTATAAGTTTGTCCACATCATGGATAAATCTAGTCCGGTTTGGTAGACCCGTCAAGGTGTCATTGTATGCCATGTAGCGTGTACGGNTTAAAAGCTCCTTGATTGATGNTTGCATACTGTCAATTCCCCGGGACAAGACACCTAGCTCATCCTGTCTCTTTAGGCATTCCTCTGGCAGTCTGCTTTCAAAGTTTTCCTTGGATATCTCGCCTAAGTGGTCTACTGCTAAAGATAGGGGTTTTGTAATAACATTTGATAAAACATCTATAATTACAATAATAGCTATTAGTATAGAAATTAGCATAATAACAAGCTTTATTAAGAGTACATTAGCTCTGATTAAAAGGTCAGCCTCGGAAATGCTTGAAGCCAGGGACCAGCCTGGAGTCCCGGGTATGGGGCTATAGGCAATGGAAATCCTTTCTTGGTCTGGGCTAATATAAAAGTCTAGGCCTGACTGGCCATCTATCATNTTTTGCCCAATCATGTCTAGCCTGCTGTAGTCATGCTCTGCTGACTTGAGCAGGTTAAAGGATAACCTTTTGTATATGTCCTTGTGGGCAAGCACATTGCCTTTGTCATCTATAATCCATCCATACCTGCCATCCTCTGACTTTAGGCCACTTACGACCTCACTTAACTTNTCAAGGCTAATGGTAGCTGCTATTACACCCTTAACATTATTACTATTATCCCTTACTGCATGGGCTACAACAAATATTTCATTTCCTTGGGAGGTTGATATTAATGGACTTGTTATGATTAGGTCTTCTTGACCTGACATTATAGTCTGGAAATACTCTCTGCTTGATATNGAACCTATATGACCATCACCGGAATAGTAATTGCCTCTGTTATCTGCATAAAATAAAAGCTGAATATCTGGGGACTCATCTATAGCCTTTAGATAGGCCTGTATATCGCTTAGGCTACCTTCCTTAATTACAGGTAGATTTGCTAAAAGGGTAATACTGTCTTTATGGGAATTGATCCAGCCCCCTATCTCCCTTGACCCACTTACTACCGCCTGCATTATTGTATCCTCAATAAGGGGGACAATAGTACTCCTTATAAGGCCAGACATGGCAAAACCCAGTAATATTAAAAGAATCACTATAACGGTTCCGAACCATACAAGCATTTTGCTTTTGATAGTCTTCATTGTCTTCTCCATTTCAGNAAATAGTACAAACTACNCTGGNTTTCTTATTCGACAAGTTCTATTTGTATTCCTCTAAAAACGACAATTTTATTTTATAAAACAAAGATAAAAAGGACAGCCATACAATAAGTTTGACTGTCCTTGGATTTAATGCTTGTTTATCTTTAATTACTGTGCGTCAACCTTGGAGATGTAATCGATAAGGTCAACTACCTTGTTGGAATAACCCCACTCGTTGTCATACCAGGCAACAAGCTTGACAAAGTTGTCGTTTAGGGAAATACCTGCGCTTGCGTCAAAGATACAGGTCCTAGAGTCAGATATAAAGTCTGTTGAAACAACTGCATCCTCGGTATAGCCTAGGATACCCTTTAATTCGTTCTCGGAAGCTTTCTTAACGGCTGCCTTTATATCCTCATAGCTAGCTGCCTTTTTCAGACGGCAGGTTAAGTCTACAACGGATACGTTTATAGTAGGTACTCTAAAGGACATACCAGTTAACTTGCCGTTTAGCTCAGGTATAACCTTGCCAACAGCCTTGGCTGCTCCTGTAGAGGATGGGATTATGTTTGCAGAAGCTGCACGGCCACCTCTCCAGTCCTTTTTGGATGGACCGTCAACTGTCTTTTGTGTAGCTGTCATTGCATGTACTGTGGTCATTAAGCCTTCCTCTAGGCCAAAATTATCATTTATAACCTTTGCAAGAGGTGCTAGGCAGTTTGTTGTGCAGGATGCGTTGGATATAACGTTCATATCCTTTGTGTATTCTGTGTTGTTAACACCCATAACAAACATTGGAGCATCCTTGGAAGGAGCAGAAATAACAACTTTCTTGGCACCACCCTTGAAGTGGGCTGAGGCTGCCTCTGTGCTAGTAAATACGCCTGTAGACTCTACTATGTACTCAGCACCGCACTCGCTCCATGGAATCTCATCTGGGTTCATGCAAGCATAAACGCTAACAGCATTGCCATTAACAACGAGCTTGTCATCCTTTATCTCAATTTCACCTGTAAACTGACCGTGAACTGAATCATATTTGAGCATGTAAGCCATGTAGTCCAGATCAATAAAAGGATCATTAATGCCTACTACCTCAATATTTGGGTTGTCTAGTGATGCTCTGAAAACTAAGCGGCCAATACGGCCAAAACCATTAATACCAACTTTAACCTTCATTGCTTTTCCTCCTATTACATTAATATCATGCTTTATTTTATAACACTTTTCCTTGGTTGACAAGCTTCTAAGATGAAATTGTTAATTTTATAACGTATTTTTTATCCTGGCTAGCTCTTAACTAGCATGCTAGGTCAAATCTCATCCTATTTACTTGAGCCTTTACTTTTGCTCTTGTTCTTTTGGTTCTTAAGGCCCTTTAGAACCTCTTTTTCCTCTACTGTTAATATCTTTGACATATTCATAAGGATTATGAGCTGGTCTCCATCTTTTATTACACCTGTCAGATAGTCCTTGCCTATCTTGGTCATCTTTGGCACCTTGTCGATAGTGTCTGGGTCAAGTCTATTAATACCTACGATTTCATCTACGAGAAAACCTGCATAGTCTTCGTTGATATCAGAAATTATGAGCCTGGCCTCCTCGGTATAGGGGCTATTACCGATATTAAATCTCTTTTTAAGGTCAAGCAAGTAGGCCACACTGCCACGGTAGTCTATTACACCCTCTATAAAATCTGGATTATTAGGTACCTTTGTTGGCTCTTGGGGTAAAATAATCTCCCTAATATCATTGATCTCAGCACCGTAAACGTCCTCTTCAAGCCTAAACAAAATGTAATGTTTGTTTTGAAATCTTTTCACAAGAACCCCTACCTTTCGTCAAAGTCTTTGCTTTTTTATACTTCCTTTATTATCTTATCATATATTATCATTGAATCCAATAAAAACCTATGATTTTAGCAGATAAGCCTGTATAAACATATCAATGTCCCCATCCATTACTGCCTGGGTATTTCCTGTCTCCACATCTGTCCTGTGGTCCTTTACCATATTGTAGGGGTGGAATACATAGGACCTGATTTGACTACCCCACTCTATCTTTTTTAGCTCACCCTTTAGCTCTGCATTTAGCTCCTGGGCCTGCCTCTCCTTTAGCTCAAGTAGCTTGGCCCTTAGCATCTTCATTGCTGATTCTCTGTTTTGTATCTGGGACCTCTCATTTTGACAGGTCACAACTATCTGGGTCTCTAGGTGGGTTATTCTGACCGCTGACTCTGTCTTGTTTACATGTTGGCCTCCTGCCCCACTGGACCTGAATACATCAACCCTAATATCCTCTGGCCTGATCTCAATGGTCTTGTCGTCCTCAAGTTCTGGCATAACATCTACTGAAGCAAAGGAGGTATGTCTCCTACCTGAAGAATCAAAGGGAGAAATCCTAACTAGCCTATGGACCCCCTTTTCAGCCTTTAGGTAACCATAGGCATTTTCACCAATAACCTGTAGGGTCACACTTTTAACTCCCGCCTCTTCTCCAGCTAGAAAGTCTAGGGTCTTTATCTCATAGCCTGACTTTTCACACCATCTTGTATACATACGCAGGAGCATAGATGTCCAGTCCATGGACTCTGTCCCACCTGCCCCTGCATGGAGGGAGATAATAGCATTGTTTTTGTCATAGGGACCCTTTAACATGGCCTCTAGCTGCATGGCTTCGGCCTCTTTTTCTAATGCTGCTATTTGCTCTAGGATCTCGCCTGCAATCGACTGGTCCTCTTCCTCTAAGGCAAGGTCTATAAGTAGGGCAGTGTCCTCTAGGCCTGCCTTAAATTTATTATATTTTTCTAGCTTGGCCTTTATATTATTTAGCTCCTTGCTAACTGCCTGTGACCTATCTATATCATCCCAAAAGCCTGGACTATTCATCTGGTCCTCTAGCTCATCTATTTTTGCCTTGCATTCTGAGATGTCAAAGTGAATCACCTAGCTTGATAAATGTTTCTTTTACTAACTGTAGCCTTTGCTTTGCTTGCTCTAGCTCTAACATACTTGTCACAACCCTTCATCATAAAGTCCTCTATAGTACTACTTTTACTATCTGAGCCTATACTATAGCCTTTTTCCCGGTCCTGATAGGCAGGATCTATAGCCTGATAGGCAAGCTAATTTGCACCACAGCATTTTTTATACTTTTTACCAGACCCACAGGGGCAGGGATCATTCCTGCCGATTTTATCTCCTTTTACAACTGTCTTTTGTACCCTTTGCTCTGGCTGGCCACCATGGCTTGCCCTAGTTGGCACAGCCCTTCTCTCCCGCCTTGGCATCTCCTTGTTGACCCTAATGTGGAAAAGTAGCCTTATGACCTCTTCTCTGATGCTATGGTTCATGTTTTCAAACATTTCATAGCCCTCGAATTTGTATTCGACTACAGGGTCTCTCTGGCCATAGGCCCTAAGTCCTATACCCTGCCTTAGCTGGTCCATAGCATCTATATGGTCCATCCACTTTTCATCTACAACCTTTAAGGTAATAACCCGCTCTGCCTCCCGCATTTGCTCCTGGCCATTTACCTGCTCCTGCCTCTTATAGGCATCCTCGGCATAGGCCATAAAGTAGTCCTTTAGCTCCTCTAGGGTCATATCATAGACCTGGTTCTCTGTAAGTGTAAAGCTAGGACCCTCTGGAGAAGCAAAGAGTCTTTGCATATAATCTAGCATACCCTTTACATTCCATTCATCACTAGGGCTAGTAGTTTCACCTGTATATAGGCTTATTGTGTCGTCTATCAAGGCCTCTACCATGGCAAAGATACTGTCTCTTAGGTTTTCACCCTGGAGCACACTCCTGCGTTGCGAGTATATGACCTCACGCTGTAGGTTCATAACATCGTCATACTGCAGAACATGCTTTCTGATATTAAAGTTACGGCCCTCTACCCTCTTTTGGGCCTGCTCTATCTGCTTTGATAGGATCCCATATTCTATAGGTTGGTCCTCCTGGAAACCTAGGTTGGCCACCATAGCCTTTATCCTGTCAGATCCAAACAGCCTCATCAGGTCATCCTCTAGGGATATATAAAATCTAGATGAGCCCGGATCTCCCTGACGACCTGCCCGGCCCCTTAGCTGATTGTCTATACGTCTGCTCTCATGGCGTTCGGTCCCTATTATATGAAGGCCGCCTAGCTTTATGACCTGTTCCCTTTCCTTGGAGGTCTCTACCTCATATTTTTTAACTAGGTCTCTAAAAATCCGCCTTGCCTCTAAAATATCAGGATCATCTGTATGGTCAAAGCTGGTAGCAGCATTTATCTCTTGCTCTGAAAAGTCTTGCCTGCGCATCTCCCTTTTAGCTAAAAACTCCGGGTTACCCCCGAGTATAATATCAGTACCCCTACCAGCCATATTAGTAGCTATAGTTACTGCATTTAGCCTACCTGCCTGGGCAACAATTTCAGCTTCCTTGTCATGATACTTTGCATTTAGGACCTCGTGCTTTATCCCCCTACGCTTTAGCATACTGCTTAAAAGCTCAGAATTTTCAATTGATATCGTTCCTACGAGTGTGGGCTGGCCAATGGCATAGCGTTGGTAGATTTCCTCAACTATGGCCCTAAACTTCATCTTTTCTGTAAGGTATATAATGTCATTGTGGTCTATACGGATCATGGGTTTGTTTGTAGGTATTACAACAACATCTAGACCATAGATAGACTTGAACTCATCCTCCTCGGTCTTGGCTGTACCTGTCATGCCTGATAGCTTTTTATACATCCTAAAATAGTTTTGAAAGGTAATGGTAGCCAAGGTCTTTGACTCTCTTTGAACACTAACATTTTCCTTGGCTTCTATGGCCTGATGGAGTCCATCGCTGTACCTTCTGCCTAGCATCAATCTACCTGTAAACTCATCAACGATTATTACCTGCTCGTCCTGAACCACATAATCAATATCCCTTACCATCAAAAACCTTGCCTTTAGGGCCTGGTTGATATGGTGGGCTAGCTCAGAATTGTCCGGGTCTGCTAGGTTTTCTATGCCAAAGTGTGACTCAGCCTTGGAAACGCCTTCCTCGGTTAAGTTTATTGTCCTTGCCTTTTCATCTAGCTCAAAATCTTGTTCCTTTTTAAGGCGGGCAACAAAACGGTCTACAAGGCCATACATTTCTGTAGACTTGTCCCCTGCTCCAGATATGATAAGTGGTGTCCTAGCCTCATCAATCAGGATAGAGTCCACCTCATCTATTATGGCAAAATTAAGGTCCCTTTGAACCATCTCTTCTTTGTAGATGACCATATTGTCCCTTAGGTAGTCAAAGCCAAACTCATTGTTAGTACCATAAGTTATATCAGCAGCATAGGCCTGCCTACGCTCCTTTGAATCTAAACCATGGACTATAAGCCCTACCCTTAGTCCTAGAAAGGCATGTATTCTCCCCATCCACTCACTATGGTAGCGGGCTAGATAATCGTTTACTGTAATAATATGTACACCCTTGCCTGTCAGGGCATTTAAGTAGGCAGGTAGGGTCGCAACCAGGGTCTTGCCCTCTCCAGTTTTCATCTCAGCTATACGGCCCTGGTGAAGAACTATTCCTCCTAGTAGCTGGACTCGGAAATGACGCTGACCAATGACCCTTATGGCTGCCTCTCTAACAACAGCATAGGCCTCAGGCAGTATATCATCAAGAGTTTGACCCTCTTTTAACCTGTTTTTAAATTCGTCTGTTTTTGCCCTTAGCTCCTTATCGCTTAAGGCCTGCATTTGAGGCTCTAAACCCTCAATAATATCTACAGTTTTCATCAAACGCTTTACTTCGCGTTCATTACTATCGCCTAATATCCTNTTAAGTAGACTCATATACCCTACTCCTCTTATCTTATTAATTATTTAATTCTAACATTATTCCCTAGTCAATACAAGGATTTGCAGGGGACCGGACAATAAAAAACACCCTAGTAGGCTGCAAAACAAAGTTAAGATAAATATGCTTTACCAAAAGGCATGGCAATAAAAAAGGAGCCTAGGGCTCCTTTTCAAAAACTATGGGTCCTAAAGGCCTATGTATAGGCTATTAGGGCCTTGTTTTTACATAAATTCAGGCTCAATCAGACCATAATTTCCGTCTTTTCTCTTGTAGAGTACATTTACCTCGTCTGTCTCTGCATTGGCAAATACATAAAAGCTATGACCGACTAGTTCCATTTGTAGCATAGCTTCCTCTGCTAGCATTGGCTTCATGGCAAATCTCTTGGTTTTTACTATCTTAGGCTCCGAGTACCCGTCTAAATCCAAATCTTTAATAAAGAGCGGTTTTTCCTTAAAGGCACCTTGCTTAATAGATTTTGCTAGCTTGGTCCTGTGTTTATGTATTTGGCGTTCGAGCTTGTCTAGGACTAGGTCTATTGAAGCATACATATTGTCGGTGGATTCTTCTCCGCGTAGTACATTCCCGTTAAAGGGGATAGTTACCTCAATTATGTGGCGGTTTTTTTCAACGGAGAGGGTAACTTGGGCTTCTGTCTCTGGTCCAAAATATCTTTCAAGCTTTTTGACCTTTTTCTCCACCTGCTTTCTAAGTGATTCAGTAATTGAGATGTTCCTCCCGCTCAGGATTATCTTCATCCGGGTCAGCTCCTTTCATTGATTAGATACTATATTAATTCGGTAAACCCCTATGCTTTTCCTGCATTAATGCTTATGGATTGGTATATTTATTCGCCTGTCCATAGAGGTTTAAATCCCTTGTTAATTAAATAAACCATTGTTAGTCCTCTTAAACACCCCTATTTTATAGTATCTCAGGCCTGTAATATTTTATTACTAATATTTTCTTCTTTTAGCAGCTATTAGACCTGGGCTTGTAGGAGCAATTTCTATGCAGAAAAAGTCATCGTCATAATTTTGCAATTTTTTGATTACTAGCCTTCAGATTGTGGATATGTGGACATAAAGGCTGTGGATAATGTGGATAAAACTGTGTATAACCTTATAAATAGGCTTTTATCGTGTGGAAAACGCGATTTTTGTCATGGGAACGTCTATTCCAAAGCTGTTCTATTTACAATAGCTTCGACATTTCGACAATTCCAATCGCTTTTTATTGCCCCAACTTTTGCATCAAAAGTTGCAGCTATTATGTAAAATAGGATTTGGGAACTTTTTGTTGACTTTAAAACAGAAAAAATATTGCTTTTCTAAAAGGGTTTTTTAATAAAAAGTTAAGTAACTGGTCAGCTGGAGGTTTAGTATAAAAAAGAGTATATAGGAATATTTATACAAGTAGTCTGAGGGGCCAAGAAGAAAATACTAATAAAAAAGCCTCGGAATTTACTCCGAGGCCTTGACCAATTTTCTTATGTCTTAACTAGTGAAACCGAGCTTGGGGATTACCTTCGAGCTTGGTAGCAGTCGTTGCAGTATATTGGTCTGTCGTTTCTGGGTTCAAAAGGTACCTGGGTGCTAGCACCGCATTCAGCACATACCGCATCGTGCAGCTCTCTTGGCGCTCTTTTACTGCTAGCTTTTCTGGCGTCACGGCAGCCCTTGCAACGTGCTGGCTCGTTTTGAAAACCCTTTTCTGCGTAGAATTCTTGTTCACCAGCAGTGAACGTAAAATCCTCCCCGCAATCCTTGCATACTAATGTTTTGTCTTCATACATGGAAATAATCCCCCCGCTTAAAATTAAATAATGTGTCCTACTCTTAGCTGACCTGGTCTTTGACCCCACACCCGCCGACTGGGAGTCTCGCTCAAGGCTTTTGCCTCCTACTACCCCTCCTCACTATAGGTCTTTGAAGGGGATCCTAGATATGTGCCTTTGTTTACGAACCAGTGTCCTACTCAATCAGAGAAAACGCCAGAGGGGATATTCTATATCCATCGAAACTTAAAACACTTTTAGGATCTCTATCCTAACAAATACTATAGGTCGGACTTACATCTAAGCCGCACCATGATCACCGGAGCTTCTCCGGCTTACGTGGATCGTTTTGCCTGCGACTGGCATCGATTTTCAACCACAGACCTAAGACTAGAACATGTATACCATTATAAGGCTATTTATACCATAAAGCAAGACTATTAGAAAAAATTATCTAATAATTTAGACAAGTGGGCATTTAAGTTGATTCTTCCAGCCATTTTCTTATCATTTGGCTATGCTGACCTAGACGGGGGGCATTGTACTCCTCTAGCTGGTCCATACAGTCCATATGAAAGGGGGGGCCTACCAGCCTAGTCCTTGTACCCATAGCCTGTTTCTTGCCAAGCCTACCTGCTATCATATCATGCTTTGACCCTTTTGGGAGAAAAATATCTAGGGCCCTTACCTCCTCAGAAGAAAAGGCCTGGTCTAGACTGTTAACCCTACTACAGGAAACCTTGGCCTCCTTTAGTAGCTGGAGGATTTTCTCTGTCTTGTCCATTTTCATTCTTGCCTCTAGTTCTAGCTCTAGGGCGTCCTGGTTTTTGAGCCTTAGCTCATTGGTCTTATAGGCTGGATCATCCCTTAGCTGGTCAAGCCCTAAGCAGGAGCAAAACCTTTCCCACATCTTATCATTTGCAACAGCTACAGTAATAAGTCCATCTCTGGTCCTGTAAATGTTATAGGGACATATAGAGGGGTGCCTGTTTCCCGACCTCTGTGGATTTTCCCCTGTAGCTAGGTAGCTGGCAGCTGAAAAGGAGGTCATGGCAAGGGCAGTCTCTAACAATGATGTATGAAGCAGCTGGCCCTTGCCTGTCTTTTCCCGTTCATAGAGGGCAGCCATTATTGCAAAGGCTGCATAAAGGCCTGTCGCATAGTCTACAACAGGTATACCAGTCCTCATGGGTGGCCCATCTGCCTCTCCAGTTAGGCTTAGAAAGCCTGAAATGGCCTGGGCTATGATGTCCTGGCTTGGCTGGTCAGCAAAAGGGCTATTGTAGCCATAGCCTGAAATAGAGCAGTAGATTAGCCTAGGATTTATACTTTTTATCTCTTTATAAGAAAAGCCAAGTCTATCAAGGGAGGCCTGAATCCAGTTGTGAACTAAAACATCCGACTTAGCCACCAGGGATAAAAGGGTCTTTTTATCTTCAGGATTTTTTAAATCTAGGCATATTGATTTTTTCTTTCTGTTGAGGCTATTAAAATAAGCAGACTGGCCAGCCTCATCCTGCTGGCCAAAGTGCCTTGATTCATCTCCTGTGCCCGGCCTTTCAACCTTTATTACCCTTGCCCCAATATCAGCTAGGACCATACTGCAAAGGGGGCCTGAAAACACCCTTCCTAGCTCTAGTACCCTTATGTCTTTAAATACACTCAAGTTACTTACCCCCTACTTTATAAAAAACTANCTATTAAAAAGCCTNGTCTGATAACCCAAGCACTGGTAGCCGTTTTTATTAATAATCGGTATTTCATCCTCACTAATCCTTAGCTGCTGCCTGACCCAGTAGCATATACTAGTCGTAAGACCATATTGGCTACTAACCTTCATCAGCCTTTCTAGCCCCTGCCTGCTAAGGGCCTTGCTAGGGGCAGTTCTGTCCCTTTGCTTTTTATGGTCCCGGTTTTCAAGGCCAATATAGGATTTATAAAGGTCTAGCTCCATCTTTTTGTCTAAACTGCCAAGTAGCTGGCCTATAATGGCCAGGTTTTCCATGCACAGGGTTAAAAACTCTGGCTTGTAGTTAATAATCCCTGCTTTTTTTAGGCTTGCAAAAAAGTCGTGCATATTTTCTTCGGTTAAATAAGGCAATATAATAGGCTGGACTAGTGCCGACTCAGCTAGTATGCCATGGTCCTGGCACAAGCCTACAGCCTCTAGTCGCTTTTCTATTGTGGCCCCATAAGGCTCTAGTATGTCTCTTAGCTTAGCTGGCATAATGGATACACTAGTGTTAAATTGGACCCTGGACCCTAGCCTAGCCAAGAGGTCTATTATCCTATCCCCCCTGTGCTTGTATCTTAGATGGTCTACCCCTGCCTTTGAGGCGATAAAGAGTCTAGCCCTAGAGTTTGGATAGGCTTCATAATGGTCAATAAAGGTACGGAGGATATTATGGGCGATCCCCGTTTGTAGGCTTGCCTCTTGAAACGCCTCTGTTTTAGGTGAGAAATAGTAAAAATGGTCCTCCCCTTGCTCTCTATCTAAAATGCCCCTAAGATAGCTATGGTAGTTTGTGTAAGCCTCCATGGGCCTTTCATGAACACCATCGGTAACCAGGCAGTAGAGGCAGCCTACATTACATCCTACCACTGGATTGATTTCATAGGTCATGGTGGGACAGGAGCCAGTGTAGTTGTGGATCTCAAGGTCAGCCCTTGTATCAATCTCTTTTAGGTCTAGCTCAAGCCTTGGGATTAGGCTACCTGACCTTAGCCTCTTTTCAAATAGTCTAGACCCTTGCTCTAGGCCCCTTAATACCTCACTTGATACCTCACTATCAAGGCCAAGGGCCCTTAGATAGTCTTGGTCCACCATTTGGACCCTGTATTCTATTAAAAATTTCTCCACCCAATCCTTTTTAACTTGCCTTTCAAGCTTTAGCCTATTAGCCATCCTTATCACCCTTTTGTAGTAATCCTATTATCTGCTCAGCCAGCTGCCTTGAGTTGTTTTTGTTCATCACTGAGATATGATTGCCTGATGCAGGAATAATCTCAAGACCTAGCCTTGCTTTACCCTCCCAGCCTAAATCTTGACCCCTTTTCTTGGTCTTCCAGCTAGTCCTAAATAGTAGCAGCCTTCCAGGATAGGGCTTGGGCTGGTAACTATTTATAGCGGCCCTTGCCCTAGACGGTGAGTAGCCTTCACTGCCTGAAAACATTCTTAATACCTTTTTAACCGCAAACCAGGCCAAATAAGGTAGCCTCCTTATTGGCAGGTCCGTAAGCCATGGCAAGACATTTTTAATAGCCATTATATAGATATTTCCTACCGGATACTTGCTATAGTTGGGGGTGTCAACCAGGACTAGCAAGGCTAGCTTGTCATTTTTAATATAAAGTTGCCTTGCCATCTCATAGGCTATGGCTCCACCTGAAGAATAGCCGATCAATGAATAGGGTCCCTCTGGCTGAATGGTCTTTATAGTCTCTATGTAACTAGTTGCAAGCTCTTCAATTGATGGGTTTTCTTTTTTCCTGTTCTTTTGCGGCCTTATACCATATACAGGCTGGGTTTGCCCTAAAAAGTCAGCAAGAAAGGCATAGGAAAGTAGCTCTCCAGTAATATCGTGTATGCAAAATATTGGGCCTTTGCCTTCATTTATAGGCTTAGGGCTACCGGCAAGCTCTATTATATTAAGGCTATTGTCAAAGGGCTCAGCAGCCTGGCCGATCCTTGAAAGGGCGTCACCTGTAAATTGTGGCCTAGCCCTACTCTCAATCAAGGTTGCCTGCTTTTCAAGTGTGTTTTCCTTAAACAAAAGGTGGGGCGGGATTTCTACCTTAAAGGCTTCCTCGATCTTTAGGGACAGGACCATTATGGTCAAAGAGTCTCCACCTAGATCAAAAAAGCTATCCCCTGCCTTTACCCCTTTTATATCAAGTAGCCTCTCCCATATAAGGCTGAGCTTCTTTTCAGCCTCTGTTTTAGGCCTCTCTTTAACAAAGGCCTTTTTCTCGTCCTCTTTTAATTGCTCTAGTTTAGTCTCTAGAGCCCTGTAATCCACCTTGCCATTTGCCGTCATTGGTAGTTCTTCTAGCCTAATTAGCCTATCGGGAATCATATAGGGGGGCAAGACAAGGCCGATCTCCCTTTTGACCCCTGCTAGATCTATGCCTTGGTCAGCCTCGATAAAGGCTAAAAGGCTCTCCTTTTTAAAGAAGTCACTTTTCACAACAAGCGCCTTCCTTATCCTGGGGTTTTTAAGTAGCTCTATCTCTATCTCTGCTGTTTCTATCCTGATACCTCGTATCTTGACCTGCTGGTCAAGCCTGCCTAGAAACTCTAGCCTACCATCCTCCCCCTGTCGAACCAGGTCACCTGTCTTGTATACGATGGGGTTTAGGTCACAACTTTTAAAGGGGTTACTTATAAAAGACTTGTCTGTTAAGGCCTGGTCATTTAGATAAGCAGAACCTATATTTTCACCAGCTAGCCACAGTTCACCTGCTGACCCTTGAGGCAGTAGCCTCCCCTCACTATCAACTACATAGGCCCAGCTATTAGAGATGGGATAGCCAATGGGAATATTATCATAGTTTTTATCTACTTTAAAGGCTGTTGCATATATGGTAGCCTCACTAGGACCATAGGCATTGACTATTTGGTAGCTTTGATCCTTAAAATAGTTAAGCTTTTCACCACATACCGTAAGTAGCCTTAAGGACCGATTTTCCTCCTCCATAAAGAGGACTCCAACCCTGGTTGGGAGGGTTGCAATAGTGATCCTATGCCTGTTTAGATAGTCATTTAAAAGGCGAATAGATAGGCGCAGATCCTCATGAATGATATGTACAGTGCTGCCTAGCATCAAGGGAGCTAATAGCTCTCCTATAGAAACATCAAAGGCAAAGTTACAATAGGCTGCATGAATATCCCCTTCATCGAGCTCATAAAAATCCTTGGCCCATTGGCAAAAGTTTAGTAGGTTTTCATGCCTTATCTTGACCCCCTTAGGCTTTCCTGACGAGCCAGAGGTATAGATTAAATAGGCTAAATCTGACAGGCAGTTTATGTTTTCAAGAGACCTATGATCCATGCCATAGATATATTCCTCATCTATACTTAAAAAGNGATAGGTGTCTGTGGAGGGAATATAGTCATCATCTGTGTTTTGACGGGGCTGTGAGTCAAGGTAAGAGCTAGGACCATCCTCTATGCTTTGATAGACCTGCTGGTCTGGGCGAGGGTTAGGACTACCATCCATGTTTTGATAGAGCTGTTGGTCTGGGCAAGGCCTTGAACCCTTGTCTGGATTTAAGCAAGGGCCAGTAAGAGATAGTGCCCTTTCCTTTAGGGGACAGTGGCTTAAAAGCAGGGCTGGCCTTGCCTCCCTAAGTATCAGCCTGAGCCTTTGGTCAGGTAGACTTGGATCAATGGGAATAAAGGCCCCACCGGCCTTTAGGATAGCTAAAAGGCCTATTAGGTAGTCACAGGACCTTTCCATCATTATGGCCACTAGACTGTTTGGCCTAATACCCCTTTCCCTTAGGACCCTTGCTAACTGGTTGGACCTTTGACTTAACTCTTTAAAACTATACTGGTCTTTTCCACAAACAAGAGCTAGCTTGTCCGGCCTTTTTATAGCCCTTTCTTCTATTAGCTGGTGGATTAACTTGTCCTTGTTGTAGTCTATAATCTCTCCGCTTGCCCTAGCTAGCAGGTCCCTTTTCTCCTCTGCCGGGACTATATCAATGTCCCTTAGCAAAAGTCCAGGCTTTTCCAAGACCTGGCTTAATAGAAATTTAAGCCGCCCTTGCATTTTCTCAATCTCACAATAGGAAAAAAGGTCTAGCCTATAGTCTACAGCTAGCTCTATAGGAGCATCCTTTGCTCGCTGGTTTGGGTTTAACTTTATATTCAAGGCCGCCGGATCTGCTCCAGGACTAAAACGCTGAACCCTGTAGTCCTCTGTTAGGCTTGGGATCTGATTAAAGGAGACTAATAAAAGCTGCTTAGGATCAATAGCCTTGGACCTAATAAAGCCTGCTAAGAGGTCAAAGGGGTAGGCCTGATGACTAAGGCATAGGCTCACCTTGCTACTAACCTGGTCTAGAAATGATAAAAATTCCATGTCATCTGAAAGCCTGACCCTAACAGGCAGGGTACTGACTGTCATGCCTACTAATTGCCTTTCCCTTTTACTAATACGGTTATGGTGGCCTATACTAATGACTAGGTCCTTTTTATCGTATAAGGCCCCCAAGTACAGGTATAGGAGGGACAAGAAGAATCTAAATAGGCTAATATTGTGGCCTTTGCAAAAGGCCTGTATTTTATCTGACAGGTCCTGTCCAAGACTATAGATCATCCTATCAGTTGCTAAAGTCTGCCCCTTACTAACTTTATTAAAACTAAAGGGGTCTGGTGGACTTGTGTATTCACTGTGCCAAAACTTTTGGTCCTCTTTGTACTTTTCACTGTCTAGATAGCTGCGGTCCCTATCTAAAAATTCTAAATAGGAGACTGGCTCTAAAGGGTTATTCTCCTTTACCCCATCTACAAGGGCCCTATTTTCTTTTTCTAAAAGAGAGCAATAATTTTCATAGATTTCCTTGTTTATAAGGGATATAGATAGGGCATCGCATATGATATGGTGGTATAAAAAATAGTAGCCAGCTCCAAGGCCTGGCTCCTCAAATAGTGCAAAATAGTAAAGGTCATGGTCTATTAAATTAAAGGCTTCTTTTGATTTTTCAAGCGCCCAGCGNCTAACATTATTCCTAACTATATCAAGGGTCTTGTATTGATGATTTGCAAAATACTGTTTTAATTCATAAGGCCCAGCCTCTAGCATACGGAGGCGTAGACTATCATGCCGGCTAATGACTAGATTTATAGAGGCCTCAAGCAGGCTCATGTCCACCTTTAAAGAGGGTAGAATAACAAGGCCTGCCATGTTAGATAGGCTCAAGCCAGGATTTAATAACTCTGTATACCATACTCTTTTTTGAGGATGACTAAGTGGATAACATTTATTTTTGCCCATTTTATCCGCCTGATACAGGATCTTATATAGCTTTGCTGGCCTAGCCCTAGCTGGCCCAGACCTCAGGCTAACCCCCCTACCTATTGTTTAGCAGAAAATATCTATCTACTTTGCTAGATCCTTTTTCCTTATTAAATAAGATTATAGCTTATATTTGTGTTTTCTACAATGTTAGTAAATGAAAGGGTTNTTTTCTNAAATAAGGTCCTTTTATAAGACTTATTGCTCTTAAGGCCTTCTGTAAAATTGATTAAGATACCTTTAGGATTATATAGACTTATTATAATTATGGCTTGATGGCTAATTGAAAGCTAAGGCTGTAGGTAAGTTCACTAGATGTTTCGACCAGTGGCAAGGGTTAGGACAAATACCTTGGCTGCACCTGCCTCCTTTAGGCTGGCAGTACAGCTATCAACCGTTGCCCCAGTGGTATATACATCATCTATTAGGAGTATATTTTTATCCTTTATGATTGAAGGCTTTACTACTGTAAAGGCCCCCTTTAAGTTTTTCATTCTATCCTGCCTAGTCAGGCTTGCCTGCTTGTCAGTATCAATCTCCCTTAATAGGACATCATCCCTAAAGGCTAACCCTTGCCTATAGGCTATATAGTCAGCTAAAAGGCTTGATTGATTAAAACCCCTATAGCTTTCCTTTCTTTTGTGGAGGGGGACGGGCATAACAAGGTCAATGGGCCAAGCAGACTCAGCAAAAAGGTCGCCCATAAGCAGGCCAAAGGTCCTAGCTAAACTAGTTTCCCCCTGGTACTTGTACCTATATATCAAATCCCTAATAGTCTGTGTATACTCATAGACTGATAGGCCAGCTGTAAAAAGGTGGCGGCTGGCCTGGCAATCCCTACAATAGTCCATAAGGTCCTCCCGCAAGGGCTTGCCACACTTTTTGCATCTAGGGTCCCTTATAAGGGGCAAGGTTGACAGGCAGGCAGGGCAAAAGCTATGACTGACACCTTTGTCCAAAGGATACTGACAAATATCGCAGTAGACCAAAGGATATAGTAGGTCTAAAACTGTATGGACGAGCGGTCTTATATTCATTAGAAAACCCTCTTTTCTCTTTTATGGCTAATACTTGAGCCTTTTAGGTATTTTAAAGCTTTGTCCTGGATAGATTATGGTGGAGGTCAGCTTATTTAGTTTCATTATGTCCTTGTATTTTAGGCCATTTCCCAGATACCTTGCAGCTATATCCCAGAGGGTGTCACCAGAGACTACTGTATATAGCCAATAGCTAGGCTCTAACTGATTAAATATGGCCTCTTGGCCCATATCCGCTTTGACCTTCTGATCTTTAGCGGCCTTGCCATCTTGGCCCTTGGCCTCTTTTGTATTACCCTGGCCTGCCTTATCCTTGGCCTCCTGCTCTATGCCAATGGCCGGGTCCTGCTGGGCTGAAAAACCATTAAGGCCACTACTTCTTATGATGGCTGGATAGTCCTTATAGGCTAGGTCTAAATCCACATTTCCATTAATCCCATCTACCCTGCCCCTGGAGCTATACTGCCAGATACCACACCGCCTGCCAGGGTCTACATCCGGTCTATTGCTACTAGTCCAGTAGGCCAGCCATAGGTCATACTTCTTTAATAGGTAGCCACTGTCTAGATAGTTTTTTAGCCAATCCTTGTTTGAGTACAGGCATACATAATAACCCCTTGACTCAACGTGGCTTAAAAAACAATCCGCTATGGCTGTTAAATTTTTCCTACCTAGCTTTTTTAGGGAGGGGTCCTCTAGATCCAGACATACAGGATAGTCGAACTGCTTGCCCTTAAGCCAGCCTAAAAAGACCTCTGCCTCCTGCCTAGCAGCTTCTACTGTGGATGCATAGCTATAGTGATAAGCACCAAGGCCCAGGCCTGCAGCCCTAGCCTTAAGATAGTTTCTTTCAAATGTAGGATCCTTTTGTTTATCATATCTGCCAAAACCGGCACGCAGGATCGCAAACTGAATGCCAGCCTCTTTTACCTTTATCCAATCGATGCTTCCCTGCCATTTTGAAACATCGATACCCTTGTTTATACTGGTCAAGTTAAGCACCACCCTTATATTATTTTTGCTTTTATTAAAGCTTCCCTCTATTAAAGATAGTAAAAGTCTTTATTCTAGCGATATTCTTTTAGCTTTAGATAATATCATAATCCCTTTATATGAGGCTAAAGGCCCTAACTAGCCTAGCTTCCAAGGCTGAATAACGCCTAGCTATATGGTTGTTGCCTACCATTTTCCCAATAAGGCTTTCTCTACCTACTAAAACCACTAGGTCTCTTGCCCTTGTAACCCCTGTATAGAGGAGGTTGCGGGTCATTAGCATAGGGGGACCATAAAATAGGGGTATTATGACAACAGGAAATTCGTTACCCTGGCTCTTGTGTATAGTGGTAGCGTAGGCTAGCTCTAGCTCATCTAACTGGCCAAAATCATAGGTAACTAAACGACCATCATCAAATAGGACTTTTAGGGTCTGGTCTTCTTTGTCTATGGCCTCGATAATCCCCATATCACCGTTATAGACCCCTTCACCCTCGTAGCCTTGGCCCTCATCCCTGAGCCTAGTCCACTTGATTGAATAATTATTTTTAATCTGCATTACCTTGTCCTTTTCCCTAAAGAGCCTGGTCCCTAGGGATTTTTCACCCTTTCTAGGAGAAGGTGGGTTTAATATTTCCTGTAACTTTTGGTTTAGATTGTTTACCCCTACAAGCCCTTTTCTCATAGGTACTAGGATTTGTATATCTTCTATTGGATTATAGTTGCCAAAGACAGGTAGCCTCCTAGCTACTAGGTCTGTTAGGACCCTTACAATATCTTCAGCACTATGCCGCCTGTCAAAGAAAAAGTCCTTGCCCTTGGCATTTAGTATAGGTAGCTCTCCTCTGTTAATCCTATGGGCATTGGTTATGATCATGCTCTCCTGGGCCTGCCTAAATATTTCTTTGAGCTGAACAACAGTTACTGTCCCGCTATTTATAATATCCCTTAATACGTTTCCGGGCCCTACCGAGGGTAGCTGGTCAACATCACCCACCATGACAAGCCTAGTGCCAGGTATAATAGCCTTTAATAAGGAATTAAGGAGCATTATATCTACCATAGACATCTCATCGATAATCAGGGCCTCGGCCTCTAGGGGATTGTTTTCATCCCTTTGAAAGCCTCCCCTGCCATCCTCTGTGTATCCATATTCTAATAGCCTATGTATGGTCTTTGCTTCATGGCCGGTAGCCTCTGTCATACGTTTTGCAGCTCTACCTGTCGGAGCTGCCAGCTCAACCTTTAGCCCCTTTTGCTCAAGTAGGCTAATGATGCAGTTAATAGTAGTGGTCTTGCCTGTGCCTGGTCCCCCTGTTATGACTACCAGCCCATGCTCCATGACCCTGCTAACAGCCTCCTTTTGTAGGTCTGCCAGCCTTATATTGTTTTTTCTTTCTACCCTTTCAATTTCTATATCTATATCATCAAAGATAAGGTCTGTTTCTGCCTGGGCCAGTTGCCTCAATGACAGGGCAGCTCCTGCCTCGGCCTCATAATATGCTGATAAATATATGTTGGCATCCTCTAGGCCATCTTCCATCTCCATGACTAAGGACTTGTTTAAAACAAGCTGCACAATAGCATTTTCGATTAGGGATCTATCAACTGATAATAGCTTTCCTGCCCTTTTTACTAGCTCTTCTTTAGGCAAATAGGTGTGGCCATCTAGGGTCGAATCAAATAGGGCAAAACTAATACCCGACATGACCCTAAAGATTGAATTAGGATCTACACCTAGCCTGGACGCGATCAAATCTGCAGTTTTAAAACCAATTCCCTCTATATCCTCGGCCAGCCTATAGGGGTTTTCCTTTACCAAGTCAATAGTCCTATTACCATAGGCCTTGTATATTTTTAGGGCCATAGAGGCAGTTATGGAGTAGGACTGGAGAAAGACCATTACCTGTCTAATCTCCCTTTGCTCAGAAAAGGAGGAGGCGATAAGGTCAGCCCTAGTTTGCCCAATCCCATCTATCTCTGTAAGCCTTGCAGGATTAAACTGTATAATATCCAGTACATTTAGGCCAAAATGCTCTACTAGTTTTTTTGCTGTTGANGGNCCTACTCCCTTTATCAGGCCAGAAGCTAAGTAGTTTTCCATACCTACAAGGGTGGATGGAGCAGCTACTTCATAGGTCTTCATCTTAAATTGCAGGCCATAATCAGGGTGGGTAACCCAGTCACCTGTNAGCCTGACCATTTCACCAGGATTTAAAAAGGGAAAGGAGCCTACTACAGTAACTGCTTCCTTGGAAGACTCATCTAAAATATCCACAACTGAGTAGCCGTTTTCCTCATTTCTAAATATTATCTCTTCTATTATGCCTGTAATTGTCTCCATAGGTCCCCCGATAATCTNATAATTTCTACTAATATCTACAGTAGATCCTATAGTTATCCTATCGGAAAACCCTGTTTATTACAAGATTAAATAGCCTCTGGCCTACTAGCCTTTTTGCTGGGCCCTTCAATAGAATCGATTGCATGGGCCAAGTCGCTAATGGATTGGGCTAGACTCTCTATACGCCTTTCTACCCTAACTAAAAGGTATATAGAGACCCCTATTGGGAAGCCAATATCAGC
>JGI24712J26585_10000376_pt1 | contig 38326 bp, 34 predicted proteins | sample BioPla3DNA2_FD_26585 | JGI IMG/M metagenome (IMG submission 26585)
AAAAAGTTCATAAAAACCTCCAAAGTATTTTTAGTTTTATTATCCAATTAATATTAATACGTGGTCATTATATCGTATTTAATGGGCGTAATCAATTAGTTTAACAAAATTGGTTTAACAAAATGTTTTAAACTATTTGTTAAGCTTTATTCTTTATATAGCCTAGTCTCTCAAAGGCTTCCCTTCTAAAGTCAAGAAGTCTGTCTTCTCTTATTGCTTGCCTTACATCCTCCATAAGTTTGATTAAAAACCTCAGATTATGCCATGTAGCAAGGCGCAACCCAAGCATCTCTCCTGCCTTAAACAGGTGCCTTACATATGCTCTTGAAAAGTTTTTACATACATAGCAATCGCAATTTTCATCAATAGGAGTATATTCTTGAGAGTATTTAGCATCCCTTATTATTACCCTTCCCTGAGATGTAAATACTGTACCGTTGCGGCCATTTCTGGTGGGCATTACACAATCAAACATGTCAATACCTCGGATGGCAGCATCTATTAGGTAATCAGGACTTCCTACTCCCATAAGATACCTTGGCTTGTCCTTAGGAAGATAAGGAACGGTTTCTTCTAGCATTTCGTTCATTATTTCTCCTGGCTCCCCTACACTCAAACCACCAATTGCGTATCCGGGAAAATCCAGATCCGTGATCTGTTTTGCACTTTCTATTCTAAGATCCTTATAAGTACTTCCCTGAACTATGCCGAAAAGAGCTTGATCATGGGGCCTTTTATGGGCCTCTTTGCATCTTTTGGCCCATCTGGTGGTCATTTCCATGGATTTCTTTGCATAATCATATTCACAAGGATAGGGCGCACATTCATCGAAGCACATAATGATATCGGCACCTAAATCATTTTGAACACCGATTGATATTTCGGGGGACATAAATTTTTTAGATCCATCAATATGGGAGCGGAAGGTTACTCCTTCTTCTTTAATATTGCGTAAATCACTTAATGAAAAGACCTGAAATCCTCCACTATCAGTTAAAATGGACCGGTTCCAGTTCATAAAGCCGTGCAGTCCACCAGCTTGCTTAACAATTTCCTGGCCTGGTCTTAAAAACAGATGATAGGTGTTACTCAAAATAATATTTGCACCCACTTCTTCCAATTCAAAGGGGGCCATTCCTTTTACTGTTGCCTGAGTGCCAACTGGCATAAATACAGGCGTTTCAAAGCTGCCGTGGGGCGTATGCACCCTTCCGAGCCTGGCCCCTGACTGCTTACATGTTTTAATAAGTTCATATTTTACTGCGGGCATAATAGAATCCTCTCAATATTTATTCTCATGTATATCGCACAGGTATATTGAATAAATAACCCATTGCTATTTGATTATATACTATATTTACCTGTATCATCAAATAGATGTTAGAACTCAGAGTCAGGCAGCCTCTTCAACTAAAATTATGGCCAATATTTAACAGATTATGCTGCCTATACGGATTCTAATTTATAAATATCCTTGAGACTGTTGTTATAATAAAACATAATGATAATCCCAAAATCGTAGGTATCAGAATTGATGCTAATGTCCACTTCATACTCCGTGTTTCCTTTTTAATTGTTAACACAGTAGTTCCGCAGGGCCAATGCATCAAGGAGAAAATAATGACACAGACTGCTGTGATCCATGTCCAGCCATTGGCAACAAGAAGCTCTTTAAGCTGAAACAGATCGTCAAGCTGAAGAAGGCTTCCCCCGGACATATAGCTCATAATAATTATGGGCAGGACTATTTCATTAGCAGGAAAACCTAAAATAAAGGCTAAGAGAATAACTCCATCAAGGCCTACCAACCTGGCAAAGGGATCAAGAAAACCTGCACAATGAGCAAGTATACTTAATTCACCTATGTAGATATTCGTCAGTAACCAAATAAGGATTCCTACAGGAGCGGCAACAGCAACTGCTCTTCCCAGGACAAAGATTGTTCGGTCCATTAAGGACCTTGTAATTACCTTCGCTATTTGAGGCTTTCTGTATGGCGGAAGCTCCAATGTAAAGGATGATGGTAACCCCTTCAATAATGTCCGGGATAGTAGTTTTGATACGGCCAAAGTTGTAATGACACCAAGTACTATTACCGAGGTTAATAAAAGGGCAGAAATAATGGAGCTGAAGAACCCTGCCTGTGCCCCTACGAAAAATATGCTTATTATAGCTATTAGAGTAGGAAACCTACCGTTACAGGGTACGAAATTATTAGTCAGAATAGCTATAAGCCTTTCCCGAGGCGAATCAATAATTCTGCATCCTGTTACACCAACAGCATTACAGCCAAATCCCATACACATCGTAAGAGCCTGCTTGCCATGGGCACAGACTTTTTTGAAAAAATTGTCCATATTAAACGCAACCCGAGGAAGATAGCCTAAGTCCTCCAGCAAGCTAAAGAAAGGAAAAAAGATGGCCATAGGCGGAAGCATTACCGATACCACCCAGGACACTGTCTTAAATAAGCCTTTGACCAATACCCCGTGAAGCCACCAGGGAGCGTTTAAATATATAAAAAAGCTATCCAGCTTTCCTTCAACCCATGAAAAACCATTAAAAATAAGCTCAGATGGATAATTTGCACCGGCCAGGGTTACCCAGAATACAAAGCTTAGCAACAGAAGCATTATTGGAATTCCAAAAGTTTTTGATGTTAATAATCTGTCTATTCTCCTGTCTCGCAAGTTATAGTTTTCATTTTCATAATAAACTACCCTGTGGCTGATCTCCTCTGCTTTACATACTATACGGGATACTATTTTATCTCTTAACAGTACATTATCGATGCCCATCTTATTCAAATATTCTCTTGCTGATTGAAGCTTCGAGACTATCTCTTTATTTTCAAGGATATCTATATTGCAATATTTATTAATGGAGTTAATAAGCCTTACATCTCCATCTAACAGTTTTATAGTTACCCATCTGCTATTCAATCCTACTAAATTCTTATGCACAGCAGGCTCCAATATTTTAATTGCCTCCTCGATAGAATTGTCATATTTCAATATAAAGGTATTCGTCTTCTGATTTTCTACTGTTATGTTATGTATTTGATCCAATAGATCAACAAGCCCTTTACGGTTTTTGGCACATGTACCCACTACCGGTACCCCTAATAGTTTAGAAAGCCCCTTTACATCAATATTGATTTTTTTCCTCTTTGCCTCATCCATCAGGTTTACACATACTATACTTTTTTCGGTCATCTCCAGCACTTGAAGAACAAGGTTCAGATTCCTTTCAAGACAAGTTGCATCAGCCACAATGATTGTAGCACCAGGATTTCCAAAGCAAATAAAATCCCGGGCTATCTCTTCTTCAACAGAGCTTGCCATAAGAGAATAGGTTCCCGGGATATCTACCAATATATAACTCTTGTTTTTATGTACAAATTTGCCACGGGCATTTGAGACGGTTTTTCCGGGCCAGTTTCCAGTATGCTGATTTAACCCTGTCAAGCTGTTAAAAATAGTGCTTTTGCCGACATTCGGATTGCCTGCAATTGCCACAACTATCTCGTCCGAATCAGTCTTTTCTATGATAAACTGTTCTTGATAACTGTTTAATTCATCAGATTTTTTTATTTGCTTTATGGCAGACACCTCTCATACCTCCCGCTTGTAATGAAGAAAGCTCATTCATCCTTTTATTTGATTTCCTCCACTATTATTTTGGAGGCCTCATCCGAGCGCAGAGCAATAACAGCTCCACGTATATAGTAGGCAACAGGGTCACCTGACGGGCTTTTTTGAAGTGCCTCAACCTCAGTGTCATAAATAATTCCTAAATCGAGCATTCTCCTTCTTGTGTTTCCTACAGAAGTTAAAGCCTTTACTCTAGCTTTTCTTCCCAAAGGTAGGTAACTAAGTGGAAAAGTATTATCATTCATTTTATTACCTCTATTTATTTCTAAGCAGAATTACCCTGCATGATCATAAAATGCTGGCTCTACATTAAGATATGAGACTTGGGACGGTTCCGTGTCTTATTGGAAGCTAGAAGTTAGAGTGGGACAGAGGGATGATTCTGTGTCCCAAGACACGAACCAGTCCCCCCTGTCCCACTGTACCATCTGTCCTATTCTATTGACCTGCTGCTTTAAGAACCATGTTCTGATGCTGCTGGATATAAACCTTTGAAGTGCTCGTGCTGTGAGATGTACTATTCTTCATGTATAAGTCAAAATGACCGTTTACTCCATTTTCAATAGTGTCCACCCCATGGGGCATCCCTGATAATGAAGCCGCAATATTCATTCCATTATGATAAATTACAACTGCCCGGGGCGACCACTGCCAGTTGCCAAAGATTGATTTCATAATATTTGTATCTGAAACCGTCATAGGCTCTACATCAATATGATTATAGCCCCCTATCATCTGTGCTTTAAATTTTTTACCCGTATCCACATCGGTAATAGTAAAGACATCTCCCCTTTTTACTAAATACTGGCCCTCTAAATTCCAATCCACTGCCGTTCCTGTTCTTTGAGCATTCGAGTCTTCTCCGGGCTTAACAGTGGTTACCCTTGGAGCATAACCTGATATGGCTATCCTGTCTCCGGCATCGAACCATTGATCTGGCTCCATATAGTTGTACTCCAATACTTGTTGGACAGATACTCCAAACTTTTTTGCTATGGACGTTGCGGTATCTCCAGACTGAACAACATATGTTACAGACGGCCATTGGGTGTTGTTTCCGGAAGGAGGCTTAGGGACAGGTGCTGGGGTAGCTTGCCCTTTACCTGGAATTATAAAGGATTGTCCCGGATATATATTGTCCGATGTCAGATTATTTGCCCTCTTCAGCTCTTCCACAGAAATTCCATACTTGCGTGCAATCTTCCATAAAGAATCTCCGGCCACTACCGTGTAAGTATTTGATTTTTGACTTTTTGGACTTGTGATATTCACTGTTTGTGTTGTTGAATTTAAGTTGACATCGTAACCTAAATTTTCAGATATAAACCTTAGAGGAGCGAAGGTTATCCTATCTATTACTATTGAGTTCGGCATTTTTACCTGTACACCATTTACCCTGGCCAAGCTTGAGCCCCTGACAAAAGCAATCATATTGCCATTTTTATTTATTCCTACTGTATTTGAGGAATCATTCCACCATACAGTTGCACCTATTGATTTACCTATATCATATAAAGGAACATAGGTAACATTATTATATATAAAGGGTTTAGCACTAAAGCTCTGCAGGTTTCCGTTTACCGAAACCTTTATGTTATAGTTATAAGCACTTTGGCTTTCTGTTATACTCGAAGCCGGAGCTTGTGCGGCATGTGCCCTTATTGGTGCTGAATAAAAGAAAGATGTAAGCAAGACAGTTCCGGCCATTATCTTGACCATATTAATTTTCTTATCAGGAAATTTGTCTTTAATATAATCTATAATATTTTTATTTAACCTCTTTATGTTTTCCTTATCTATTTTGGAAAACTCCTGGGCAAACTCCACATCATCCATGTCTGAGTCAATAAATAGAATCAGATCGTAACCTTGTTCCTTTTCCACCAGCTTATAGCTCTTTATAAAATTCAAAACACTACCTCCATTTATTTTTTATCGTGAAGATAGTGTTTCCCAATTTAATAAAACTATAAATAATTATACTCTTTAACCAGCTTCGCCCGTAAATAGCCTCTGTCAGTTTCAATTTCTTCGGTATAAAATCCCCTTCCATAATAAAAACGCATTAATAATGTATGTTTTGATGAAGTGTGAAGAAATACCTTATTTACTTTTTTATCCATTAAATATTTATCAACCATACTCATAAGGGATTTACCTACACCTGAGTTGCGGCAATTCCGGTCCACAGCAAACCTGCTTAAATAGGCCTGATCCTCCTTGATGTCAAGCCTTAAAGTTCCCACTATGTTATCATCTATAATAGCTATGTAAACTACTTTTGTTTCAATTTCTCTTTTGATATCATCAACAGTTTCAAATAGCGCCTCAAGCCTACTTTGGCCTGTTATTCTTCCATATTCTATAAAAGCAGATTGCAATATGGAAAAGACAGCAGGCGCGTCTTGCGAAGTGGCGCGCCTTATTGTAAAAGAATATACCATATGCTCACCCCATAAGCTTTACAAGTACTGCCTTCTGAGCGTGGAGTCTGTTCTCTGCCTGATCAAATACTACAGATTGAGGCCCATCAATTATTTCATCTGTAACCTCATATCCCCTGTAAGCGGGAAGGCAATGCATAAATATAGCATCTGTTTTGGCAACCTGCATCAATTCTTTATTAACCTGATATGGCATAAACAACTTAACCCGTTCTTCTTTTTCATCTTCCATGCCCATGCTGACCCATGTATCAGTATATATAACGTCAGCATTTTCAACCGCTTCCTGAGGGCTATTTGTCATTTTAATTACAGAGCCAGATATTGCCGCAGCTTCCTTTGCAAGCTTAACAGAATCAGCTTCACATTCATAACCCTCGGGAGTAGCAACAGAAATATCCATACCAACCTTTGCACATCCAATTAAGAGTGAATTGGCTACATTATTTCCGTCACCCACGTAGGCTAGCTTGATACCGGAGAATGTACCCTTGCATTCCTTTATTGTTTGAAGATCAGCTAAAATCTGGCATGGATGCTGGCTGTCAGTAAGTCCATTAATAATCGGAATGTCACCGCATGCAGCCAACTCCTCTACATCACTGTGCTTATATGTTCTAATCATTATTCCATCTATATAGCGTGATAATGTTTTAGCGGTATCTGCTACTGTTTCTCCTCTTCCTAGCTGAATGTCATTAGCGCTTAAAAACATGGAATAACCACCTAATTGATACATCCCAACCTCAAAGGATACCCTGGTTCTGGTGGAGGATTTGCTGAAAATCAGACCTAAAGCTTTTCCCTTTAGTAAATGGTTATGTCTTATCCCGTTTTTATTTTCATATTTTAATTTTTCAGCCATCTTTAAGGCTTCCTTGACTTCTTCACTTGACCATTGACTTAGACAGATTAAATGCTTCATTGTATCACCACTTTCATTTTGCTTATGCATTATTATACATTTTCGTGTATAATAATGCAATAGTATTTCTAATTTTTGTACAATAAAAAACACTTCGAAAATCAATCCAAAGTGTTTTTAACGTATAATATATTTTATGATTCAATCTTGCTATTCGATTATATCCCCATTACTGTTAAACAGAGGTAATCTGGCCAAGTATACTATATCATCTCTTTTACATGCATCACCCTCTGCCAAAATAGCCATGCGTCCGGCAACTATACCCCCCGAATCCTGTACAAGCTTTTCTACTGCCCGTACTGATTCGCCGGTGCTTATTACATCATCGACAATCAAAACTTTCTTTCCCTTCATATATTCCATATCGTCTCTGTCAATATACAATTGCTGACGCCTTTCAGTAGTGATGGACTGTACCTCAACATTTACAACATCTCTCATGTATAGTTTTGCGGATTTTCTTGCTAAAAGGTACTTATTTCTGCCCGCTTGCTTGGTCATTTCATATACAAGGGGTATACCTTTGCTTTCTGCAGTAATCATAACATCATACTCCGGAGCAAGTTTTAGTAATTCTGTTGCACATGCTACTGTAAGCTCCACATCGCCAAATAATACAAAAGCAGCAATATATAAATCATCACTTATAGGACAAAGTGGAAGTTGTCTTTTTAAGCCAGCAACCTGTATTTCATAATGTGTTTTCATATAAGTACCTCCAGCGAATAACTTCTTTACCTCATTCATTTTAGCAGATTTGATTAAAGTGTCAAATAAAAATAGACATACCCGAGCAAGGATCAAAATATTGTAGTGTTTCAATCCAAGTAATATTGATCAATTACAGGCAAACAGTTCTCCTAATCACACAGCATCTGTAAGTCGGTGTTTCCCGGCATCAGCATGTGATTAAAAGAACTGTCCTTCCAAATAATACTTAAATCAAATATTAAACCTTAAAAATTTGTATGGAATCATTAAGGCTATGGGCGGCATCATCAAGCTCTTTTGTATAGCTGAGCAATTGCTCTATTGAGCTTAACTGTTCTTCGGTTGCAGCCGATACTTCCTGAGTGGAAGCTGCAATTTCCTGAGAGACAGCAGATATATTATGTATAGCAGTAATTGTATTGTCCTTGTAATTATTCATTTCTTCAATGCCTTCAGTAATTTGATTTACCTTCTGACCAAGCTCTTTCATTGATGAGGAAATATTCCTGAATACCGCTAAAGTTTTTTCAACTGCAATATTTTGGAGTTGTAATATATTGTCAGAGGCTTCTGCACTTTCAACAACCCTGTCCGTTTGATTCTGGGTATCCTTAATAATCACTGCAATTTCTCTTGTTGCTGCCGCAGACTGCTCAGCAAGCTTTCTTACCTCTTCAGCTACAACTGCAAATCCACGACCGGCATCCCCTGCTCTGGATGCCTCAATTGCTGCATTAAGAGCAAGAAGATTTGTTTGTTCCGCAATAACATTAATAACTTTTACTATCTTACCAATTGATTGCGAATGAGTGTTCAATTCCTGAGCATCTGCAATAATAGTACGGGTAATATTTGTAGTTTCTTTAGCCTTGTTTTCAAGATCAATAACCGAGTTTAATCCATTGTTTGTCAGTCTTATGGTCTCATTGGAATACTCTTCTATTGAGCTGGCAGAATCTGATACAGCGTTAATCTTCAATGCCAAATCGCCCATCCTGCTAACGCCCTTTTCAGAATCGCTGGCCTGCACCGATGATCCTGCAGATACATCTTGAATTGTACTCGAAACCTCTCGGAATACATCGGACACCTGCTTAGTAGTAGCGGCAACGGTTTTCGATGCTTCCAGAACCTTTAATGCTGTATTGGCAGCATTCTTAATAAGGTTGCGCATACGCTCAATCATCTTATTGATACTTTCTGTCAGAACCCCTAATTCGTCTTGACTATCGGAATATAAAGTAACAGTTAAGTCTCCATCTGCAACTCTGTTTGTTGCATCAACAATTTGATTAATTTCCTTTGATATCTTAATTGCGATGTAGAAGCCTATGCATAAGGCTACAGTTATTGCAATAAGTGTGAAAATAACTGAATTCGTTCCTATATCCCTTGCGGCAGCATTAAAGTTTGAAGTTGGTACAAGTCCTATTAGGATATATCCTGTGTCGCCTTTCTCTGTACTAACCTCTGAGTGAATAATAATATGCTCCTCACCCTGGTAATTTTCAAATAATGTTGAGTTATTCTGCTCTTTACTAATTTTTTGGAAAATAGGCTTATCGGTTAACTTGTAGGTTGAATCCTTTGTATCTAAAAGAACCATTTCATCACCTTGCAATTCAAATGCAAGATCACGTTTGTCGGTTGCTATTAAATGCAGCTCGGCTCCTAATCCCATACTGATATCACTTATGATTTCTTCTACAGCATCGGGTTTTATATCAATTATTAATAATCCTCGTTCTTCGTCAGTCGAAATATCCTTTAAAAGTCTTATTATTGAAAGCCCATACTCGGTAGGTCCTGATCTTTGCTGATCGATTTCAGGGTGTTCTCCAACCCAGAAAGACTCCCCATCAAGTTCGTAAGCAACATTGTAATGATAAATATTCTTTAATTTCTCATATGCATCCTTGTTTAAAGGTTCAGGCGATGAATCTATAACATGATTATTATTTAACAAAAGCGTAATGGAACTAATGTGTTTATCTAAATTTGTAATAAATTTAATATAGTCGGAAGCAACGCTCTCCAGTTCTGGAGCCATTGATGAGTCTGCCGCTATATATTTCTGAACCTGATTACTATAGTATACCTCATCAGAGAGATTTTCTATATCAGTCAATAAAATCTGGAGGTTCTTAGTAACCTGCTTTAATGATTCCATTGAAGCATCTGCAGCAGTGCCTTTAACTGATTTTAATGCACTGTTATATGATAGGATCCCAAGCATGATAATAGGAATAGTAGTAATCAAAAAACTTATAATCAGCTTTGTTCTTATACTATGTAGATATTTCTTAAAATCAAATTTAGTTTTTTCTCTTTTTTCAGGTGTTGGGGGAGAATCACTTGTTGGTGTATTCAAATCTATAGTTTCCATATTAGAATCTGGCTTTATTTTTTCTTTTATTCCCTTAAATATCTTCATAGCCGATGCCCACCTTTTTAATTTTTAGAAAAATCATCTAATATNATTTATAACCTAATTTTGCGTGCTGAAACATAATTGTACGGCATTGTTCAGAATAAAGAGAATCAATTAATTAAATACTAACATATTAATACAAAAAAACTATATTTCGAGAATATTCTCAACCTGTCTAACATAAAGCTAATTATAGAAACATATAGAATTTCTATTTTAAGCGTTCCTCAATAATATTTACAAGTTCAATAGCTTTATTTGTTATATATTCCTGGTCACGGCCTTCAATCATAACACGGACAAGAGGTTCTGTTCCTGATGGCCTGATAAGCACCCTTCCTTCTCCATGGAAGGTCTCTTCAAGCTCACGACATTTTTCAGCAATTATCGGGTCCTCCATGTACTTATTTTTATTATCATTACTTACACGGGCATTTCTTAGCACCTGAGGAAAGACCGTCATAACAGAGGCCAGATCAGAAAGATTCTTACCTGATTCTTTTATTACTTGTAACAATTGCAGCGCAGTAACAAGGCCATCCCCGGTTGAATTAAAGCTTCTGAGTATTATATGCCCCGATTGCTCGCCACCTAATACATAATCCTCTTCAAGCATCTTTTCAAGAACATACCTGTCTCCTACACCAGTTTTTACAATGTTTAGGCCATTTTCTCTAGCCATCACATCAAATCCTAAATTACTCATAACAGTAGCAACTATGGTATTACCCTTTAATATGCCCTTGTTCTTCATGCTAAGACCGATTATTGCCATTAATTTATCGCCATCTACCAGCTCACCATTCTCATCAACAGCCAGAACCCTGTCTGCATCACCATCAAATGCCAATCCTATATGACATTTGTTATCTACAGTATGCTTAATTAAATTCTCCATATGAGTAGATCCACAATTATGATTAATGTTCAAACCATCGGGCTTATCACATATAGTAAAAACTCCTGCTCCCAAGCTACTAATTGCTTCAGGTGCAACTATATAGGATGCTCCATTTCCACAGTCAACAGCAACCCGTAGCCCCTCAAGGCTGCAGTTGATGGTGCTTTTTGCAAAATCCATATAATCCCTAGAGGCAGTATCAAGAGTTGAACAGACTCCGATATCCTTACCTATAGGACTGGGGATTTCTTCAGAATTATCAAGAATTATTGCTTCGATCCGTTCTTCAATCTCGTCGGGAAGCTTAAATCCTTGAGAATCAAAGAATTTAATACCATTGAATTCAGCTGGGTTATGTGAAGCAGATATTACAACACCAGCGTCAAAACCATATTTGCGAACAAGGTAAGCAACTGCCGGAGTAGGAATAAAGCCGGCAATAACTGCATCTGCCCCTGAAGAACAAATTCCGGCAACCAGTGATTTTTCAAGCATATCTCCAGATTTACGCGTATCCTTGCCTACCAGTATTTTAGGTTTATGATGGTTCTCCCCACTAAGTACATAGGCCCCAGCTCTGCCAAGCTTATAGGCCAATTCACATGTAAGCTCAGTATTTGCTACTCCTCTAACACCATCAGTTCCAAATAGTCTTCCCATACAACCTCCAAAAAAGNAAAAAGCATAATCAGAACACAATAACTAATATTCTTTTATGCCATGTAGTAAAACGACTAAAGTTAATAATCATATATATGGTAAGTTGCTTTCAGTCTATTGTCAAGATAAACAGAGGGTTAGAAATATGAAGCATAAACTTCAAACCTCTAACCCCTTTAACACAATATTTTGACTCACTCTACTGTAAACAAAAAGTATCTGTACCTTAATGCTGGACTATCTTGGATTAATTAGTTACAACATCATCTTCGCCTACAATTACTTCCTCCAGTGCAGCTCCCGGTGGCACCATAGGCCATACCTTCAGATCTTTATCAATCTCACAATTAATAACAACAGGGCGATTTAGTGCTAATGCCTTTTTTAGTATCTCCTCTGTATCCTCTTTCTTTGTAAGGTTAAATCCATACGCACCGAAAGCTTCAGCCAGTTTAACAAAATCTGTTTTTCTGTCAAGGTTTGTTTGTGAGAATCTTTTATCGTAGAACATATTCTGCCATTGACGAACCATACCAAGGGCATGGTTATTCATAATAACAACAATAATCGGAAGATTGTACTCGACAGCTGTTGCAAGCTCATTGAGATTCATTCTGAANCTTCCGTCTCCTGCAATATTAAAAACTCTCTTTTCAGGCTTGGCAATTTGAGCTCCTATTGATGCACCAAGGCCAAATCCCATAGTTCCTAATCCACCAGATGAAATCAACGTATGAGGGCGGGTAAATTTATAGTACTGAGCCGTCCAAATTTGATGCTGTCCCACCTCAGTTGCGATTATTGCATCTCCTTCGCTTACTTCATAAATCTTATTTAGAACATATTGGGGTGTTAAATCATCAGAATCGTACCCTAGCTTATACTTTTCCTTCAATTCGTTGATATATTGAAGCCATTGACTTCTGTCCTTTTCAACAATTCTGGTGTTCAATACTTTAAGTACTTCTTTTACATCACCAACAATATGACATTCGGTAAATATATTCTTGTCAATTTCGGCTTCATCTATATCGATATGTACAATTTTAGCATTTGGAGCAAAACGCTCAATCTTGCTGATAACTCTGTCACTGAACCTAGCACCAATAGCTATTAACAAATCACACTCCGTAACAGCAAGATTAGATGTTTTTGTTCCATGCATACCTATCATGCCGGTAAACAACTCATGATCTGCCGGAAATGCGCCCATCCCCATCAGGCTTAAAGTAACCGGAGCATGAAGCTTTTCTGCCATCTCACAAAGCTCCTGGTCCGCATCAGAAATAGATACGCCACCACCAGCATAAATAAGAGGTCTCTCGCTTTCATTCATTACCTTTGCTACTCGATTTATAGTTTTTTCACATATTTTATTAGCAAATTTATTATTAGCTTCAACTTCTTTATTGGAATAGTCAGCTTTCATTGCAGTAATATCCTTGGGAATATCTATAAGCACAGGTCCCGGTCTGCCTTCCTTGGCTATTTTAAAGGCTTTCCTTACAATATCAGCCAGGTCATTTACATCCTTTACAATAAAGTTATGCTTTGTAATAGGCATAGTAACGCCAAAAATATCGACTTCCTGGAAACTGTCCTTACCAAGAAGATTTAAAGGAACATTCCCGGTAATTGCAACAAGGGGGACAGAATCCATATAAGCTGTAGCAATTCCTGTAACTAAATTAGTCGCTCCAGGCCCTGATGTCGCAAGACATACACCCACCTTCCCTGAAGCGCGCGCATATCCATCTGCTGCATGTGCTGCGCCTTGCTCATGGGAGGTCAAAATATGACTAATTTTATCCTGATACTTATAAAGAGCATCGTAGATATTAAGGACTGCCCCTCCCGGATAACCAAATATAGTATCTACACCCTGTTCCAACAGGCATTCAATCAGTATTTCAGCACCAGTTAATTTCATACTGCTTCCTCCATTCTTAACTATTTATTATAGTTTTAGCACTGCACCTTCACTTGCCGAACTTACAAACCTCGCATAACGGGCAAGATACCCTGTTTTGATTTTAGGAGGCGGTGAAATCCAGGATGATCTTCTCTCTTCAAGCTCCTCGTCTGATACCTCGATCTTTATTGTGCAGGCATTCATATCTATAGATATTATGTCACCATCTTTTACCAATGCTATATTTCCACCGTCAGCAGCTTCTGGGGATACATGTCCGATACAGGCTCCCCGGGTAGCTCCGCTGAAGCGTCCGTCCGTTATGAGTGCAACATCTGCATCTAAGCCCATTCCAGCCAATACAGATGTTGGCATGAGCATTTCACGCATTCCCGGTCCTCCCTTTGGCCCTTCATAGCGAATAACCGCTACATCTCCCTTTTCAATCTGATTTGCCAAAATTGCCTTAATGGCATCCTCTTCAGAGTCAAAGACCTTTGCAGGCCCTTTATGAACAAGCATTTCCCTTCGTACAGCACTTCTTTTAACTACGCTTCCATCAGGAGCAAGATTGCCTCGGAGAACAGCAATTCCACCAGTCTTCGAATAAGGTTTGTTAATTGGGCGGATAACATCTGGATTCTTATTACAGGCATCTGCAATATTTTCCCCTGTTGTCTTTCCATTCACTGTAGGACAAGACTCATTCATCAAGCCATTTTTAGACAGCTCCTTCATAACTGCATACACTCCGCCTGCCAAGTATAAATCCTCTACGAAGTGATGACCTGCAGGGGCGAGTTTACAAAGATTTGGAGTTTTTTCACTGATACTGTTTGCAATCTCCAAATCAAAATGCACTCCTGCTTCATGTGCTATGGCAGGCAGATGGAGCATACTGTTTGTGCTGCAGCCTAAAGCCATGTCGACCGTTAATGCATTTGAAATTGACTCAGAGGTTATGATGTCCCTTGGTTTAATGTCATCCCTGACAAGGTCCATAATTCTCATACCGGTCATTTTTGCAAGCCTTAAGCGTTCTGAATATACTGCAGGAATAGTACCGTTACCTGGAAGGGCTATTCCCAGGGCCTCGGTCAGACAGTTCATGCTATTGGCTGTAAACATTCCTGAACATGATCCGCAGCTGACACAGGCATTGTTTTCTAAACAATCCAGTTCCTCTTCCGACATTTTTCCTGCCTCAACAGCTCCGACTGCTTCAAACATATCGGTTAGACTAACGCCCTTAACACCGTTTTCCTCTGCGGATTTATCTAAAAATTTATCCTTAAGCTTCTCAAAAAAGCTTTCTTTTGGCCGCTCTGATTGATTTGTATTATGTCTTCCTGCAAGCATTGGTCCGCCACTGACTACAATAGCAGGAATGTTGAGACGCGCCGCCCCCATAATCATTCCAGGAACAATTTTATCGCAATTGGGAATAAGCACCAGGCCGTCAAATCCCTGAGCCAGTGCCATTGATTCTACGCTATCAGCAATCAGCTCCCTTGATGGTAATGAATAATGCATGCCAGTATGTCCCATGGCAATACCATCACATACTCCTATTGATGGAAACTCCATGGGAGTGCCACCAGCTATGCGCACTCCTGCCTTAACTGCTTCAGCTATTTTATCAAGATGCATATGACCCGGGACAACCTCACTTTTCGAATTTACAATTCCGATTAACGGACGGTTGATCTCCTCATCGGTAAGTCCCAATGCTTTGAACAACGATCTATGTGGGGCCCTTTCCAGGCCTTTCTTTACCAAATCACTGCGCATAAGCTTCACGCCTTTCATCTATATTAATTACATCCTTCAGGTTATACCATTAACACCACATGATGTTGTTAAGTTGTTATGTCATAATGTTGGTATGTGGTAATGTTTGTGCGTTTATACTAATTATCTCTGATAATATAATTCATGATAAGCTCGCCCATTTCTTTTGTTCCCACCTGCTTCATACCTACACTCATTATGTCTCCTGTTCTGTAGCCATTCTTTAATACCATGCTAACAGCATTTTCTACTGCCTTGGCCTCATTTTCAAGATTAAATGAATATCTTAACATCATGGCTATTGATAGAACTGTGGCAATTGGATTAGCCATGTTCTTTCCGGCAATATCTGGAGCAGATCCATGTATGGGCTCATATAGTCCAAAACTGTCATAGCCAAGGCTTGCAGATGGCAGCATCCCTATTGAGCCGGTAATCATACTTGCCTCATCTGAAAGAATATCTCCGAACATATTGCTTGTTACAATAACATCAAACTGCTTAGGATCTCTTATCAGCTGCATCGCGGCATTATCTACATATAGATGATCCAGTTCAACCCCGGGATAGTCCTTAGATACCCGGATAACAACTTCACGCCATAGTCGGGAGCTTTCCAGTATATTAGCCTTATCAACACTTGTAACCTTTGATCTACGCTTTTGAGCTATTTGAAAAGCTATCCTTGCTATTCTTTCTACCTCAGCTTCGCTATAGGTCTCTGTATCAAAGGCCTCAGACCCCTTTTCTCCCTTAGTACGTCCTCTTTTCCCGAAATAAATGCCGCCTGTCAGTTCACGAACCACCATTATATCAATGCTGTCTCCAATTATTTCAGGCTTTAAGGGACATGCATCCTTTAATTCTTCATAGATTACTGCTGGTCTGAGATTAGCATATAAGCCCAATTCGCCTCTTAATCCCAAAAGAGCCTTCTCAGGCCTTTTTTCTCCCGGTAAGTTATCCCATTTAGGACCACCTACTGCTCCGAGAATTACGGCATCGGATTTCTTGCATATCTCAATTGTTTCAGCAGGAAGTGGTTCGTCTTTTTCATCAATGGCACATCCACCTGCTAAGAGATTGGTATAAGTAAATTTATGACCATATAATTGTCCGATCTTATCCAATACTCTAAGTCCTTGCTCTACAATTTCTGGACCTATTCCATCACCTTGAATTACGGCTATTTTGTATTCCATATTCGACTCCTTAATATAATTAGTCTTATCTCTATCTTCTTACTTCTCACTTATATAGTTCATTAAGCCCTCGGCCTTGATTATTCTCTGCATGAATTCAGGAAAGGGTTGAGCCTTAAAGGTTTTTCCCTTTGTTATATTTGTAATGGTCCCGGTGTCAAAATCAACCTCTACCTCATCTCCTGCCTCAATTCCTTTAACAGCTTCTTCACACTCCAGAATTGGAAGACCTATATTTACTGAGTTTCTGTAAAAGATCCTGGCAAAGGATGTTGCTATTACGCATGATATTCCCGAAGCCTTAATGGCAATAGGCGCATGCTCTCTGGATGAACCACATCCGAAATTCCTATTTGCTACAATAATATCTCCCGGCTGGACCTTTTTGACAAAGTCCTTATCAATGTCCTCCATGCAATGCACTGCAAGCTCCTTAGGATCACTTGTATTAAGATGTCGGGCAGGGATTATTACATCTGTATCAACATTATCGTTATATTTAAAAACCTTACCTTTTGCCTTCATGGTTTTCCTCCTTAAATCCGGTGCAATGTTTTCCATACTGCTCCTTATATTTTATCGGGATCGGTGATTTTACCGGTAATTGCAGATGCAGCTGCAACGGCCGGGCTTGCAAGATATACCTCTGATTCGGTATGTCCCATTCGGCCAACAAAGTTCCTGTTTGTAGTAGACACTGCTCTTTCGCCTTTAGCTAGTATTCCCATATGACCACCTAAGCAAGGACCGCATGTAGGTGTGGAAAATACCGCTCCGGCCTCCACAATATCTTTTACTAGACCTTCCTCTAATGATTGAAGATATATCTTCTGAGTACCTGGGAAGACTAAGCATCGGATTCCCTTTTTAACCTTCCTGCCTTTAAGGATCTTTGCCGCCACCCTTATATCACTGATACGGCCATTGGTGCAAGATCCTATTACAACCTGATCAATGTTTACATCCCCTGATTCATCAATGGTTCTTGTATTGTCAGGCAGATGCGGAAATGCAACTGTAGGTCTTATTTTACTTAAGTCAATTTCATATTCCTTTTCATAAACTGCATCGGCATCAGGACTGTAAACCTTATACTCTCTATTGGAATGTTCTTTTACATATTCTATGGTTTTATCATCTACAAGGAATATACCATTCTTGGCACCGGCTTCTATTGCCATGTTTGCCATAGTAAATCTATCATCCATTGACAGGCTCGAAAGCCCCTCTCCCACAAACTCCATTGATTTATACAGTGCGCCATCAACACCAATCATTCCTATAATGTGCAGGATTACATCTTTACCTGAAACCCAGCCCTGAAGCTTGCCCTTCAAATTAAACTTTATTGCAGGAGGTACCTTGAACCAGGCTTTGCCTGTTGCCATACCGGCAGCCATATCAGTACTTCCTATTCCTGTTGCAAAGGCTCCTAGGGCACCATAAGTGCAGGTGTGAGAGTCGGCACCAATAATAAGGTCTCCGGGCACTGCCAAGCCCTTCTCAGGAATTAAGCAATGCTCTATTCCCATTTCACCTATTTCAAAATAGTTTTCTATATCCATTTCATAGGAGAACTCTCTTATCAGCTTGCATTGCTCTGCAGCTTTAATATCCTTATTGGGGGTAAAGTGATCGGGAACTATGGCTACCTTTTTTGTGTCAAAAACCTTATTAAAGCCGGTTTTTCTAAATTCGTTCACAGCTACTGGAGTGGTAATATCATTCCCCAGCACTAAATCAAGATTCGCTTCTATCAACTGGCCAGGTACCACTTTATCTAATCCGGCATGAGCTGCCAATATTTTTTGTGTTATAGTCATTCCCATATTATTTCCTCCTCTCACAAATAGGCCTTTATCTTTTTTTCAAGCTCTTTTAATAGCTTATATTCAATAGAGTCAACAAGTGCAATCCAGCTAGCCTCAATAATGTCAGTAGATACTCCAACTGTTGTCCATGAAGACTCCTCATCAGTGGATTCAATAAGCACTCTAACCTTTGCAGCAGTAGCCATTTCAGAATCTATCACTCTAACTTTAAAATCTGTCAAATATACATGGGATAATTCCGGATAAAATACCTCCAAAGCCTTTCTTAAGGCCTTATCAAGGGCATGAACAGGTCCGTCTCCCTCAGCGGCTGTTATCTCCGACTCACCGTCAACATTAACCTTTATTAATGCTGATGCTGAATGGCCCTTAATTGGTTGCTCAGTCATAAGCTTGAACTTCTCCAGCTTAAAGAATGGTTGATACTTACCAAGTTCTTTTCTTATTATAAGCTCAAAGGTACTTTCTGCACCCTCAAACTGGTAGCCCTGATGCTCAAGCTCCTTAAGCCTAGCGATAATAGCCTCTGTCTCNTTAGAGTCTTTATTGATATTAGGGTTGATTTCACGGATTTTATCCAATATCGTATTACGCCCTGAAACCTCGCTCATCAGAATTCTGCGCTTATTCCCCACACTTTCCGGTGATACATGCTCAAAGGACTGACTGGCCTTACAAACACCGTCAATATGCATTCCACCCTTATGAGCAAATGCGCTGCTTCCAACATAGGGCTCCCTTTTATAGAGTGACATATTGGATATTTCTGCAATCCTTCTGGCTGTATAGGTAATGTTCTTAAGATTATCAGCAGGAATGCATGAAATATTCTTTTTAAGCTGCAAGTTTGGAATAATGGTGCTTAAATTGGCGTTCCCGCATCTTTCACCATAGCCTATATATGTACCCTGTACATGCTCGGCTCCTGCCTCAACAGCCATTATTGAATTTGCTACCGCCATACCACTATCATTATGGCAATGTATACCTATTTTTACCTTAAAGGTTTCCTTAACCCTTTTTACCACTTCATAAATCTCTGTCGGAAATCCGCCACCGTTAGTATCACACAGAACAACACACTGGGCTCCTCCGTCAACTGCAGCCTTTAACACATCAAGGGAGTAATCGGGATTTGCCTTATATCCATCAAAGAAATGTTCTGCGTCAAATATAACCTCTTTGCCCCTGTTTTTGAAGTATTCTATGGTCTCCTTTACCATCTCCAGGTTTTCTTCCAATGAGGTTTTTATAATCTCGGTGACATGAAAATCCCACGCCTTACCGAAAATCACGACAGCAGGGGTTCCAGCACCAATCAGGGACTGAATATTGTTATCTTCCTCGACTTTTATTCCTCTTCTCCTTGTGCTTCCAAAAGCAGCAAGCTTGCTGTTCTTTAATTTTACAGTACGGATCTTCTCAAAAAACTCAATATCCTTAGGGTTGGAACCAGGATTTCCTGCCTCAATATACGCTACTCCAAGCTCGTCTAATGCTTTCACTATTTTGAGCTTATCAGCAACCGAGAAGGAAATGCCTTCAGCCTGTGCACCATCACGAAGGGTTGAATCCAATATGTCTACTTTTTTAGGCATGCTCTCCATTCCTCCCGTTCTATTATATGTGTTGTTAATACTAAAGCCCTAATATTCTGTCTTTATACCGGAGTTTCCTCATAGATCATCTTGTTGATGGCATTTACATATGAAAGGACACTTGCCTCAAATACGTCGGTGCTTACGCCCTTACCGGTGTAAACTCTAGCTCCTGAACGAATCTTTACATATGCCTCGCCCAATGCATCCAAGCCCTCTGTAACTGATCTGATGGTATAGTCCTCCAAGGTAAAGTTGGCTCCCACAGCCTTTTCAACAGCTTTAAACGCCGCATCTATAGGACCGTCTCCAGTTGAAACCTCTTCTATAAGCATCTCTTCCTCACTTTGTTTAATCAAGCGAACTGATGCCGTTGCTGTAATAGTATTACCGGTGTTTATTACAAACCGGTCTAATTTGTACATTTCAGGAATCTCAACCGACTTATGCTGAAGCAATACCTCCAGGTCGGCATCCTGTACAACCTTCTTCTTGTCAGCCAGTGCCTTAAATCTGATAAAGGTTTCATCAAGCTCCTTCTTTGTCAGGTTATAACCTAATTCAACCAACCTGTCTTCAAATGCGTGCCTTCCTGAATGCTTACCTAAAACCATATTGTTCTTGGATAGTCCTATTGACTCAGGGGTCATAATTTCATATGTACTCTTCTCAGCCAGCACTCCATGTTGATGAATACCCGATTCATGAGCAAAGGCATTTGAACCAACAATGGCTTTATTAGGTTGAACCGGTGAACCTGTAATGCTACTTATGAGCTTGGAGGTTCTTAGTATTTGGGTAGTGTCAATTTGCACATCCAAATCGAATTGCTGTGGCCTTGTCTTTATTGCCATAACAATTTCTTCTAAAGCAGCATTTCCGGCTCTTTCGCCAATTCCGTTAATTGTACATTCAAGCTGAGTAGCCCCTGCCCTTGCAGCAGCCAGGGTATTTGCTACAGCAAGCCCTAAATCATTATGACAATGCACAGCAATTTTAGCCTTATCGCTATTTGAAACATTCTCTCTGATATTATTAATCAACTCATAGAATTCGTCGGGGGTAGTATAGCCAACAGTGTCTGGTACGTTGATAACTGTAGCTCCTGCATCAATTACCGCTTCGAATACTCTGTAAAGAAACTCGGGTTGGCTTCTTGTAGCATCCTCTGCAGAAAACTCAATATCTGAACAATATTGTTTAGCATAAGCCACCATTTTTTTAGCCCGTTCCAGAACCTCCTCAGGAGACATTCTCAGCTTATACTGCATATGAATGGGTGATGTGGCCAGAAACACATGAATCCTTGGGCTCACAGCGTTTTTTACAGCCTCCCACGACTTATCTATATCCTGCGGCAATGCCCTTGACAGACTGGCAACAGTAGAATTTTTTACTGATTCAGCAATTGACTTTACCGACTGAAAATCTCCAGGTGATGACACTGCAAATCCTGCTTCTATAACATCAACCTTTAATCTTTCCAATTGTCTGGCTACCTGCAATTTTTCCTGAAGATTCATGCTGCAGCCCGGTGATTGCTCTCCGTCCCTCAAGGTAGTGTCAAAAATATATATCCGTCTTGACATGATAATCCTCCTGACCTCATAGCCGGAAACTGATAGCTCCAGCTAGTATTTTAATAAGGTGTTCAGAATTACTTATTCCTTGTTCCAGCTCATCATTTTACGAAGCTCTTTTCCAACAACTTCGACCTGGCTTTCCTGTTCCATCCTGCGTTTAGCATTAAAGAAAGGACGATTTGCCTGGTTCTCCAGAATCCATTTGCGTGCAAAGGTGCCATCCTGAATTTCACTGAGTACTTTTTTCATTTCATTTCGCGTTTCCTCTGTAATGATGCGTTTTCCGGTTACATAATCTCCATATTCAGCAGTATCTGAGATTGAATATCTCATAAAGCTCAGCCCGCCCTTATTAATAAGGTCAACAATGAGCTTCATCTCATGAAGGCATTCAAAGTATGCACTTTCAGGCTGATATCCTGCTTCTACCAGAGTCTCAAACCCTGCCTTCATAAGCTCACAAACGCCTCCGCAAAGAACTGCCTGCTCACCGAAAAGATCGGTTTCGGTTTCTTCTTTAAATGTAGTCTCAAGAATACCAGCTCTCGCTCCTCCTATTCCGGCTGCATAGGCTAATGCTAAATCCTGTGTGTTTCCTGTAGCATCTTGGTGAACCGCAATAAGACATGGAACTCCTCTTCCCTCTTCAAATTGGCTTCTTACAGTATGTCCGGGACCTTTAGGCGCAACCATGAATACATTAACATCACTTGGCGGCACAATCTGTCCAAAATGAATATTAAAACCGTGAGCAAACACCAGACTCTTTCCAGCGGTCAGATTTGGCGCTATACTTTCTTTATATAGCAGCGGCTGCTTTTCATCATTTACAAGAATCATAATAATGTCGGCCTTTTCAGCAGCATCCTTTGCTGTAGCAACCTTTAGTCCGGCATCCTCGGCTTTTTTCCATGATTTACTGCCTTCATATAAACCAACTACTACATCTATTCCTGAGTCATGAAGGTTAAGGGCATGCGCATGTCCTTGACTACCATAGCCAACTATTGCAACTGTTTTTCCCTTTAAAAGATTTAGATTACAATCCTTTTCATAATACATCTTAGCCATATTCTAGTCCTCCTCATTTTCTTCACGATTTTTAATTGATTTTTCTCCTCGTTCAATAGCACTGAGGCCAGTGCAAACAACCTCTACAATCCCATAGGACTCCATCAGATTAATAAATGCGTCAATTTTTGACTCGTCACCGGTCATTTCAACTGTCAGAGTCTCACGGGAAACATCTACAATATTTGCCCTGAATATTGATACAATCTCGATGACTGAAGCTCTGTTCTGCATGGTAGTTTTAACCTTAATAAGTGCCAACTCCCTGCAAATCGAGTTGTTTGGGCTGAGCTCAACAATTTTAATTACATCAATCAGTTTGTTTAGCTGCTTTTTTATCTGTTCAAGAATGTAATGATCACCACGAACCACAATTGTCATCCGTGAAACCTTTGGGTCCTCAGTCTCACCAACTGACAGGCTGTCAATATTGTAGCCTCTTCGGCTAAATAGCCCTGCTACCCTGCTTAATACACCTGATTGGTTTTCAACTAGTACCGACAAAACATGTCTGCTCATTGAATCACTCCCTGTTATTTATTAAGAAAAACGATTACACCAATTTCATATCGCTAACATCCAACGTCCAACCCCAACATCCTACTCCATGCTTCCAACCTCCAGGTATACAAAAACCCTCGTGCCGGCGTTATGATATATAACAACAGGGACGAGGGATTAAAAATTCGCGTTACCACCCTATTTTATCTTTATTTCACAATAAAGACCTCACTAGGTTCAAACAAACCTTCGCCTGTAACGGGGCTTACCGTTTCTTCTTACTCTTGCATGGAATTTCGGAAGAACTGCTCGGGAGAGAGTGTTTACCATGAATCCTGTCAGTTTACACCAGCCACTGACTCTCTTAAAGGATCTTTAAAAGGGAAACTTTGCTCCTTCATTGCATTTGCGAGCACAATATGTACTTGTTTCTGTATTATATCAATCAAAGATTGTACTGTCAATCACGTAATAATGACCAAATTATTCTTACGACAAAGTGTATTTTATATTACTTTTNCCATAACCATCATCGGGAGCATAACACGACAAGTCATCATATATATATGATATATTAAAGATAATCAAAGAAGTTTATAAAAACAGTTGCTATTGCAAGTATTTTTGTGATAAAATGATTTTTGCTGTAAAGAAATTGATTATTGCTATTGATTCATATAATTATGGATTGCAGGGAGGTGTTACAAATGGCAAAGTGCGAGGTATGTGATAAGGGCCAACATTTCGGTATACAGGTAAGTCACTCTCACAGAAGAAGTAATAAGGCTTGGAAACCTAATATTAGAAAGGTTAAGGTTGAGATTGGCGGTGTTTCAAAGAGAATGAACATTTGTGCTAAATGCCTGCGTTCCAGCAAGTTAACCAAATCTGTATAATAAAAATGTTAGTTATCAATAAAAAATGTGGCCAAAGGGTGCCACATTTTTTATTGTCCTTTTCAATGCCCACATCAGTGGATTTTAAACAAACGCCTGAGTATTCCTCCCAGGAATCCGGGCATCTTGAGCACCACTATCTTCATGTGCATAACCTCCGTGCCAGCTCCTGTCATTATAGTATATTCTCAAGCTACCAAAATTGTTAATATTTTTAACAAATAATTAATAATACATCATGATTGGACAAGGGCATCAATAAAAGCCTGTCCATTTGTGTCAACCATTTGAATATCCACCTTAAGCTTTTCCTGCAGATCCCGTACAGTTATACCATCTAGCATAAGGTCTGTTCCTGCTTTAAACATACTTTTGCAAAGAAGAAGCTTATCCCCTAAATTCTTGCCCGAAAGCTCTCTTATTATGTCAGAGCCTGTCAAGAGGCCTGTTACTGTCACATGGCCACCGAAAAAGGCGTTTTCGACCCTGTAGACATTTATCTTCAGCCCCTCAATGCTCTTTTCGACCTTATTTGTAATGTCTTTAAAAATTTCAAAGATTGAAGCACCGGTAGCTATGCTGATTGTTTTTTTAATAGGTTTCTTCAAAATATCATTTAAATCCTGTAACGCCAGATCAACCTCATTAATAAAGGAAGAAACCATCCCCACCCCATTTTCAATCTGAGGGAAATCCTCATAGTCTTCATATTCTGGCAATGTCCTNTCTGCCATTATATATAGTTCATCGGCCAGGAATACAATGCGGCTGTTGTACTTATCCAATAATCTTTTCTGCCAGAATTCAATCTGATCCACAACCAAGGCAGCACTTTCCTTATCAAAGGGCTTTAAAGGTGCTAATCCCTCTCTGTAGCGTGTAATTCCAACTGGAACCACCGAGATACTATGAAGCTCCGGAAAAAGGCTAGTAAGATCATTTATCGTGCTGTCCAATTCCTCGCCATCATTTATTTCAGGGCATAAAACAATCTGAGTGTTTACTGTAATTCCGGCTGAAGTAAACCTCTTGATTTTCTCCAAGACATCTCCTGCAAAACGGTTATTGAGCATTTCCTTGCGAAGCTCGGGATTTGTAGTGTGAACCGAAATATTCACAGGTGACATATGATATTTAATAATCCTGTCAATCTCATCATCAGAAAGATTTGTCATTGTAATGTAGTTGCCAAAAAGAAATGACAATCTTGCATCATCATCTTTGAAATATAGGGTCTCTCGCATTCCCTTGGGGAGCTGGTCAATAAAGCAAAAGATACACTTATTTCTACAGGATTTTTCTTCATCCAGCAGAGANTGTTCAAATTCTAAACCTAAATCCTCCGAATAGTCCTTTTCAATATCAAACTGCCACCTTTCACCGTTACTTTTTTCTATATCTAGGATCAGGGCTGAATCAGCAGTATAAAAGCGGTAGTCAAAAACATCATGGATTTGTTGACCATTAATAGAAACAAGAAAATCCCCCGGCTCTATTCCAAGCTCATGGGCTATACTTCCATATGTTATTGATGAGATTTTGATTTTGTGCATACTATTCCTTTCAGGTTCTAACTATAAATGCAGATTGCTTGAAGGTACCTTGGAACCTTGTTATTTCATAATAAAACAATAGCAGCTATAAAAGCTGCTACTACTTTTTTGAGTCGATTCAATGCTCTGGAGATTATTACTTTTTATTCGTCTACCTTCACTACTTCCTTACCGTCATAAGAACCACAATCCTTACAAACAACGTGGGAAAGCTTTAGAGCATGACACTTTTTGCATTCAACCAGATTTGGTGCAGAAAGCTTGTAGTGTGTTCTTCTCTTATTCTTCCTTTGCTTCGACACTTTACTTTTTGGTACTGCCATTTGTAACACCTCCGTTCAGTGCTTGCATAATCAGCATTCTTGCTGTTTAAAGCTAATTAATCAAAATAACCTTTTAGTATTTCAAAACGTGAGTCTAATAAATCTGTATTATTACAATTACAACCCTGCTCACTAATTTTGACTCCACATACGTCACATAGTCCTGAACAATCATCACTACATATTTGACTAGTTGGCATACCTGTCAATATACAGTCAGCNATTATTCTGTCTAAGTCAATTATGCTACCGGTGAGGGTATATCTGTCATCTAAATAGTTTTCTTCGGAATCTTCTTGCTCGTCAGGCANGCTTTCTTTAACTATTTCCTCATTTATTTTGATGACAAGCTCTTTTTCTATATTTACTGCACATCTGTCACAGACAGTAGTAAACTTAATTTTTGCAATTCCATCCAATAATAATAAACCATTAGAATTGGTTATGGATCCTGAAAAGCTTACCGGACCTTCAAAAGAAACTGTTCCTATTCCTGAATTAAGGTCCTGCAAGACTTCTTCTGCATCAATATTGATAGTTCCACCACTATTATTGATGATGGTTGATATATCAAGCTTCAATCTGTATACCTCCAAGAAAGCATTATAAAGCCTCCGGAAAGTCAACAAGAAATATTATACTCACTTGTTTTCACTTTGTCAATCATGGCTTTTAAAGACTTTTATTATGAGTACAGCGGAAATTCAGCTGTAAGCTTAGCTACTCTGTCTATTATTGCCTGTTTATTTGATTCAAATTCATTACTTAGAGTCATATTTATAAGCTCTGCAATCTCAAGCATCTCGTTTTCCTTCATCCCACGAGATGTCACCGCAGGGGTACCAATACGGATTCCGCTGGATATTGCAGGACTTAGCTTATCAAATGGTATGCCGTTTTTATTAACTGTTATCATTACCTCGTCAAGCATATGCTCTGCATCCTTACCCGTAACACCTTTATTGGTAAGATCTATCAGTATCAGGTGTGTATCAGTGCCTCCTGAAACAAGGTTAAAGTCCTTTTCAATGAGGGCCTCGGATAATGCCTTTGCATTCTTCACAATCTGCTTCTGGTATTCTTTAAAACCTGGAGATAATGCTTCCTTAAAGCATACAGCTTTTCCTGCAATAACATGCATTAAAGGACCACCCTGTATTCCTGGGAACACTGACCTGTTAATATCCTTTGCATATTTCTCTTTACATAGAATCATTCCACCTCTTGGACCTCTTAAGGTTTTGTGGGTGGTAGTTGTTACAAAATCAGCATAAGGTACAGGGTTAGGATGTAGTCCGGCTGCAACAAGGCCTGCAATATGAGCCATATCTACCATGAGATAGCACCCTACCTCATCACATATCTCCCTGAATGCTTTAAAATCTATGGTTCTAGGGTAAGCGCTGGCACCGGCAACAATCATCTTAGGCTTTACCTCAAGGGCTGTTTTGCGCAATTCATCGTAATCTATCAATCCATCAGATTCCTTAACGCAATATTGAACAGGCTTAAAATACTTTCCTGACATATTCAGATGCATTCCATGGCTTAAGTGTCCACCATGTGAAAGGTTTAAGCCCATAAATACATCACCAGGCTTTAAAACTGAAAAGAAAACGGCCATATTAGCCTGAGCACCTGAGTGCGGCTGCACATTAACATGCTCAGCACCGAAAATCTCTTTGGCTCTGTTAATTGCAAGTTCTTCAATAACATCAACATGTTCGCAGCCACCATAGTAGCGCTTTCCGGGATAACCTTCGGCGTATTTATTGGTTAAAGGCGATCCGACTGCCTCTAGGACAGCCTTACTTACAAAGTTTTCTGAAGCAATTAATTCAATTTTGCCTGATTGTCGTTCTATCTCATCATAAATAGATTTTGCGACCTCAGGATCAACATTCTCAATCTCTCTATACCTTAGCATCTACTCTTTCCTCCGTATATTTATACCTTAATCTATGCAGTTGACAATATCACAGATTTACAGCTACACAAAAAATTTTATAGTTTATTTTATAGTGTGTCAACTTAATAATAATTCATAATTATTCAAAATCAGAAATCTTCTTTAGTTTCTTATCTGCACGTTTTAAATCGGTAACATCTAAGAACATCAGTGTTGTAAGTCTGCTAGAAAACAAAACAAGTATCACTTCAATAAAAGCTACAATAAATAATGCCAGCAATTGATTGCTGATGCCTGAAGGAGCACTGGCCAGAAGCAGAAGTAATATATGTGGAGTTAAACCGTTATTAATCACTCTAGCCTTNCATTCCCTGATAATTTCTAGAGATTTCTTAAAGTTCTCAGGAATGCTTACATCATACTGAATAATCAGCAAGTTTTTAAAGGTAAAGACTAAATCAATAATAATAACCAGAATGGGGATTACTGGTGAAAATATTATAAAAAGACTAGGAAAGAACATTCCTATAATTGACATCACCATAAATAAAATTAATATCCCCAGCCCAAACATAAGATAATACAATATATTGAAGCCTAAAAGCTTAGGGAGTCTTTGAAAAAACATGCCGGTTCTTTGGTTCAAGGTTGTTTCAGGTCTTGTAAGACTATAAAAATAATATGAGCCATAAAATAGTGACACAAGATATGATAATGCCTTAACCAATAATAATATACCCATAGTTATCAAAAGAGCTTCGGTTATATTATATATAAGCTCAGTATCAAGGGAAGAAATGTCAAAGGCATCCAGGTTCTGCTCCGAAAGCTGTATAGTAAGCTGCTCGAAGTATACCATAACCTTTTCAATATATGGCCTTGCTAAAACATTGCCTCCAAAAACAATAGCCAGGATAAGAACAAATACTGTATGAGCAAAATTAGGATTATCTAAATCATAATACTTAATACCTTCTTTAAAATATGCAAACAACGGTTTTACTTTGAAGTAATTTTTCTTATTATCGCTCATTTTTTATCCCCCCTAAATGCTTTTACTTCCTGTGTCGTTAAATGTCGCCACTGCCCCTTCTTTAAATCCCCCAGAGTAAGTGTTCCTATTGAAATTCTCTCCAGACTAATAACTGGATGCCCTACTTTTTCGCACATTCGCTTGACTTGCCTGTTTCTGCCTTCACTAATAATAATTTTCAACAAGGTACTTTTAGCCTTTGATTTTACAATATATGCCTCTGCCTTTGCGGTAGGCCTGCCATCAAGAATTACACCCTTTCTGAGTAAATTCATCGAATCCTTTGATGGAAAACCCGAAACCTCAGCAAGGTATGTTTTTTTTATCTCCTGGCTCGGATGAGTTAAAAAATAGGCAAAATCTCCATCGTTAGTAAGTATCAATAAGCCCGTTGTATCATAATCAAGGCGCCCCACCGGATATACTCTTTCCTTAACCTCGCTGATAAGGTCCATAACTGTATTTCTGTCTTGCGGGTCAGTTACTGTGGTAACATATCCACTTGGTTTATTGAGCATAATGTAAACTAAGCGTTCTTCTTTCTTAATGAGCTTATTATCAACCTCAATCATATCTTTATCTGAAACAAGAACACCCATCTCACGAATTACTACGCCATTTACTTTTACTCTGCCTGCCCTGATTAATTCTTCAGCATGTCTCCTTGATGAGACACCGCATTGGGCCATATGCTTTTGTAACCTTACTTTCTCTTCCATCTGTTCACCTTGCCAATAAAAAATTATACCATAGTTTACCCAGCTTTACTATTGATTGATTTGCTATTAATATGTATAATTAATGCTTTAATTCTGCTGATATTAACAATCATAATTATTCAAAAATAATGTACCATGAATATTGAAACCTTGTGGTATAATATTTTGGATAGAGATTTAACAATTTTGCAAAGGATAATTGGAGGAATATAAATGAAACTTGGAATTGTTGGACTTCCTAATGTAGGTAAAAGTACACTCTTTAATGCAATAACAAAGGCAGGCGCAGATAGTGCCAACTACCCCTTTTGTACTATAGATCCCAATATAGGAGTTGTTACAGTGCCCGACGAAAGGCTCGATGTGCTTGCCAGGATGTATAACCCTAAGAAAATTACACCTACTACTATCGAATTTCTTGATATAGCCGGACTGGTCAAGGGGGCCAGCCAGGGAGAAGGACTTGGTAATAAATTTTTATCTCATATTCGTGAGGTTGATGCTATAGTACATGTGGTAAGATGCTTCGAGGATGGGAACATTGTCCATGTCGAAGGTTCAGTAGACCCGGCAAGAGATATTGATACCATAAATCTCGAACTGGTCTTTTCAGATTTAGAGTCAATTGAAAAGCGCATAGAAAAAACCAGAAAACAAACAAAATCAGGTGATAAAAAATATCTTAATGAGCTCACAATATTAGAGCGTATTAAGGATACCCTTGAAAAGGGCCTACCTGTAAGATCTATGGAGTTTGATGATGATGAGACAATCTTTGTAAACCAACTCTTCCTGCTTTCGGACAAGCCTGTGCTGTATTGTGCAAATGTATCTGAAGATGAAATATCCACACAGGAACATAATCCTTATGTGGAGAAGGTAAGAGAAATTGCGAAATCAGAAAACTCCGAAGTAATTGTGGTATGTGCAAAGATTGAAGAGGAGATTTCCCAGTTGGAAGAGGATGAAAAGCAATTATTCTTAGAAGAATTGGGCTTATTAGAATCAGGGCTTGATAAGCTAATAAAGGCAAGCTATAAGCTTCTTGGCCTTATTAGCTTTTTAACAGCGGGGGATCCTGAGGTTCGTGCCTGGACTATTGTTGAAGGCACAAAAGCTCCTCAAGCCGCCGGAAAAATTCACTCAGACATTGAGAGAGGATTCATAAGAGCCGAAATAGTGGCTTATGATGATCTTGTCCGGTGTGGATCCCATGCAGCGGCCAAAGAACAGGGTCTAGTACGCTCCGAGGGCAAAGAATATGTTATGCGTGACGGAGACGTAACACTGTTCAGGTTTAATGTCTGATTTAAACAAGTGATGATATTACTGCAGCTTTTGATACTATACCCTTAAGATGATTCTCATTGTCTATAACAGCTATTGGATATTTAGCAGTAGCTGCTACAGACAGTAAATCAGAAATAAGGGTATCTTCTTTTGTTGTTAAAATCTCTCTGATTATTGCATTATTTAAGGACATCTCTCCCTTTTTTACTTTAATTGCATCTTCAAGAGTGAGGATGCCTATTAACTCAAGCTTCTCTCCTACAACATATGCACTTGACACACCATTATCTCGCATAAGCTTAAGTGCACGGTTTGCACCATCTTTAGGCTGCAGCATACAAAGTGGAGTCTGCATAATGTGTTTTACTGAGTATATCTGTCCCTTATCAGCACTGGAAATAAAAGACTCAACATATTCATTGGCCGGATTAGCTGCCATGTTTTCCGGTGTATCTATCTGGATTATTTTGCCTTCATTCATAATGGCTACCCTATCACCTAATTTAAATGCCTCATTAATATCATGAGTAATAAATACAATAGTCTTATTTAGTTTCTTTTGAAGGGACAATAATTCAAATTGCATATCCTGCCTCACAAGAGGGTCCAGAGCAGAGAATGGCTCATCCATCAAAAGAATGTCCGGATCATTAGCCAGTGCTCTTGCAATTCCTACACGCTGGCGCATACCTCCACTGAGCTGAGATATGCTCTTTTCCTCCCATCCCTCCAGACCCACCATATTAATCAGTTCACGAGCTTCTGATTCTCTTTCATCTTTTTTTATACCTCGTATCTCAAGTCCATAAGCTACATTCTCTAATACATTTCTATGGGACATAAGACCGAAGCTTTGAAAAACCATGGCAACCTTTGTCCTTCTATAATCCAATAACTCTTTCTTATTGAAATCCAAAATACTTCTGCCTTCAAACAAAATATCGCCTGAAGTGGGTTTTTGGAGTAGATTTAAACAACGGACAACAGTTGATTTTCCTGAACCAGATAAACCAATTAGTACAAAAAACTTTCCTCTCTCTACCTTGAAGGATACATCATTTACAGCCACTGTGACACCTAGTTTTTTTTCAATTTCAACTTTATTGCTGCCACCTTTAGCCATCTCAAGGGCAGCTTTTTTGTTCTTTCCAAATAATTTGGAGAGATTTTTTACTTCTAATATAGTATTATTCTTCAATTCTAGACTCTCCCTTCTTTACAATTCCCTGGGTTAGTCTGTCTATGATTATTGCAATTATCACTATGGATATACCTGCAGCAAAACCTCTTCCCGCCTCCAGCTTGTTTATGCTATGTATAACCTCTTGTCCAAGACCTGTAACCCCAATCATAGAGCATGTCACAACCATTGATATAGCCATCATTATGGTTTGATTAACTCCCGTCATTATAGTTGGCATTGCCTGAGGGATCTTAACTTTAATCAAGGATTGCCACTTTGTAGAACCAAATGCTGTTGCAGCTTCTACTACCTCTTTATCAACCTGACGAATACCGTGACTGGTCAAACGTATCAATGGAGGGATCGCATATACTGTTGTGGCTATAACGGCAGGTACTTTCCCGAGGCCTAATAACATAACAGAAGGAATAAGATACACAAAACTAGGCATGGTCTGCATTGTATCAAGCAAAGGCCTTAATATTGAATTAAATCTTTCACTGGAAGATGCGATAATTCCGGCAGGAAACCCTATAAGTATGGATATTATAACCGAAGCAATAATCAGTGTAAGCGTAATGTTCATCATAGGCCAAAGTCCCATAGCTCCAATTAAAAAAAGCAGTAGTGAATACAATATGGACTTTCCTATTTTTTTACTGACTCTCCAAGTAACAATAAACACCAGAACAATTAGCAACCACCAAGGAATCCTGTCAACGATATATTCAATGCCATTAAGAAAGCTCCGTAGTATCTTTGTAATACCGTCAAAGAAAGGATCCCACTGTCTAACCATATAATCTATAGCCCTGTCTATAGGACCAGTAATATCCACATTTATTTCAGAGGGAAATCTAATAAACCAATCTGGCATATCTTCACCTACTTTACTGGCTAAGCTTGTTTCTTACAAGCTCAGCTTTATCTTCAGGTAACCACTGGTTAATCAGTTCATCATGTTCAGTTAAAAACCATATAGCTGCATCTTCCATAGATGCGTCATGATCTTCTATGTATGCCAGTGCTTCAGCCGTAAGGGCACTACTTGTCCGGTAGTTGCTCAAAAATTCTACAAACTCTGGTGCCTTTTCATAAAAATCATTGCTCACACAAATGGTAATATTCATTGAAGGACATTCAGTTTGACCTAAGGGATAAAGTTCAGGATCGTAGGGTGCATCCTCTAGTAGTACTAAATCAAGTTTTCCTGTTAGCCATGTAGGATCCCAATGATATGATACAATGGGCTCGCCCTTATTATATGCTGATGTAATTGTTGCTATTGAAGCAGATTGGGATCCCGGGTCAAAATAATTGTAGTTTTCATTTAGGCCATAGAATTCATATTTTTTTCGCATAACAGTATCCACTGCCCACCCAGATATAGCTCCGTATATCCGTCCTTTTGATGCATCATCTGGATCTTTAAAAACATGGCTATAGTTTTTTAGATCCTCAACAGTTTTTAAATCTGGTGCTAAAGCTTCAATACCTCTTTCTGTATCCCCTTCAATTACATATCTGGGAACATAAAAGCCCTGCTTATTATCATCAAAATTGATTCCCAACTCTTTGAATTTCCCCGCTTCAACATCATCATAGTATGTAGGCAGATTATCTACCCATACTTCCATGTAGACATCCACATCACCTGCTATCATCCCATTATAGGTAATAGGTGTAGTACCGGGAATCTCTTCTCCGGTTATGTTATAGGCTGCTGCTCCAATATACGACGCAACAGCGTTGTGAAATTGTATGCTATCCCATCCAGCATCTGCAAAAACTACTGTTATTGCTTGCTCCTCGCCAGAATTCTGACTTGTACAACCAGCAAACATCATGACAATTGTCAAAGCCAATGCCAACAAAGTCTTTTTATTCATAAGTACCTCCACTTTTTTCAGATCCTTTTAGTCTAAAGTAAAAGGTCAGTATTTAAATGTGACAACCTGCAAAATAATTCAAGTTGTCACATCGCCAAACACATTGTATTTTATAAGTTGGCACTTGTCAAGAAAAACCCCATGACAAAAGATGACAATGAAAGCCTGAAAGATATATGTTTCATGCCTTTAATTAACTTTATATTATTATTTAACAGATCATAATTAGAAATGATTACTTATCCAAATATATTACTGATCATTTATTATAGAACCTTCTGATGACCTAGAATTCTCCTAATCAGAGGATTCCTTTCGGGACAGGACAAAACTATTAACTGCATCAACTGCACTTTGGTCTCCAATAAAAATAATAGTATCCTCATATTCAATTATTGCATAAGGCCCCGGTGATAGAATAATTTGATCTTTTCTTTTTATTGCAACTATTGTTGCACCGGTTGCGTGCCAAAAATTTAGTTCACTTATGCTCTTTCCTGCAACAGGTGACTCCAAGGGTACCTCTATTTCAAAATGTTTCAATGGGGCAGAATTTGACCATTTAACAGAAGAGCGGGTTATCATATTTGATATGTTAATAATCTTCTTACTAATCTGGTTTTGTTCCTTAACTAGATTTTTTAGCTTAGCATGAAGCGATTGAGTATTAGCATGACCTTTAAACCTATTTATATACTCCTGAGCATTTTTTCTGGATATAACAGTGGCCCCGCTGCTTTGCTTTATTTCAACAACCTTCATGTCGGCTAATAAGTTCAAGGAACGCCTTATGGTCTCTGGAGAAACGCCATATTCAGATGACATAACTGATCGTCCGTATATTTTTGTATTCTCTTTAAATTCGCCTCTGGCTATCCTTGAAGCGATATCAACTGCGATTTGAAGATATACTGGCGTAACTACATCAGGCATCAATAAAAACACTTCCATCCAAATAATTAATCATATAGTATTCTACATGAAAAAACAAAAAAATGAAAGTGGTTGTAAAACCAACCACTAAACAGGACATAGAAACCGCCCCCTATCTTGTTGCTCTAAACAGGATACAGAACCGTCTGTCTTATTGACTTATCTGTCAACCTTGTATCTTTTATTCTTATTTCGGCTTCTTAATCTATACAGATTGATTCTTGTTGCCAGTACCACAGAACGCAGCTTCGCCTTTTTGCTCCTTTCGTATGTGGGGCGGGAAGTTTCAAGCTCCTTTACTATAAAGCGGGCTAAATTATCAGCTGCATCGGGTAGCGTTTTTACATATTCATTATTATCAATATTATCTATATAACGGTCTAAAACATTGGTATGCAATATCTCCCTGATTATTGCATCAAATTCATCGCTGTTTTTTGCGTACCAACCCATTTTGTTATCAACACAAAAATCTATATTTCCCTTTTCATGAAGAGCGGCACAATGGGTGAATATTGTCGGTACTCTTTTTACCAGTACTTCAAGGGTGGTAGAAGCTCCGCCCTTGGCTATTGCTAAATCTGAAGCCTCTAATAATTCATGCATATTATCAACAAAGCCCNCTACTGCCATAGGAGTATCGGAATTCACACTATTCTTTAATTCATTGAGCTCATTAAGCAGTTCTTCGTTTTTGCCGCAAATAGCAATAATATTAAAGGGAAAATTATTTTTATAGAGTCTTTTAACATATTCTGCAGTTTCTCCGATACCTTGCCCNCCCGAAGTAGCTAAAAGAGTTTTCCTTGAAGGATCAAGCCCCAACTCAGAAAGAATTTCCTCCCTGNCCCTTGTTATTGGCTCAAAGAATTTTTTATTTAGCGGAAATGACTTTACTTTTACCTTATTTGGAGGCTCACCTTGTTTTATAAGGTACTCTTTTGCCTCTTTTGTCGAAACAATGACGGCATCAACTTTGGGATTAACCCATAGATTATGTCCCCTAACCGGGTCTGTCATATAACTGAAGATTTTGAAGTCCAGTCCATACCTGCTTCGGGCAAATTGAACAACAGAACTACAGAAAAAATGTGTTGAAAAAACAATATCCGGCTTGTATTTTAATATATATTTACTGCCTTTATTCAGAAATTGCTGAAATAGCAAGGGTGTTACAGCATTTGAGCGGGTCAGATAAGNAAAAGCATCTAATAACTGGTTCAGATTGGTGGTTAACTCAGGACGGGCCAAAGCCCAATCCCAAAAGCCTTTTAATACTTTATCGTCCCAGTTTGCCCCGGATTCTTTTGCAAAATCTATTACATCAATCTGATATTTATTGGGAAATAATTTCTCAATAGAATCCTTAATAGCAAGAGCAGGCATTCTATGCCCGCCGCCCGCTTCTATCATTGGTATTAATATTTTTTTCAAAAAATCAGCTCCACATCTTAGCCATCTCTGTTCTCGTTAAATATGATATTGACCGCTTTCATAGGGGAAACAGTGGAAATAGCATGTTTATAAACAAGCTGTTGTTTTCCTTCGCTATCAAGTATAACGGTAAAATTATCAAACCCCTTTACTAATCCTCTTAGCTGAAAGCCGTTAGTCAGGTAGACAGTAACAGGAACATGATCTTTTCTCACCTGATTCAGAAATACATCTTGAAGGTTTATACTTTTATTCATAACCCTCTCCTCCTCAATACATCAAAAAAATAAACTAAAATCATAACATCTTTCCTTGACATAATTTTACTNGATTAATTCTTATTATTCAAGTTATCCTCTATTATTTTTAAAATTGCCCAAGTATTGTNATCTTCTATTTTTATCCAATTAAGACCTTCTGTTTTCCTAAACCATGTCATTTGGCGCTTTGCAAGATTTCTTGTCCCTTTCTTTATGTTATCAACAGCTTCAAAAAGGGAGCACTTTCCCTTAATAGCCATCACAATTTCCTTATAGCCTATCCCCTGTAAAGAAACAAGGTTATGGGAGTATCCTGAATTCAGAAGCTCTTCCACCTCTTCATAAAGACCTTCTTCTAGCATTTTATCAGCTCTTGCATCAATTCTCCTGTAAAGAGTCTCTCGGTCAATCTCAAGGCCAAATATCCTATAATCATATGGAGGAGGTATCTTTCGTGATTCCTCCTTCTGTTCTGAAATGGGTTTTCCGGTGAGCTTGTATACCTCCAGCGCCCTGATAACCCGTTTTACATTATTCGGATGTATTTCCACAGCACTTTTCGGATCTATTTTCCTTAAGTAATCATGAAGTGAATGGGTTCCTTTTTCTAAAGCAATTTTATTCAGCTTTTCTCTGTAATCCCAGTCAGTAATAGTATCTGTAAATGTAATATTATATACAAGGGAATTAATATATAAACCTGTTCCTCCGACTACAATAGGAGTTTTATTCTTTGAAAGGATAGTTTTTATGCATTCCATTGCATCGTCCTTAAATTGTGCCACACTATAGTCTTCATCTGGATTCACAATGTCTATCATATAATGGCGTATACCACGCCTCTCCTCTACTGTGGGCTTTGCAGTTCCTATATCCATGCCTCTATATATTTGCATTGAGTCAGCTGAGATAATCTCCCCATTAAGCTTAAGAGCCAATTCAATGCCTATATCTGTTTTTCCCGAAGCAGTTGGGCCAGCAATAACAACAACCTTGTCCATAAAAACCCTTTCACTTTAAAATCCATATATAAACTAAAGCGTCATACTATTCTCTTAAACTTCTTTTCGAACTCCTTTTTATCCATTGTAAGGATTACTGGTCTGCCATGAACGCATGTATAAGGATTCTCCATTTCATTAAGGCTCTTAACCAGTCCTCTTATTTCTTCATTTGGAAGTGACTTATTTGCCTTTAATGCACCCTTACAGGCTATTAAAAAAATCGCCTCATCACCGATACCCTTGTTATCAGCCCCTATTTCAATCCATCTGTCCAGTATTTCAATAAATATGTCTTCGTTAAAACTTGTATCATAATAGTCAGGAACACTTCGCAATATTATAGTATTTGTGCCAAAGGGCTCGATGTCAAATCCCAGAGCCTTAAAGCTCTCAAGTTTTTCTATAACGAAATCATACTCCAGGGCCTTTAATCTAATGATATATGGCTCTAAAACTACCTGTGAGAAGCTTTCTTTATTTGAAAGCCGTCTCTTAATTGTTTCAAAGCGTATTCTTTCATGGGCAGCATGCTGATCAATTATATACAGTTTGCTATTCTTCTCAAGCAAGATATAAGTATCAAAGGCCTGACCAGCTATTTTAGCATCAAGTAATTCACTGATGGATCCTGTCTCATTTTGCCCATTAGTCTGTAAGATTAACTGTCTTTCTTCGTGATTAA
>JGI24712J26585_10000379_pt1 | contig 38286 bp, 28 predicted proteins | sample BioPla3DNA2_FD_26585 | JGI IMG/M metagenome (IMG submission 26585)
TCCAAAAGATATTGTAATAAATGATCAGAAATTTGGTGAACTTTTCAGAAAAAATCGCAAAGATTTAGGTCTTTCAACCTATGTTTTTACCCATACTACATTTCCCGAATTAGTGACAGAATACTTGTTGGGAAAACTAAGCACCACGGATAAAGATATTTATATCATTGTCGCTGCAGGTCCCGGGGCATGGGCGGCAAGTGAACATAATAGGACCTTTTATGAACTTGTTACCCTGGAAGCCGAGCCTATGGAAATGGGAATGGTGACTTCGGCGGATATAGGAAAAGGTCTATCCACATTAGGGCGCATAGCCATTTATAGTATCTTTTTTGATACAGGAAAATCTGAAGTAAAACCGGAATCCGCTGATGCGTTGAAAGTTATTGCCGAATATCTGAATGCCAATAAAGCTCAAAAAGTTCTAATAGTGGGACATACAGACAATACGGGTGATTTTGATATGAATATCAGTCTTTCAAAAGACCGGGCAGATGCGGTGATGAAAAAGCTGATAGCTGAATATGCCGTTGCCGAAAATCAACTTAAACCATACGGAGCAGGCCCTATCGCTCCTGTTGCAAGCAATTCTACAGAAGAGGGTAGAGCCCAAAACAGGCGTGTTGAGATAGTGGAGCAATAAATACTTAACAGTAAACCAATCTCAATTTTAGCGGTTCATGTAGTAAAGGCGGGACTTTTTGTTCCGCTTTTCTGATTTGAAACAGCAGTGTTTCGTTCACTGCCAATCAGGCAATTCGAGATTTTAATACGTCCGATTTCCGACCGATTGAATTCCGTAATGTGCTGAATCACAATTACTTACTCAACACAGCATTCCTCAACGAATGCTTCCAAGGCACCAAACTTGCAAAAAAATTCCCCACTTTTGAACATATGTTCAAAATAATTTGTATATTTGCCTAAAACAAAACTAATATGTCAAGACCGAAACAATGCAGAATCGTATCCACTCCCCCGCCCGCGGATGGCTTCAGACCCTACGGAGGTCCGTACAAGGGACCTCGCGGCGGCCGCAGACGGCGTCGCAGAGCATCAATACTCCAGTATGACGAGTACGAGGCCGTCAGGCTGCTTGACTACGAAGGCAAGCAGCAGGCGGAGGCCGCTGCGGTGATGGGTGTGTCCAGGCCGACCCTGACCCGGATCTATGACGGAGCAAGGAAGGCCATAGCCGAGTCGCTCGTGGAAGGCCGCAGGCTGGAGATATCGGGAGGCAACGTGAACTTTGAGGGAAAATTCAAAAACATTATAACACACAACATTATGAAACAGAAAATCGCTATTCCAACATCGGAAGGAAAACTTTCGGCACATTTCGGCAAAGCGCCTGAAATCACATTCATTACTATTGAAGAAGGCAAGGTCACAGGCCAGGAGGTTCTCAAGGCCCCGGAGCATGAACACGGCGCAATGCCTCGTTTCATGGCCAAGAACGGCGCGACCGACATCCTCTGCGGTTGTCTCGGCGCCGGCGCCATGGATCTGGTGAAACGGCTCGGCATGAACCTGCACGCCGGCGCTCCGGCTCTCCCCGTGGACGAAGTCGTAAAGCAATACCTCGAAGAGACGATCGAGTACGAGCAGGACAGCAACTGCGACCACTCCGGATGCGGCGAGCATCACCGGCATCGCCACGGCAATTGCTGATATTCAAGAAATATGGCTTTCCGGCACATCACCGCGGCTGTTTCGCTTCTGTTCGCAGCGTTTCAGCTTGCCGCGCAAACCGATGAAGTGGATTATCGGGACGCGTCCCTCTTCCCCATTTTCGGAAAATGCGTGGAAAACACCTCCGGTCGTTACGAGCGCCTTCCGGCGGAATACGAGAATGTTTCGAGACCTGCGGTTTGGAATCTCGGAAGGAATTCCGCCGGACTGTATATTCGTTTTCGTTCCGACTCCCCTGCCATCTACGCCCGCTGGAAGTCCGGCGGCACGCACATGCCCCACATGACGGATGTCGGCGACAACGGCCTGGATCTGTATATTCTTACAGAAAAAGACGGATGGCGATTCGCGGGAAGCGGATTCGAATGGAACGGGGGCCACGTCAAATCCAGAAGACTTGTCGGGAATATGGTTCCGGAGATGCGGGAGTACATGCTCTACCTTTCTCTGTACGACAGGGTTGAGAGTCTAGAAATCGGCATTGACCCGGGCTATGTCCTGCAGGGTCCTGAGGCCGGCACGCCCAGAACGGAGAAGAAGATCGTGATGTATGGAAGCAGCATTCTGCAAGGCGGTTGCGCGTCCAGGCCCGGGATGGCTTTCACGTCCATCATCGGCCGGAAACTCAACCGTGAGGTCATCAATCTCGGCTTCAGCGGCAATGCGCTGTTAGACCTTGAGATTGCCCAGCTGATGGCAAGGGTCGAAAATCCGGGCGTCTTCGTTCTGGATTATGTACCCAACGCTTCAGCCGAGAAGATCACCTCATCCGGGGAAACCTTCTTCCGGGTTCTGCGTGACGCGCACCCTGATGTTCCGGTCCTATTCGTAGAAGATCCGACCTTCCCGCATGCAGCCTTCGACCAAAAAATCCTTCAGGAAATCAACGCCAAGAACGCCGCGCAAAGGGCTCTTTTCGAGAGACTGAAAAAAGCCGGCGAGAAAAAAATCTTCTATTTGCCGACCGAAAAGTTGATCGGCTCCGATGGAGAGGCCACGGTCGACGGAATCCATTTTACCGATCTGGGAATGATGCGTTACAGCGATGCGATAATTCCCCTCCTTCGAAAGGCGCTCAAATAACGCCTTCATCATAAGAGGAAGTGATGACAAGCGAACCTACCGCTACATATTTCGAGGCCACACACAATGAAATCCGGCTGGCCATCCTGAGCGACAACCGTCCGGGACAGGGCGGGCTCGACACGGAGCACGGGCTCTCCATTTATATGGAGGGCCCTTCCGGCAGGTTTCTTCTCGACACGGGCGCGTCCGACCTCTTCTCCAGGAACGCGGAGAAACTGGGGATTGACCTCCGCAAGGTTGACTATTGCCTGATCTCACACGGCCACTACGACCACATCGGCGGCCTCCCATCCTTCCTGGACCTCAACAGCACTGCGAAGATCGTCCTCTCGTCACGCATTCCCGGCGCTGAATATCTCTCCATCAAGGGCAAGCCCCACTCCATCACCGGCAACGTAGATTTCCGGAAGCACCGCGGCAGGTTTATATTCATTGATAAATCCTGCACACTCGGGAACATCCATATTTATTCAGACCTTCAAACCAACAATCCCCTTCCGAAGGGAAACAGGAATCTATTGATTCGGAAATCCGAGACGGAGGCTGTGCCCGACACATTTAGGCACGAACTAGCCTTTGTCATCGACGGCGTCCTCTTCACCGGCTGCGCCCACAACGGAATTATGAATATTCTGCATTCCGTCCAGGAGTCCGTATCTTTTTGCATAGGAGGATTTCATCTACTGGACTCCGACGGGGAGAAGGAATATGAAACCGACGATGAACTGAGGCAGATCGCGAAGGAACTGCGTTCCGAATATCCAGAGACGGCTTTCTACACCGGCCACTGCACCGGCGACCGAAGTTTCCGGACACTCTCAGACGCGATGCAAGACCAACTTCATCAATTCCACTGCGGCCAGCGTTTGACCTTGGACAGCCCCGAATCCTTTTTTAAAAACTAGAAAAACACTATGTTTGCACCGAGATTGTGGTGAACGGGAATCCGGTGCGAATCCGGGACTGTGCCCGCAGCTGTGTTATCCTCAACGGCTCCGATTCTGATGCCATTGCCCGAGAGCGCCCCATAGGCGCGAAGGGCGAGAAGGCCGGGAGCCGGGAGAAGTCAGAAGACCGGCCATGATCAAGTTTAGCAACCGGGCTCGGGGACAAGCCCTTGCGGAAACGTTAATCTGTTTTTCATGAAAAAAGCAATCTTACTCTTGCTTTGCGGCTCGCTTGCATTGTACGCGTGCCACACTGATCCGGTGCCTGAGGCTCCGTCCAAGGACTCGGCGCTGACCGGAACGAAAGTCGATGTCGCCGGCATTCCGTCCGGCATCCGTAAAATCTTCGTGCTGAACGAAGGAGGGATGGGCGCCAACAATGCCACCCTTGATTTTCTGCGCGTGTCCGACGGAAATTACATTACCGGGGCGTTCAAGAAGATGAATCCTGCCGAAGGGGCCGGTCTCGGAGATGTCGGCAACGACATCGTCGTCATCGGGGACGAGGTATGGATCGTTGTCAACAACTCCGGCATCGTCGAGGTTCTGTCCGCCAAGGACGAGACCGAAATCGCGGCCATCACGATCCCCACCCCAAGGAACATCGCATTCGATGAACACTACGCCTATGTTACCTCCTGGGCCGGGGCCTTTGCGCAGTACACCTATGACGACAAAGGCGGTGTAACCCTCACCGACTTCAAGAATCCCAAGGGGCAAGTCTACCGCATCAACTTGGAAACCAAGAAAATAGACGGACAGGTCGAAGTGGGGTGGCAGCCCGAAGGCATCGCCTGTTACAACGGCCGCCTGTATGTGGCGAACTCCGGCGGAATCGCCTGCAGCCTGCCGCCCGACTATGCCTACGACAAGACCGTAAGCGTGATCGATGTCAAATCCTTCAAGGTTACCAAGACGCTGGAGGTGGAAATCAACCTGAAATCCGTCTGCTCCGACAATGCCGGGAACATCTATGTCACGACCTTCGGCAACTTCGCCACCATCCATTCCGGTCTCTACATGATCGATACCCGTAACGGTGACGCGGTGAAAAAGATCGGAGATTATGTAAGCGCGATGACGATTTTCGGGCAGACCGTCTTTTGCATAGGCAACGAGAACGAACTAGACTGGTCCGCTCCGAGGGTTTACAAAGGATGGTCCTGCACGAAAGGAGTAAAGGGGGCTTTCTCCCTTCCCGTCAACTGCGCCAACCTCCACGGCATCATCGCCCTCGATGCGGATACCTTCCTTACCGGAGATGCCGGAGACTATTTCAACCCCGGATCGGTCACTTTGTACCACAAAGGATCCATCTCCTGGACCGTTCCCTCCGGAGTCTGTCCCGGCCATTTCGCCATCTGGTAGTGTTGACCGCCAGGCTCATCGTCCTGTCCCTGGTGTTTTCCGCCCCGATTGCCGCTGCCGCCCAGGAAGCGGACACACTCGGCGCGGCCAGGGTTTGGTCGGTGAGCCGGCGCCCGGTTGTCAAGCCGGCGGAGGAAGTGTTCCTGCCCGCCGTGACCGGGGCGCCAACCCGCATAGACGCGGTCCTGAGACGCTTCAGCGGAGTCCAGGTCAAGGACTACGGCGGAATCGGAGGACTGAAGACCGTGAACGTCAGAAGTTTGGGCAGCGAGCACGTGGGCATATTCCTGGACGGGATCCAGATCGACAATGCGCAGAATATGCAAGTTGACGTCGGCCGCTTCTCTACGGACGGGATCGGAACGGTCGCTCTCTTCCCCGGGCAGAAGTCCCGACGCCTTCAGTCGGCCAAAGAATATGCTTCCGGCGCGGCGGTGCACCTCGACAGCGCAAGACCGTCGCGCGAGGACGGCAGCGGAGGCAGGGTGCGGCTGCGGGGCGGCTCCTTCGGAACCGTGAACCCCTCCATACTGTGGGACAAAGCACTCTGCCGGGAACTCACCCTCCGGACAGGGGCCGAATTCATCGGCAGCAACGGACGATACCGGTATCCGTATTTCGACACCACGCTCGTCCGCGAGAACGGAGACATTCGCAGTCTGAGGCTCGAGGCCACGCTATTCGGCCGTTTCCGTCACGGAGACGGGATGCTCCGTGTATATTCATACGGCTCCGAACGCGGATTCCCCGGCCCCGTCATCCGTCGCGCGGCCGGATTCCCGTTCAGCGCCGAGCGGCAGTCGGACCAGGATTTCTTCGTTCAGGGCGGCTACGAACTGGACTGGACCCCGCGTTACGCGACTGCGCTGAAATTCAAATATGCCAACGATTATCTGCATTACGACACGCACCCTGAACGGAACCCGATGGCCCTCCCCTACGACCTCCACTTCCGCCAGCGTTCGGCATACGTTTCCCTCGCCCAGTCGTACATCCCGGCCGATCCCTGGTCGGTGGACCTGAGTACCGATGTACAGCGAAATACCTTGCAATCTGATGTAGGACATTTCGTTACGCCCGTTCGGACCACTTTCGTAGGCGCCCTGGCAACGCGTAGGGCCGGAGAGCGGTTCCGCGTCGCCGCGCACATCGTCTATCTCGGAGCCCGGGACGCGTTCAACACCCCGCAGGCGGGGGGATGGACCCGTGAAAACAGATACCGGGACGCGTGGATGCCGTCTTTATGTCTGTTCTACGCCCCGGCGGAAGGGATAGAGGCGGACATCTTCGCCAAACGAAGCTACCGGATGCCCTCTTTCAACGATCTCTACTACGCGCAGATGGGGAATTCCAACCTTGAGCCTGAGTCCGCCATGCAGTTTGGCGGCAGCATCCGCTTCAACGGAGAACGAGGCCCCTGGCGCTGGGAGGGACGACTCTCCCCGTACATCAACCGTGTGGAGAACAAAATCGTCGCGATCCCGACTTCCTCCCAGTTCCGATGGACGATGCTGAATATCGGGAAGGTCGATATAAGAGGCTGCGATGCCAAAGCCGACATCGCCCTGCATCGGGAAGGATGGGATCTCGGCCTCTGCCTTCGGTATGCATTCCAGCAGGCCCTGGACCACACGAAACCCGGCAGTCAGACCTACGGCAACCAGATTCCGTACATCCCGCGGCACAGCGGCAATGCCGATCTGGAAGCCGGGTGGAAAGGCTGGTCGCTGCGCTGGAGCGCGACGTTCACCGGTGAAAGATGGTCGCGAGCGGCCAATATACCGGACTATTACATCCGCCCCTGGGTCCTCTGCGACGCATCCCTGTTCAAGAAGATTCCCTTGCCCTCCTTCCAAAACCGATTAGAGACGCCTTCCCTGGAGGTCGGCCTTAATTGCGGGAATATCTTCGATACACCCTATCAAATCGTCCAGGGCTATCCGATGCCGGGATTCAACATCTTGCTTTCGGTCGAATTCTCTTGGTGAGCGGAAGTCGCAATCGAACGCGGATACTTGAAAGCATCCACGGCGCCATCCAAAGTACCGCTGTCCTGGATGCCCACCTTGAGAATCGACTGCGTTTTCCAACGTATCATCTAAATTACTGTGAGTGAATAAGTTGATTATTTCAATAGGTCAAAAATACGACGCATTGAAATCACTAATAGTCTGACTGGCAGGGTGTAAGACGATGCTGTTTTTGAGCCAAGACCCCAAGTATTCGCCCGCAAGGATACCTGCATGCCTCCGATACAGGCAGGCCTTTGCCTACGACGATAACTGTTTTTTGCCTTGCATGATACTCCAATCGAATCCATTGCCATTCTTCACTGAAATAACTATCTTCGCAATGGATACACTCACAGCTATTAATTTATGATTGACCAAATTCTTCAGTTCAACAAAGCGTTCGTAGCGGAAAAGGCCTACGAGCCATACGTTACCGATAAGTACCCGGCCAAGAAACTGGCCGTCCTCACCTGTATGGACACGCGGCTTATCGAGCTGCTGCCCAAGGCATTGGGCCTGCGGAACGGCGATGCCAAGATCATCAAAAATGCCGGTGGCCTTATTCAGTCGGAGACAGATTCCGCCATGCGCTCGCTCCTCGTCGCCATTTATGAACTTGGCGCAAAAGAAGTGATGGTGGTCCACCACACCGCCTGCGGCGCCTGCAACATGAGCTACGAAGCGTTCAAACCCCATATGCTGGAGCGCGGCATTTCCGAGGAGACGCTCGCGCAGTGGGAGGCCAAGGGCATTGCCGAATGGCTGGAAGGCTTCCACGACACGGAAGCTTCCGTCCGAAAGACCGTCGATGCGATCTTAAACCATCCGCTGGTTCCGAAGGGCATTGTCGCGCGCGGCTTCATCATGGATTCCACCACCGGAGAACTCTCGGAAGTCTTGTAGGCTAGCGTTTGTTTATTCTCAAGAATTCACTTGCAGGATAGCCCTCGGCAAGGCCGATCTTCTGTTCGGAAACAATCCTGAATAGTTCTGTTTCCGTACCGTCCTTCCGCGCTTCGGCACGGTCTATCTCGAATTTCAGATACAGGACCTGAGCTCTGACACAGTCAACCCTCGACGTCATCTCACGGTCCCCTTCCACTGCCTTTCGGGCGTTCTCGAGAATCTCGGAAGCCTCCGCGATGAAATCCTCCGTGTACAGAGGATTATTATCAATGGAGCAAATCATGACCGTTTCATCTTTCACCAATCCCTGGCACAGGTCAAAATACTGCTGAACATAAGGAGCGGCCACGCCATAATAATCTTCGATAAATTCTCTAACCAATGAATAGGTGTCCAGCGTCGGATCCCAGAGCAATTTTGCAAGAACCCAGGCCCTCATCTCGCCGAACGCTGTACAATAAGAATCGTAAGCGCCCTCTTCCTGAATTCCGATCGCATGGTACTTTTGGAAAGTCTTGATGTTGGCGGCAAGAACGCCGAAATTCGGAAACGGTGCCAGGTACTGACGAAAATTGACCACATAGTCCCAAATGAAAAGATGGGGCGCGATTTCCGACCAAGCCTTGATATCATCCAGGAAGGTCTGGTTGTATCCGCCGTTCTCGATGGGATGGGAGAAATCACATTCAAAGGAGCACAATCTGATCACCACGTTGTCCCTTGGAATGATTCCTACAGGAGGCTTTCTCGTGTACTGATAGGCAAATGTCCCGATGTATTTGTCCGGGTAGAGGGGCTTGATGACATCGGCGACCTGATTGACGAACCAGAGGAGCAGTCCGGAATGCCCGCCGTATCGGGCCTCGAGTTCCTTGCAGCGATCACATTCGCAAGGAAAGACGTTGTCATTCTGGCTAAGGCTATAAACCCAATACCCGGGGTTCTCCGCAATCGCCTTCTTCATCCCTTCCTTGCAGATTTCCAGCACCTCGGGATTGGAAAGGCAAAGCTGCCTGGAAGGAGTACGCTTCCCCCCGTTCAAGCTGAAATATTCAGGATGCGAATCGAAGTATTTCGCTGAAGGCACGAAATATTCGAACGTGTGGCCCTTCCAGTAAGCTTCGATGCCGCCGTACGGGTTGGATTGAGCGGTCCCGAGCTGGTTGTTACGATTGCGCGCGCACCAATCCGGATGATCTTCCGCGCTCTGGTACTGAACATAACGGTACTGGATGGCCGGGGATTCTGAATATTCAATCTTGCCGAACCGCCATTTGTCCCATGACGGGACCTTCGTAAACCAAGGGGTGTACCAGCGCACGCCGAACCCTTTCTCAAGGAAGGAATATACCCCATACAGAGTCCCTCTGCGTTTGCCGCCGACGATGCTGATGCTGTTGCCGGCAGAGCGCACCGTAAATCCTTCATCATCTTCGCTCCTGGCTTCTTCGGCGCCGTTTCCCGACATCCCGACATAGATGCACTTGCCGGTGGAAAGGTTTTTTCCGGGAACGTCCGGGTACGTGCAGACAGGAAGGACGACATCTCCGACCTGCGCGAGATGGTCACTGAGTTCACGGGCAGCGGTTTCTTCAGACTTTGAGGCATCCGCAGGAATGACAATGACATAGTCACTCTTTCCATTCTTGAACAAAGTGCGTTTCCCCATCGCTGAAGAACAGGCACAGAGTGTTGCGAGCGCAGCAACAGCGCTCGACAATACAATGGCAAATCTTCTCATATCAATAATAGTTTGTCTAAAACCGTAATTTATAAAGATACGGAATTATCCGGACATGACCATCTTGCGAGCCGATCTCCCCGCCTCGGAAACCCGAGATGCTGCGACCGTTTGTCGATTGAATTTATTTATGTATTTTTGCGTATTAAAAACACAGTTATGGCGAAAAAAGGACAATACATCTATGAATATAAACATCCGGCCGTGACGGCCGACACCGTCGTGTTCGGCTATGACGGAAAAGAACTGAAAGTCTTGCTTATCAAGCGGGGAGAGGAAAAGGAGGCCGGCACTTCGGCATATGTCGGTGAATGGGCATTGCCGGGCGGTTTCATGGATGTTGACAAGGACAAGACCATCGCCCACACAGCAGCCAGGGAGCTGAAGGAGGAGACCGGACTCAAGCTCTCCGTCAAGGACTTCAAGGAGGTCGGCACCTTCAGCGACATCGACCGCGATCCGCGGGAACGCGTCATCACGGTCGCGCATTATGCCCTCGTAAAACTGGCAGAGGTCCAGGCCGACACGGACGCCGACAAGGCGGAATGGTTCGCGCTGGACGAAGTCCCGAAACTCGCCTTCGATCACAACAAGATTCTTCAGGTTGCATCCAAGCATCTGAGGCGTGACATCCATTTCGAACCGGTCGGATTCGACCTCTTGCCCGGAATATTCACGATGCCGCAGCTCCAGAACCTCTACGAATCCATTCTGGGCGTTACCTTCGACCGGCGCAACTTCGCCAACAAGATGAAGCGCTATAACATTCTCGCAGAAGTCGACGACGGCACTCCGCGCCGCGGTACCCGCACGCCCATCCGGTACGGCTTTGACAAAAAGAACTACGACCGCTTGAAAGAAAGCGGTTTTCAACTGGAATTCTGATACCGCATATTCAAAGATTTTCCGTACATTAAAATGTATTTACTCAGATGCGGAACAAGGAATGGCAGACTCGATGACACCGGAGCAGCGGCACGCGTGCATGTCGCATATTCATTCGAAGGACACCGGCCCGGAACGGGCGGTCCGGCGGGAGCTTTGGCGCAGGGGCTACCGGTTCCGGCTCCACGTCCGCGCGCTCCCGGGATCCCCTGACATCGTTCTCGGCAAGTACCGGACAGTCCTGTTCGTGAACGGCTGCTTCTGGCACGGGCACAAGGGCTGCCCGAAGTATGTGCTGCCGAAGAGCAATGTCGCGTTCTGGAGGGAGAAGATCGCCCGCAACCAGGAACGCGACCTGCTCAACAATCAGCGGCTTGAGACGCTTGCCTGGCATGTTGTCACCGTCTGGGAATGTGAACTGGACAAGGCGCGCTTCGCGGAAACGATGGACCGGATCGAGACGGAAATCCGGGCGGGTCAGGCCGCCTGGCAAGCCTACCGGGAGCGGCGACGCTGGGACCGCGTCTTCGCCCGCGAGCAGGCCCGGCTGCGCAGGTTGATCCTCGCCGATGTCCAGACGGAACTGGATAAACGGTACGACATTCCGACCGGGGTAAAAAAGATGGCGCGTCGCGAATCGCTTTAAGTGCGTAACACCGCTCCACTCGCTTCCCTTGAAAGGGTGTCTGTGACCTACTCCTGTTCCAGGAGAGCTGGATACAGTGCCAGAATATCTGTGGCAAGGGTTGCGAAGCTGTCTTTCTTTTCCGGTGCCACCGGCATCCATGACACCTTTCGTAAGGCACTAACCATCAATGTGTTATGTGGCAAAGAATGGATGCCTATGGCAAATTTCGGGTAGGCATCCACGCAGTCATTTCCGACATACTCATATTCAGTTAGTTACAAATGACACGATGGATGCCTCGGTTAAAGGCGAGGCACTGTTCAATCGTTCCGCGGGACTGTAGCAGCACGTGCGTCCTCCAGCGGGAAGTTGGCGGATTGACAATGAATTCAGCCGGCATGCGATGGTCGTTTCCGCTTATTTTAGTTAATTTTGTATGCGTCCGTAAAACCAATTGCAATCATGAAGAGATTTCTGCTGGCTCTGATGAGCATCCTGATCGTATTGTCCATATGCCCGGCCTATGCCCAGAAACACGCGAACAAGGCAGAATGGGTGGCCGGACAACTGCATAATCCGAATTCAAGGTATGTTCTGGTGGCAGCCCATCGCGGTGACTGGAGAAACTGGCCTGAAAACTCCCTTCCAGCCATACAATCCGCTATCGAAATGGGCGCCGACATCGTGGAACTTGACATTCACAGATCCAAAGACGGCATCCTGATGGTGTGCCACGACGCTACCATCGACAGGACAACCACAGGCAAAGGCAAGATCAGCGACTTGACATGCCAGGAGATAAAGGAATATTGGCTCCGGGCCGGCCACGGCGTCAAGACTGAAATCAAGATGCCGACGCTGAAGGAAGCTTTGGAACTGTGCAAGGACAGAATCATCGTCAACATCGACAAGGGCTATGACTACTACGACGAGATCATCAGCCTCACAGATAGCCTGGGTGTCACCGAACAGGTTCTGCTGAAGGGGAAAAATCCCAAGGCGGAAGTCGATGACAAGTTCGCGGCCCGCCCCCGTAACATGATGTATCTTCCCATCAGCAACATTTGGGAAGAGAAAGGAATGGACCTGCTGGAGAGCTACCTGTCAGCACAGGACAAACCGATTGCCTACGAAATCTGCTGGAACACCGACACGCAGAAAGAATGTGAACAGGTAACCGAGAGACTGAAGGAAGCAAGGGTAAAAATCTACATCAATTCCCTATGGCCGAGCCTGAACGGCGGCTACTGCGATGATGCCGCCTATTTCGACCCCGACAAATATTACGGGAAATTACTTGAGATGGGCGCGACCATCATCCAGTCCGACCGCCCCGCCCTCCTGATAAAGTGGCTGCACAAAAAGCGCCGTCACAAGGCTCCGGGAAAATAGCCGCAGGCTCAAAGATGGAGATGTTTTACATATAAAGACCGACAACAAAATGAAGACAATGACTTTTTTGGCTTTCCCGCCGATACTTTTGGGCGCCGTCGCCTGCAATGACAAGAAAGCCGATGTAAAACCGAATGTCATACTCATCGTTGCCGATGACCTTGGACTTGGCGACGTAAGCTGCTACGGCTGTCAGACCATCAAGACTCCGAACATAGATTCTCTGGCTCACAATGGTCTGATGTTGCGCAATGGGTATTCAACAAGCGCGACATCGACACCAAGCCGCTACGGGATATTCACCGGCGTCTATCCATGGAGGAATCCGGAGGCCAAAATCCTTCCGGGAGACGCGCCTCTGCTGATCGATCCGCAGATGCCGACATGGCCTAAGATGATGCAGGACGAGGGCTACGCGACCGCCGCGATCGGCAAGTGGCATCTCGGAATGGGACGAGGAGAAACGGACTGGAACAAGCCGCTGGAGCCTTCCGGCAATGCGGTGGGATTCGACTACACGAATCTTATTCCTGCGACAGTAGACAGAGTTCCTACTGTCTACGTCGAGAACGGCCTGGTGGTCGGGCTGGATCCGAACGACCCGATTGAAGTTGACTACAATACGAATTTCCCGGGAGAAAAAGATGCCTTGAGCAATCCGGAATTGGTCGAGCTTGGCTGGCACCACGGCCACAACAACTCCGTCATCAACGGAATTCCGAGAATCGGATTCATGAAAGGCGGAGAAAAAGCACGTTGGAATGACTACGAGATGGCAGACTATTTCCTCGGCAAGGTCAAGTCATTCATCGACCGCAACAAGAACAGGCCATTCTACCTCTATTATGGCCTCCACCAGCCTCACGTGCCTAGAACTCCGGCAACAAGATTTGCAGGATCAACAAACCTTGGACCTCGGGGAGACGTGATTCTCGAAGCAGACTGGTGCGTCGGTCAAGTGATGCGACAACTGGATTCGCTGAATATTCTTGACAATACGATCGTGATCTTCACATCCGACAACGGAGCGGTCCTTCAGGACGGCTATCTGGACCAGGCAGAGGAACTTGCCAAAGAACACGGTCACGACCCGAAAGGCGGCCTGCGCGGAGGGAAATACAGCCTTTTTGACGGCGGCACGCACGTTCCTTTCATCATATTCTGGAAGGGGCACATCAAACCGGCAGTTTCAGACGCATACCTCTGTCAGGCAGATCTCTACCCTACTGTCGGCGAAATGCTCGGCGCCCAAGTCCCGGATTCTTTGGACGGACAGAGCCTTCCGAAGGTTTTCTTAGGCAGAGACCTGAAGAAAGGCCGTCAGCACCAGATCCTCGAGGCCAAAAGTAAGCTGGCTCTCAGAAACGGACACTACGTGTTGATTCCGCCTTATGTTGGCAAGAAGTTCCACGCGTCAGGCAATGAACTTGGGAACTTGGATCATTACACCCTCTACGACCTCTCACTTGACCGCGAGCAGCGAACCGACATTGCGGAAAAAGAACCCGAACTGCTCGAGAAAATGAAGTCCCTGTTCACTTCACTTGCTGGTGATTATTACCATTCCGGCTTTGAAGACGGAAAAGACACGGAACGGAAATAACTCGCTCCGGAAAACACATTCTCGTTCAATGAAATAAAGGCCGACCGAAATTTCTTTCGGCCGGCCTCCACAAATAAAATCTTGGAAGCTAGTTTGCTTTCTCAATCTTCAGATTGTCAATGAACCAGCGGCGCGTACGCTTTACTGTCGCATTTTCCATCGACTCAGGCCGTATGGTCACCTTGGTATTCTTCCCGACTCCCTTGAGATCAAACGACATGGCGGTCCATTTGAGGTTATACTTGCCGTTGGCATCAGGCTCAATCACAACCTTGAACGGGTTGCTGATCTTGCCGCCGTCCACGGTACCGTCTCCGCTAAGTTCGACAACCATTGTAAAATCGTCAAATTTATCATTCGCATCGCCTACTTGCGGGCAATAATCGAATGTGAGCGTTGCATCGAGATTGTCATCCGGGAAGATGTCCTGGTTGATTGTGATACCGGTTTCATTCATCTGACCGACACTGCTGGTCTTTCCGAACTTGAGATAATTCTTCTGAGGATAGACAACCCTTGACGCGGGGTTAAGGTCGATATAACGATTTTGGAACTCAACAAGAAGATCTGCAAGCGGTGCCGATGTGTAAAGGTTGGGAGCATAACCGCTAGCCTTGGGATGATTGTCGCCTACCGAATCACCAATGCCGTTGGATGCGACACTTGACCAAGGCTCGATCCAGTCAAAGGTGTCCTCAAAATAGACATTGGCGCCAGGAGCGGCCCTCTGGATGATTGTGAGAACCGACTCGAGACCGTTATTATTGTAGAATCTGACCTTGCCGACTCTCTCTTCACCTGTATTTTCAGCGTAGTCGAGTGTGAAAGAACCTATTTCCACCGGAGCTTTTGTCACAGGCGCGATCGTGATCCAGTCTGCGCCCTCGGAGACCTCGGCATTGTAATCGATGTTGGCCTGAACATCGACGCTGATGGAACCGGTGTCCTTGCCGACATTCTTGGTGTTTCCGCCGACAATGCTGATGAACGGTTCAAGATCTTGTCCGGCGGCACTCTGGAAGATATGAATCTCCTTTACTGTCTCGCCGGAGGTAATGATGACCTTACCTTCGCGTAATGTCGACAGTTCGCTGGGAGCGCATGTCACATTGACGGTCTTCTCCTCATTGGCAGCTCCGCCTGTCACATCGACGTTGATCCAAGTCGCTGAAGTTGACAGTGAATATTCCTGATCGGAGCTGACAATGAGTGTCTTCGGTCCTGCTGGAGTACCTTCAAACGAAAGGTAATCGGCAGAAACCGTAATGTTTGCCGGAAGCGGATCAATGGCGGTGCCGTCACCTTCAGAAACAATGAGGATCATAGGCTGAGGAGCAACGTGCTTGGCGCTTGAAACCGCAAGACGGGCTGAACCTGTGTTGCGCTTTGTAAGCACTGAGCCATCGTTAGCCTGCTTGCTCGTCACGCTGCGGAAACGGAACTGACCGTGTTCGACATTTCTCGTGAATGTAACAGTTTCATCGATCGTGATGTTGGTCGAGCCATCGTCAGCCTGCTGATGCGTGTAAGTTACCTTAGGTATGTCGGTGTCCTCGGAAACCTTAGGAGTACCGGCGACCTTCCAAGTCTTCCCGTCAAGATATTCAAGAATCCAGTACTTGTTTCCGGTCTTGGAAACGCGGGAACCAAACTTGATTCTGACTACGGAGCCGGATTTGATAGGCGCATTGCCGTAGAACAACCAATAGTCGCCAGTGAACGGACCTGTGCAACGGGGGTCGTTGCCGCTGATGTCCATCTTCCAGACTCCATCCGGGTCTGTTCCGGCGAGATTCTCCGGGATGTACTTGATGTAACCGTCACCCTTTATGGCATTGAATGAATGAAGTGTTCCGAATGAAGCGTTTGCGTTTTTGAACTCGGCAGTCTCGATCTCGAACTGGAGGTAGATCTGCGCGGCCATGCCCTTGTCCTCAATTGCGATCGGGATGAATATGAATCCGGCCTGAACCCTGGCGCAATAACCGGTAAGAGAGACGTTGTGCATGTCGTACTTTTTTATCCCGAGTGAAACAACCGGGTTGTAGATCTGTCCGATCTCGTTGTCATCCACGGAGATAACGATGCCGGAGCATGAACCGGACACCGTCACGAAAACAATTCTTTCGGGGGCGAAGGTTTTGATCCGGTCGGTGATATCCATTGGCTCAGGATAGCTGGCAATGCCCTCGCTCACGAATACAGCATCCTCAAGTTCGATGGCATTCAGGCCACCGATGCTGGTGATGACACCCGTGACGGTGACTTTCGCACCAACCGGCTCACTCACTCTACCGTTTACATACATGGCGTTCTGACCATCGCTCACTACGAATCCGGTCGTTGTGAGAGCCATGATCTGAGATGCGCCAAGCTTTACCATATCACCTTCCTTGAGAGCAAGGGCATCGGAAACGGAAACCGCATTCATATTCCTGTACTTGTCGCCCTTCTGAGTGATGACGGATTTGACATCGCCGGCAAAGGGGGAGCCCTTGACGACAAGTTCAGCAGATCTTGGATCGTCCGAGTCGTTAAGTTCAAAAGTCACTGCGATCTTGGTTGTCCCTTCACCTGATTTGGGATCGATGGACAGCCAGGTGTCAGTTACATCTGCCTTCCATCCCTTGTCGGCATAGATCACAAGCGTGTCGGTGTGAGCTCCGGCATGGGTTACGTAATCGGATTCACTGATCATAATCGCTCTTGAGCCCTCGAACTGCAGTTCATCCTCGCAGGACGTGAAAGCGATGGCAAGGACAGAAAGAGCTGAAGCTAATAAAGTTTTGAATATTTTCATGATTGAAACTATTTCTATTGATTATTCAGATCCTTTGACCTCATCCCAACCAGGATTCTGTATAAGATTACGGTTCAGTGAAAGGTCATTGAGAGGAATAGGATAGTAATAATCCCTTGACTCGTTAAAGTTGAAAGGATTGCCTGCATTCCACCAGCTCTTCATCGGGGCAAGGTATCCCTTGGTGTCTTCAGTAAGGAAGACGCAGTTGGTCACACCGACTTCGCAAGTTGTGGTGGCCTTGGACTTTGTGCTTCCTATATAATAGCATACCTCGGGCTTTCCGTCACCGTCAAGATCGTATTCTCCAAGACCTGGAACATACATTCCGTAGTATGAAGCGGGGTTGTCGAGCACCTTCCCGCACTTCCAACGGAAGACGTCATCAAGCCTGAAGCCTTCCTGAGCGAGCTCGATGGCTCTCTCGCGACGGATTTCAAGGATGAGCGCTTTTTGGCTTCCGGTAACATTGGGATAGAAGAGATCGGTCTGAAGATACGGATCAGCCGTGACACCCATCGTAAGGTGAGGCATACCGACACGGTCCCGAAGGAGGTTGACGGACTTGTCAAGGTCACTCTGTGTAAGCGTGCCAAGTTCAGCCTTGGCTTCAGCGAAGTTCAAGTACACTTCTCCGAGCCTGAACACAGGAAGATCATTGTAGGACCTGTCGAACTTGTCTTTTCCCATATTGTCCTCCGGCATAACAAACTTGCGCATCTGGTAACCGGTAATGGTGACGGTGAAGTCGACAGGCTGAGGAGTAACTGAATAGGAGTAGGTTCCGTTCTCCTCGTGAATACGAGATCCGCCGGGGAGAAGGATGGTCTGTCCGAGACGAGGGTCACGGTCTACGACCTCCTCGGAATAGGTCATGGTCGCGTAGCCGTCCTTGTCAGTGAACCTAGAGCCATCCTTCATAAGGTAGCAGTTCACAAACTTCTTGGTAAGGCTTTGACGACCCTGAGAGTTCATAAGGCCCATCGCTGTAGCATTGTGCATCAGCTCAGTACCGAAATCGAAGTTGATAGAAAGGATGTACTCGGCAGTGCTCTCCTCATATTGGGAGAAGAGAACAGCATAGTCAAGATCAGGCTTGCCGGTAGAATAAAGCTTGTGAGGACTGGTTGTCATCAGTTCCTCGGCAGCGGAAGCGGCAAGCTGGAGATAGTACTTGTAATCGCGCTCCGGATAAGAGATATTATGATACTTTCGGAAGGTTCCCTCATACAGGCAGAAGCGGGCCTTGAGAGCAAGTGCCGCCCATTTTGTCGCGCGATAGTTATGTCCGCTATAGGACTCGGGAAGACCAGCGATGGCTTCATCGATATCCTCGAGCATATGCGTCATCACTACTTCGCGGGAATCACGCGGAGCCTGGAGCTCGGGGGAATCAGAATCAAGTTCGTGATCAATCCACGGAACGTCTCCGAACTTCTTCACCTTGTCGAAATAGAAGTAGGCGCGGAAGAACTTGCAAAGAGCGGAATAATGCCTCTTCGCAGCTTCATCCTCGCATTGCGTTTCCATATAGTCGAGACAGGTGTTCATCTTGCGAAGATCCGTCCAGGTCCAGGAACCGCCAGTCTCGGGTGTAATTCTGTTGTTGCCTCCCCTGAGGAAGTTGCCGGGATCATTGCCGATGTACTGGTCGCTCTTCTCACTATATGGATTCTTAGGAAGCAGATTGTTGTAGAACGAGTTCGTGAAAAGCTGAAGTTCAGTGGCATTTTTGAAATAAGTCTCCGGGCTGATCTTCGCCTTCGGAGTCTTGTCAAGAATTTCGTCAAACTTGTCACAGGCAGTCAATCCTAAAATGGCGACCGCCAGAACAGCAAAATATTTTTTCATATTACTTTTCATTTGAAGGGCCATTATTTAGAATGTTATATCAACACCAAACATATAGGTCTTCTGCCAAGGATAGAATGCACGGCTAGAGCTGCCGCTGCGGGACACGTTGGCCGCCTCGGGATCGATGTAGATCGAGTGAGCCTTAAGTGGAGACCAGTAATGGAGGTTCTCTCCTGTAAAGTAGACTCTTACCTTGTCAAGTCCGATCTTCTGGATGACCTTCTTCGGTAGCGTGTATCCGAGAGTGAGATTCTTCCAACGTAGATATCTGATGTTCTGGAGATACCTTGTGTTGGTCCTTGCAAGCTGGCCTTTGCTGTTGTAGGCAAGATAGGCGACAGCCCGAGGAAAATAGGCGTCGGTATTGTTGTAGTCCCAACACTGGCTGAGGAAATCCTTGGGAAGGTAAGTTGTCATCGGCTGAGAAAAAGGTCCCCAGAAAGCGAATGACGTGCCCTCGAAATAATAGTGGTGATTTCCTGTTCCCTGGAAGAATGTAGAAAAGTCGAATCCGGCATAGTCCAGTCCTAGATTAATGCCGTATTGGAGCTTGGGGAGCCTATTTCCGATGATCTTACGGTCACCCGGGTCAATGGCGCTGTTGGCGCCGATACTGATCTTGCCGTCACCGTCAAGGTCGATGTACTTGAGGTCGCCTGCCTTCCAGACACCGCCGGGAAGTTTTCCGTTGACGTAGGAAAGATCAACCTGCGATGAATATTCGGCAGCCTCCTCGTCGGTCTGGAAGAGATCGTCAGCGATAAATCCCCAGATTTCACCAAGTTTCTGTCCGACGTAGTAGTTTGCAAGGATCTTGTCCTTGTTCTCGAACTTGGTGATTTCAGAGTCATATTGGCTGAGCATACCTTTGACACTGTATCCCAATGATCTGCCGGCAAGTACTGTCTGGCTCCTCCAACTGAGGGAGAGTTCGTATCCCTTGGTACGAAGGTCGGCAGTGTTCATCTTCGGAACGCTGGCACCGTAAACGGACGGGAGTTCAATACCGTCGGTCAGCATACCCTTTGTGTCACGGATATAGGCTTCGGCAGTAAACTGCAATCTGTCTTTGAACATTCCGAAGTCGACACCGAGGTTGTACTGCTCNGAAGTCTCCCATGTCAAGTCGGAAGCGTTGGGAGCGGAGATGTTGGAATATTTTGCGACGGAACTTGTCTCACCGAAACTGTAATNGGCGAAATCATTCACGTTGATGGCACGGAAGAATGCATAGTCAGCGACCTCCTGATTGCCGAGCGTACCGAATGAAGCGCGGAACTTGAGGTTATTCACAGTTGACTTGAGAGGAGCGAAGAAGGGCTCCTCGGAGATACGCCAACCGGCTGAGACTGAAGGGAACCAACCCCATCGATGACCAGAAGCGAAACGAGATGTGCCGTCATAACGGCCGGAAGCCTCGAAGAGGTACTTTCCCTTATAGTCGTAGTTCACACGACCGAAGAAACCGAGGAGAGCATATTCAGACTGATCCCCATCAACGGTCATGATGACTGTACCGTCGCTTGCCGCGCCGACAAGGCTGAGATCGTTCAGTTCCTCGGAAAGAAGATGCTGACCGTTTGCTTTGATGTATTTCATATCTCTGGTTTCATAGTTGGAACCAGCCATCAAAGTGAGGTGATGGGNGTCAAGGAACGTCTTCTCGTAGGTTGCGTACAAGTTGGCGGAATAGTAGTTNTAGGTTCTGACTGTCTCGGTGAGTTCGTCCAGACCCGCACCGGAATCGTAGTACTCCATCGGAGCGTCAGGAGTTGTCCTGTAAGGGAATGAGACATCACGACTCATGTCCCTGTTCTGGAAGAGACGGTATGTGAAGTTTCCGACAACGGTCAGGCCGTCAAATGGTTTGATGATAAGTTCGGAGGTATTGGAGAAGTCAGACCTGACCTGAGCGTTCTTGGCTTTGCCTTCGCTGTAGACGATATGACGTCCGTTGCCGACAGCGTAAGATCCATTGAGAATGCCCTCAGCGAGACGATAGACGTAAGAACCGTCGGGATTCGTGAACGGGAAGATGGGAAGTCCGTGAGCCGAGCTGTAGACGATCGCATTCTGGATGTTTCCGTCAGCGGTCACAAACTTGAAGTTGGATGTGTAGAATGAAGTGTTGTTGCTGAACTTCATGTACTTGTTGATATCAAAATCAATCTTCGAACGAAGATTGTATTTCTTGAACACATCAGGGCTGAGTTTGATGATACCGACCTGCTTGTCGAAACCGCCGGAAACCATATAACGGATGCTCTTAGTGCCTCCGGAAAGTGAAACGCTCTGCTGCTGAACAGGATGCCTGTCATTGTACAGCTTATGCCACCAGTCATTGTTTCCATAGTATGTCCAACGACGCTTTCCGTTCCTGACCTCATCAACAACCCAAGGACGGGCAGGATTCTCGGTCTTGTCGTTGACGCGAGCCAGAAGTTCCATCATGTCACGGTCGTCATAGAGGACATAGTTGGATCCTTCGGAAGCCATACGGAACTTGTTGATTGTGTAGACCGACCAGTAACCTGTTGTTTCATAATCAGTTGAAGTTGTAGGTTCTTCCCAGCCGAAGCGCCCGCTGTAGCGAACGGTCGTCTTGCCTTCAGACTCTACGCCGCTCTTTGTCGTAACAAGGATGACACCGAATGCGGCACGGGCGCCGTACACCGCAGCCGCCGCGGCATCTTTGATAACGGAGATAGACTCCACATCGTTCGGATTGACGCGGTTGATGTCACCGACGGCGCCATCGATCAGGACCAGAGGAGCCGCTCCGTTGATTGATGTGTAGCCTCGGATGTTAAGCGAACCGGTCGAGCCGGGGCTACCTGAAGATGTGGTGATGTTAAGTCCCGGAACAGCCCCCTGAAGCATGATGGAAAGAGAATGGGCGGAACGGTTTTCGAGTTCTCTTGACTCCACAGAAGTGATGGCTCCGGTGAGGTTGACCTTTTTCTGTGTTCCGTAACCGACAACCACGGTCTCTTCAAGCAGCATGGAGTCTTCCTGCAGGATGATCCTGACTGTGCTGGTTCCGGCCGGCACCAATACATTCTGAATCTCATAGCCCATACAGTTGACCTCCAGTGTAACGTCACCTGCCGGAACATTCAGCGCGAAACTGCCATCTGAGTCAGTTATCGTTCCGGTCAAGCCGGAAGTCATGACAGCCGCTCCTACGACAGGCTGCTGCTGGGCATCGAGAACTGTTCCCGACACCTGCCTCGTCTGCGCAAAAAGCGACAGTGCTGACACGAGAGTCAGCGAAAGGACTGCAGCAAATACTTTTAATGGTTTCATAAAAGGGTTTGTTAATAAATAGATAGTGTATTGTTCCTTATTTCATGTATTTATAGNCATCTTTCGTGAATATCTTCGGCCTGGCCATGGTCTCGGAGTAAGNGTTACCGAACCTGTCGGTCACTTTGATTTCAAGAGTAGAGTTGGCTGAAGTTGTGTTCACAACAAAGAAATGCGGCCAGTAAGCGGTCACGAAGGATGTCGATCCGGACTTGAACCGTGGCGCGGAATTGACCAGCATATGCAAAGGGTCATAGGCGCAGATCGCTGTCGTAGCGAGTTCCTTTCCACCCTCCGTAACCGTGACCTTCCAGTTTTTGTCATATGCCCAGACATTGATCAGAACGGAATTCGCGGAAAGCGATCCGGTCCAGTCCACCATCTTTTTCCAATCATCCTTGTTGCCGCCGATTTCATCTGTCAGAACCTTCTGGACCTCATTCATATCATAACTTCTGAACTGGTAGGAGTGATCGGCTCCAGCAGACTTATACTGCCAAGTGACATCTGTACCATTGAACTTGCAGATTGTGTAGCCGCCGGGCGTTCCATCGGGAGAGAGATTGAATCCGGGCGTGTAATACCCTGACCACCACCATGTTCCACAGACAGAGGCTCCATTTGTCTCATAGAAGCCATTGGCGCTGTCATCATAGGTGAAGTGGTTGTGCGTATGAGCCGAGAAAAAGTGTACATTGTAGCCACTCAAAAGAGCGCGGAATGCAGCGGTTCCATAATCTCCGCTGCCGTCAGAATGAGAAGTCAAACCATCCTTGTAGCCAGTCGCACCGTTTGGACGATAAGCAGGAGCATGGGAAGAAATCACCACGGGAGTCTTCTTGTCGACAAACGAAAGATCCTTTTTAAGCCAGTCGATCTGATTTTTCGTGAAATCGACAAGATACTGGGAGCGATAGTCTTTTGTAATGTTTCCGCTAGCGTCATCAACTGAGGCAGGAGTATTTTTGTAGTCAATGTCGTCGAGCACTACAAAATGAACCGAACCTAAATTATAAGAATAATACGTAGGACATATCGCCTCGCGGTAAGCATTCTCCATCAAGAAATCACCCGCCTCGCGATAGTTGTTGTCGTGGTTGCCCATTGTCTGCCAGACACAGATCATGCTGAGATCCCTATTGAGCTCTGCCTTGTATTCGGCAAAACTATAGGAATTCCTGTACCAGTAATAGTCCCATGTCATGTCGCCGAGCGTGAGACCATACTGCCTTCCGGCACCTGAGTTGACATCATCCATCAGACTTGACGCAAAGTCCCTGAACTGATTGATGTCATTCTGTTTCTTGGCAAGATGCATATCCCCCATCACATAGAGGGTGAATATGTTGTTGTCGATCTTGTTGAGCGTGAAGTCGACACGCTCGGAAGTCAAAGAACCCCTGGTGAGTGGTTTCCAGTTCTGAGGCAGAACTCCATTGAGAGGAGGTTCGTAACCGCTTGGAACGGAAATGAAGACATAACCGAATTTCTTCTGCGAGGCAATCCTGTAAACCCCGTTTTCATCAGTCTTGACGACTTCGACCCCATCAGACATGACCACATCGGAAAGTGGCTTGCCTTCGCAAGTCACAAGTCCATAAATTGATGCGCCTTCCGGGGTAACCGTATCGCCGGGCGTCGTCGCATAAATGATCGAAACGGACATATTCCCTTTCAAGGTCTTTGTTCCTCCGCTGAGGAGATAAACCTTGTAGGTCCCGGACATCAGATTGGGAGGGAGCCTGACGGTGAACTTGTTGTCATCGGCGAAAGTAATCGCGCAAGTGAATGCGTTTCCTTGAGAATCTTCGAAGACAATCTGGTCGGAAGTCTTTGGCGGATGGTTGAACAGAACCTTGAAATCCATCGTCGCAGCATCGCTTGCCAGCGTAACAGAAGACGGGACATTGAATTCAGCGGTAGACAGCGTCTCTTCCTTCGTGCCATTACAGGCCCAGAAAACGAAGGCGGCAGAGAAGATTAAGACAATTACTATTTGAATCTTCTTCATCGTCATGTTTTTTCCAATATTATTTACCCATGAATTGCTCTTTTTCGCTTATATTAACTAATAGGGGCGCTTGACTCGTAGGGAAATATTCCGGCGTGCATCAATAAGAGCCCGACTTTATCACTTATTTGGTTTTAGGGGGGTAATAAATCTTGACATTGAATACTTTGCTGGTTATAGTATTAGGGTATGTGGCGAGACAAATTTACATAAAATATTTTGATTTATACGATAATGAATATTCTTACAGCAGTTTTATGCCCCTCAGGAAAAATTACCTACCTTTGTCGAGGTTCCNCAGACAAATCAAAACCACGATGGATACACTGAAAAATATCGCCGCGAAGTTCGCGCTTGAGGGAGAAGCAACGACCGTCAAAACGCTTGGAGAAGGGTTCATCAATGACACATATCTCGTCTGGATGGACGGTTCCGCCGAGCCGGCATACATCCTCCAGCGGAAGAACCACCAGGTTTTTCCGGATGTCCCCGCCATGATGGAAAACATCCGGAAGGTCACCGAACACATCAAAGCCAAGGTCCGGGATCCGCTCCGAGAGACCCTGACCGTCATCCCCGCCCGGGACGGGAAACTCTTCTTCCAAGACGAGGGAGGTAATTTCTGGGCGGTCACGCGCTACATCGGCGGCACGATGAGCTACACGAAGGCGGACACCCCCGCGCTCGCCTTCCAGGGCGGCCTCGGCCTCGGTCAGTTCCACCAGCTCGTGTCCGATTTCCAGGAACCCCTTACGGAAGTGATCAAAGGTTTTCACAACATCCGGTGGCGTTTTCAGCAGTGGGACCAAACNNTGGCATCGGATCCGGCAGGAAGGGCCGGGAATCTGCGCGAAGAAATCGGTTGGATCGAATCCCGCCGGACGGAGATGCTGACCTTCTACGAAAAATTCGAACAAGGGATCATCCCGACGCGCGTAACCCACAACGACACAAAGATCAGCAACTTCCTCTTCAATGCCGACGACTCGACCTTGCTCTGCGCCATCGACTTGGACACCTTGATGAGTTCCATGATCCTGAACGACACCGGCGACGCGCTGCGTTCCTACACGAACACNGGCGAAGAGGACGANCCGGATNCGGGACGGGTGTCCATGAGCATGGAAATGTTCCGCTCCTACATAGAGGGCTATCTTTCGAAAATGGNNCGGGAACTGACCCCGGTGGAAATTGACTATCTGGCCTTCAGCGGGATCTACATCACCTTCGAGCAGGTTCTCCGCTTCCTGATGGACTACCTCGACGGAGACCGGTACTATAAAATCAAGTACCCGGAGCACAACCTCGTCCGCACCCGGGCCCAATACAAACTCCTGACCAGCATGGAAGCGCAGCTGGAGGAAATGAACGGTGTAGTCCGCTCCCTCTGTGACAAGCAGGAATAGCCTCCCCTATTCAAACGTGACCGGAACGAAAAATTCCGGCCTGTGGTAATCCGGCGATTCCGTCCGGACCGGAGCCCAGGTAAGGTAGTGCGGGGTCTTCAATCCGTCTCCGCATTTGTACAGATTCATTTTCATGGTTCTGCCGCTCCAGGAATCCACCCCGGATCTGAAAAGCGCGGTAGCGGGAATCGCCACCTGCAGGGTCCACGGTCCCACCTTCCGCTCGGAGAAGGGTTCCGGACCGAGGGACGGAATCGCCTCCACGCCTTCGAGGATGCAAAGCGGAGCCGGATCCGGGTCGTGACGCCCGGTGCGGCAGGCCATAGCCAACCGGCCGGCGGCGTTCCACTCGAAGTTGTAATAATGCGGATCTTCTCCGTCCGGCTGGATGAAGCATTCGACGCAGGAATCCCTAAACACGGGGCCTCCCGGGACGGTCTGCTCCGCCTTGGTGGTCTCCTCTTCGACCCGGAATTCAATGAACAGCAGGGTTCCACCGTGCCACATACGGAAACGCACGTCCGGGGCGTACGGATAGTCTTCCGGCCAGTTCAGGCATGCGATCGGTTGCCAAACCTCAGGTTTATTTTCAGTAATCAAGGTTGTGTTCATATTGCAAATATAGGGCTTTTTCAAGGAAGGTCAATACGGAGTCGTTTCTCATTTCCCGCGAATATTTCTAAATTTGTACATCATGCTCAAACCAAAGAATAGATATCTGCTGATGACCGCGCTCGCGGCCGGTACTGCAGGAACCGGAAATGCGGCAGGAACGTCAAGGCCTGACGTCAAACGACCCAACGTCATATTCATCTTGATGGACGATGCCGGACACGGCGATTTCGGATGTTACGGCCAGACCCGTACCGAAACGCCGAACATCGATGCGCTCGCTCGCAGCGGCATTCTGTTCACGGACATGAGCACTGCAAGCGCCCTTTCAGCACCTTCGAGATGCGCGCTCTTGACCGGTCAGCACACCGGGCATTCTCAGATCCGCGACAACAAGGAAGGTGTGAACGTCCCGCCGGGCAGCAACATCTGGGACTACCGCGCAGTTGACATGGATCCTACCCTCGAAGGTCAGGCAGAAATGGCTCCGGGCACGCAGACGCTGGGCACNCTGATGCAGAAAGCGGGCTACACGACGGCAATGNTCGGCAAATGGGGGCTCGGNGGACCGGCCTCCGAGAGCGTTCCTTGGAAGATGGGCTTCGACTATTACTACGGCTGCCTCTGTCAAAGAGTCGCCCACAACCATTATCCTCAATATTTCTGGGAGAACGACAAGAAGGTCTACCTCAACCCGAATGCTCCGGTTCCGGGCACGGCGCTTGACGAAGGCGCTGACCCGCTCGACTGGCGCAGCTATGATAAGTACCTTGGCGATGGAGTCTTCGGACCGGATGCGATGTATGAAAGGATCCTGAACTTCATCGGCGAGAACAACGAGAAGCCTTTCTTCCTGATGTGGACAACGACGCTCCCGCATTCGCCGCTTCAGGCCCCGAAGGAATGGGTAGACTACTACGTCAAGAAGTTCGGCGACGAGGCTCCTTACAATGGTGAATATTTCGTCGGCCAATGGCCGCACAACTATTTCCCGTGCCGCTATCCTAACGCGACCTACGCCGCGATGATCGGTTACTTCGACTGGCAGGTTGGCCAGCTGGTCGAGGAACTTAAAAATAAAGGAATATACGACAACACGCTCATCATACTCACATCCGACAACGGGCCAGCGAACAACGCTTCATCTCCGACCTCGTGGTTCGACAGCGCCTATCCGTGGCGCTGCGGAAAGGGCTGGGCCAAGTCGACCGTCCAGGAAGGAGGATTGCGAATGCCGTTCATCGTCTCATGGCCGAAGGTCGTGAAGGAAGGCCGTGTCAGCAACCACACGGGCTCGCTCGTGGACATCATGCCGACGCTCGCCGAACTGGCGGGCGTCGAGGCTCCGACCCATGACGGAATCTCCATCCTTCCGACCATCAAGGGCAAGGAGAAGAGGCAGAAGAAACATGAATATCTCTACTGGGAGGCGCCCTTCGGCAGAGGCCTTGTCTCCGTCCGAATCGGGAATTGGAAAGGCATCATCAGAGACGTCAAGAGGGGCAACCGCGACATGGAGCTCTACGATGTCTCTGTACCCGGCAAGACCGTGGAGAACAGTGAGAACAACGTCGCTGCCAAGCATCCGGAGATTGTCGCCAGGATGTGGGAGATCATCAGGGAGGCTCATTCCACACCTGCCGACCCGGACTATGACATCCCGATTCTCAATTAATCAACAGTAACGCTAGGCAATACCCTGCTGCCGCTCGGGTTTTCAATCCGGGAAGCAAGCGCGGAGGCGGCGACATACCCCATGGACCAAGCAGCCTGGAGGTTGAAGCCGCCGGTGATGCCGTCCACGTCAAGGACCTCTCCGGCAAAATAAAGCCCGGGGTGGGTACGGCATTCGAGGGTGTTGAGCGAAACGTTCGAAAGCGCAACGCCCCCGCAGGTGACGAATTCCGCTTTATAGCGGTACTTCCCGCGAATCTCATATTCGTCGTGGATCAGCAGGCAGGCCAGCCGGTTCAAGTTCTTCGTGCCGGTCTCTCCCCAACGGACACCCGGTTTCAGGCCGGCTTTCGCGATCAGATATTCCCAGAGCCGGGCGGGGATTTCCTCCGGTCCGGCTGCAAGCACTGTCTTCCGGGGATGCTCCCCTGCCTGCTCGAACAGCCGCGCCCGGACTTCGGCTTCGTCCGCATCTCCGAACCAGTTGACGGCCAGACGGCCGCCGTAGGCATGTTCGGCAAGGTGACGGGCTGCGTAGGAGGAAAGTTTGATAATAGCAGGGCCGCTGAAGCCGAAATGGGTCACCAAAAGCGGTCCTGATCCCTGGAAGCGCGTGCCGGCCAATTTGACAAGGGTGTTCTGAACGACCAGCCCCGTCCGCTTCCGCAAGGCTTCGTCCGCCACATTCAGGGCGAAGAGCGAAGGGACAGGAGGAACGATCTCCAATCCGAGTCCATCCAGCATCGTCAATCCCCCGGGCTTCGGACTCCCGCCGGTCGTTACCACTACAGCATCCGCGTCAAAGGGCATTCCTGAACCGAAATGAATCCGGAATCCGATCGGTTCCAAGGCTTCGATCCGGACGACACGGTGCCCGCACCGTACCGGAATATCATGCCGGCGCAGCAGGCGCGTCAGTGTTCGGACAATCTCGCCCGCATCCTGAGAAGCCGGAAAGACGCATTGATCTTCTTGCACGGTGAGCGCGACCCCTTCCGCTTCGAACCAGCGGCAAAGGTCCGCATGGTCGAAGACAGACAGGACCCGCTTCATCAGGCGTTCTCCACGGGGATAGACGGCAGCGAGACGCCCCACCTCCGCGAAGGTGTTCGTCAAGTTGCAGCGGCCGCCTCCGGTAACGGCAACCTTCGCGAGCGGAGACCGGTTCGCCTCGAAGAGCGTCACATTGACGGAAGGCGACAGACGTTTGAGATGGATGGCGCAGAAGCATCCTGCCGCCCCGGCCCCGATGATTGCCACGTTCATAGGCATCTTCATCTCCAATGACTTGAGACGGCAGACCCATCAAGGCTTCCACATACTTACATAACGTTCGAATTCCTCCTGGGTTCCCAGTTCCGCCTCCTTGGTAGAAGCAGCCACGATCCGCGTTTGTACAGATGATGCCGGCACAGAAATCAACCGGACCAAGTCCGCAGTTTCGAAAACATCGGGGAATACTTTCGGGTCGAAGAAAATGCCTGCTCCGAGTGGGATAGGGTGTTGCGAGACATCAGAAGGATGTACTCCCCAGACCGATGCGTATCCTTCACCGACGCGGACAGATTCGCCGGGATGGAAGTTGATCCCGGTCAGGAAACGAACCTGCTTGCCATGAAGTTCGGTCGCCGTAACCTGTCCCACTCGGTCACCGTTAAAGACATCCACGCGGATAGAGATGTCATGCGGCTCTCCATTGCAATGAACCCCATAAGCTATCATTTCCGCAAAAGAACCCTGCTCAGTCTTGCCGATCCTAGCGGTCCGGCCTTTCGTTGCTTGCAATTTGATCTCTTGTCTGCCGTCCCACAGTGCGATTCCGCCCAACCCAACGGTTTTCCCGACAAGATATTCATCGCAACCAGCACCCTCCTCTATCTGTTGGGTCTCGGTCGGATACCAGAGGTATTTCATCAACTCCATCTGCGTCCCCCTCTTGGAATAAACATCGATCGCCCCGCTGTCGTTGAAATAGATCCTAAAGGCGCTGCCGATGTTCTCCACAGCTGGGCCGTGATGGCCCACTTTTGAATATTGTACCGACTCTGACGATACTATTTCACTGACCTGCAGGCTATCCGACCTCCAAAAGAGACTGGCGGCCGTACTTCCGTCAAAAGCATTTTCGCTGAGATGAAGATCGGAATTGCTCAAGAAATGACCCGAACCGGAGCGCTGTTCGCCTTCGGGCGCGGTAATCTCGGTGTACCGCTGTGCGGACATCGTGAAGGAAGCAGTCAATAGGATGACCGCACAGGATACTATTTTTTTCATGATCTTTTAAACATTATTCATCAAGACTCCGGAGATGAGAAATCGAACCACAGCTTGATGGTGATACCTTCGTCTCCGGATTTGATGCGTACATTGCCAGGCTGGCTTTTGGGTCCTTGCTGGGGAATCGGCTTAAAGCTCTTGATCGCCGGGATGTCCAGTAGAAAGGATATGTCTCCTTCCGGAAAAACAGGGTTGCTGCTTCCCCAGAGCAGTCGGCGTGGCTGTTCCGGGGTAAGCATCCGCAGGAACAGGCCGTCAGTTTCGCTGTAGACCGTAAATGGAGTAGTGCCAGACTGGATATGAGCCCAGTAGATATTAGCATGATAGCCCTTGAACTCAGGGTATTCGAGCCTGCCGTACGGTACTTCGGTTTCTCCAGTAATGGTGTTGTTGTACGCCTTTTCCCACAAACCGACTTCGTGACCGCGGATACGGTTCTTCCAGACTCTGTAGGGACCTCTCCCCATCCATTTCATGCCTTGTACTGCCTCTTCCGGGAAGTCGAAAGTGAATCCCAAATATTTGACATCCGGATCCATGAAGGCATCATCGAAGCCGTCTCCTCCCCGTTCCCGGTTCAGAATCACAGCTTCCATGCCGAGCCTTCCATCACGGGTTAGACGCCAGACAACGGAATCAACCGCGCCTGTGTATTTGGCGACAAAAATCTCCTCCCCGTTTTCCGTCCGGCGGTAGGCGCGTTGGAATTTCCATTGCATCCCTACCGGTCGGAATCCCGTCAGCGGAATCGTCCGGCCCGCGCAGAGGATTGGTCCGATTTCACCGGTCTCTTCATTGAAGGAGACAGAGACATCGGCATGATACGCAGTCACATGCTTTTCAAGATAGCCCTTCGCATAATGAATCGGCCAACTCCATGTGCAGATGATGCTTCCGTCCTCTGCAAAGGCATCGATCTCGAGCAGGTCGCCGGCGAAGAAATTCTCCGGCAGATCGAAATGGACTTTCCCTGTCATGCCGGGCTCCACGGAAGGCAGGGTAATGGTGCCCGCTGCCAATTCCTTCACCTGTCCTCCTTCAGCTGGGGTACCGATTGATTTGACTCGGTACTCCATGGAGCACTTTTCAAGATTGGTGAACAGATAGGTGTTCTTGACTACCAAATCGCCACGGAAAGAGGGGGTGATATAGGTCTTCTCGAATTGTATCGGGGCCCAGATGTTGCGGATTGCCCAGAAGCTGCCTTCCTTTTCACGATATGGTCCCACGACACCGTCGTTGCCCATGTTCCCGGAGGCGTCCAAAATGCCTCCTTGATCAGTACGAACAACAGCTTCATCGACAAATGCCCAGATGAATCCTCCCGCGAAGAGGGGATGTGAGGTGTAGTTAGCCCAGAAATCCTCCAGTCCTGCTCCTCCCCCTTCATCGTAGTTTGTGTGCATGAACTCAGTGGGCATGAACACCTTATAGCCGTTCGTGAACCGGTGGACACCGGTCAAATAAGTCGGATAGTGGTGGGTGTCGAGATTGTCAAAGTCAGCCCATGGATGGATCACATGCCGCTTTTGGGGATCATATTCGTAAAAAAGTGGATCCAGGTTCGTGTTCCATCCGCCTTCGTTGCCGTTGGCCCAGATGATCACGCTGGGATGATTGACATCGCGCTGAATCATTTCCTTCAACAGTTTCGGGCCTACTTCATCGTCGTAGCGTCCGTGCCAGCCAGCTAGTTCGTCCAGATAGAAGATACCAAGCGAATCACAAACGGAAAGGAAGTGTTCGTCAGGTGGATAGTGCGAGCGAACAGCGTTCATATTCATCTGCTTGATCAGCTGGGCATCCTCCACATCAAGCGCCCTGGAAAGTGTGCGTCCGCTTTCCGGATAAAAGCAATGGCGGTTGATGCCCTTCAACACCACCTTGGTGCCGTTGACGTAAAGTCCATCCTGAGGACGTAACTCGACAGTCCGGAAGCCGATTCGTTCGTCGATCGTATGCAATGCTTTTCCCGCTGCATCCTGGAGAGTTACGGTCAGCCAGTAAAGGTGGGGATGTTCGCACTCCCAGGCCTTCACGTTCGACCATTGCATCCGCTGTTCAGCATTGAGATCTAAGGTCTTGGAGCCAAGGAGGTTGCCTGATAAGTCACGAAGCGAGTAAGTAACCGACGCACCCTCAGGTGCCCGTTCTGTCACCAGCCGTGCCGTTAATGAGCCGTCTGCCCGGGGATCTAAGGCGATGTGCTCGATGTGAGATTTGGGCATGGCACGAAGCCAGACCGGTCTGAATATGCCACCGAAAATCCACCAGTCCGCACGGCGTTCTGCATTATTGACGGAAGCATTGTCTGACTGCTTCTTCACGAAGACCTCGAGCCGGTTGGAGGATCCGTACTTCAACAGGTCGGAAATACGGTAGCTGAAGCGATAAAAGGCACCTTGGTGCACTTCTCCCGCCTGCTTCCCATTGATCAGCACACGGGCGTCGGTCATGACGCCGTCGAAGACGATGTCCACGTCCATTCCTTTCCAGGTGACGGGCACTTTGAAGGAGTAACGATAGTGACCGGTTTCATCGGCAGGCTTGGCGTTCCGATCACCAACGTAGAAACGACCGTATGTGTATTCCCCGAATCCCTGCAGTTCCCACTGGGACGGAACTCCGATCTTGCTCCATTTCCCACTGTTTGCACCTGCTGAGCATTTGAAGTCCCATTGAACGGTGTCATCTTTTCCGGTACCGGAAAGATACTGGACGAAGGTCTGCTGAGCTGAAAGCGCAGCGGGGGCTATCGAAATCAATAGGAAGGCAATCCATTTTTTCATGTGAACTTTTTCTTTCGTTTATACTTTTGGTTGAAATAACCCTTTGCAATTTCAGGGATCGGCTGCGAGACGGTTACACCGTTTCTGGCAGCAGGTAAGGAGCCCGGTATTCCCGGCTCAGCATGGCGTTGGCTTCACTCTCGCCTTCTCCGATGAAACGTTCGGCCACAGGGTCAAAATGCAGTTGACGGCCCAGCCGATAGGAGATGTTGCCAAGATGGGCAAGTGCAGAGGATAGGTGCCCGGTCTGTACGGGACCAGTCTGGATGCTCATATCTCTTGCCCGGATAGCGTCAATCCAGTTCTTGAAATGGAGCGTCAGTTCGCCTCGTTCGGAGCGGCTCGGCCCTTTCTCTCGGTTCTGTCCAAGATAGGTCTCGTAGGTGTCGTAGCCCTTGACGACCATGTAGCCCTTGTCGCCATAGAAGATATTCCCGACGCCTGCCCCGTCTTCCAAATTCGTGCACCAATTGCGGACTTCAAACTGAATGATTTTCCTCTCTTTCGTGTAATGGTAAATGCTGGTCTGGATTTCGGGCACCTCCTTGGCGTCATCGAAGAGGAATTTCCCGCCCATCGAAGTGATTTCGTCTGGCAGATGGTCTACGTCCAGCCCCCACATGCAAAGGTCAGTCTGGTGGATTCCTTGGTTGCCAACGTCACCGTTTCCATAGTTCCAATGCCAGTGCCAGTTGTAGTGGACAAGGTTCCTGGTAAAGGGGACCATTGGAGCAGGGCCGCACCACAGATCGTAGTCAAGTCCTTCAGGTTTCTTCGAAACCCCCTGGTTGCCGATGTCCGGCCTCCAGCGGAAGACCAAGCCACGAGCCATGTACACACGTCCGATAAGTCCATTCCGCAAATGGTCGATCGCCTCGCGGATTGCCGGGGAACTGCGGAGCTGAACCCCGTGTTGGACAATGCGGTTGTACTTGTAGGCAGCCTCGATCATCTTCCGACCTTCATAAATGTTGTGTGTCGCAGGCTTTTCGACATAGACATCCTTGCCCGCCTGGCAGGCCCAAATGGTTTGCAAGGCATGCCAATGGTTCGGAGTTGCTAGGGCGACCGCATCAATTTCTTTATCTTCGTAGATACGCCGGAAATCCTGTTCGATTTTCACATTGACACCGTGTTTGTCACGGGTCTCAGCAGCACGCTTCTGAAGTACATCACTATCAGGATCACTCAATGCTGCCAGTTCTACGTTGGATTCTTTCGCGATCTTTACCAGTTCTGAAACATGACTCATTCCTCGGCCGTTCACACCCAGCACAGCTACGCGGATGCGGTCATTTGCCCCCTTGGACTTTTCCGTCAGAATGTCCGGAACCGGAATATTAGTGGCTTCAAGAGCTACAGGTGCCACTGCGGCAGCAACTGCGCCCATGGAAACCTTCTTGATGAATTCTCTTCTTGTATTCATATCTCACGATTATTAATTGATGGTTTCTATTATTAAATATTAAAATTTAAATGCGGTTGCATTACTCCAAATGGAAGACTTCTTTCAGTGGAATGCTGACCGGAGAATTGTCAGGATTAGTCTCCATCAAGTCGGACATCATGTCCCACCATTTTTGAGTGATCGGATCCACGTTTGAGGTGTCCTGGGAATTGGTTTCCTTAGAACATTCCTGATAAGCAAAGAGAAGATTCGTATCTTTGTCCCAAAAGATACTGTAATTGCCGACTCCCTGTTCCTTGATCATTGTCACTAATTCCGGCCAGATGGCGGCGTGGCGTTTCGCATACTCTTTTTCCATACCTGGCTTCAAGTACATTTTAAAAGCAAATCGTTTCATTATCCATTAATTTTGTTAAGTTCAATGAAGATAGCAATATTTCTCGGAAAAATTGCCATATGCCGGAATATTTTACCAATTTGTTAGGCATCGTCAAAAAAATCGGCACTTGGTGCAAGATTTGCTTGATTCAGCATTTAGTGTAAAATTGTCAACCTGCAACAAGAAGGATATGAAAACTCTCAAACTGATTCCCTGGGTATATTGCGTCTTCGCAGCCCTTTCCTTAACTGCTTGCCTGAAGGATGTTCCCGCTGACAACTCCCTGACTCCCCAGGAGATCCAGACTGCTTTCAAGTCGGTTGAAGGCCACTACACCGGCCACGTCATCTACAATGAAGCAGATCTGGGGAGCGGACTGGAGGCAAAATTGGATACCGCATCGGTGACGTGGGACCTGAACACGGATTCGACCTTGACCATCCATGGATTTCCGACCCGTTTCCTGGCGAAGCACATCTCCGATGCCCCGATCCGGGAAGCCTTGGAGGCACAACCCGATCAAGACATGAACTGCTACATCGGATTCATCAAGATCGACCCGGTCACTTTCCTGGTCAATCCGTACACGGACGCGTTCAATCTTCTCTACGACGGCAAGACGCGCGAAGTGCAGATTGGGTTCCTGGTGAACAACTATGTCTCCTATGGGGCCTGGTCGGCTGAGAAGAAACTGCTCCAGATGCAGATCGTGGAAGGAGGGATCTTCATCGACGGCCAGCTTCAATCTGCCCTGCTACCCTCCAGCATACCTTTCCTGATTGAAGGCAGCAGAGAGTAGCGCCCAGACTGCAGAAGGCTGGCCGCTACCAGCCCAAGAACCCGACGATCTGATCCGGAATCTGCAGAGATCCGCAATCGATGCCTTCAATGCAGGACTTCCCCGCCTTGGTCAGGGAGAAAATCATCACCCGCTTGTCGGTGTCGCTGATTTTCCGTTCGACATAGCGGCAACGCTCCACGTTGGAGAGGACCTTGGACATATTCGAGCGTGACAGCCCCAGTTCGGAAGACAGCTCTCCAGCAGATGATGCTCCCCGCTCGTTCAACGTGCAGAGGAGCATCGCCTCGTTCAGTCCGATGCCGAATTTGGTTTCGAAATCGTCATCCAGTTGCTTGATGGCCCGTTGGATGTCCCGAAGTCTGCATATTCTTTCCTTGTCCATCGCGCTCCCTACTCGACCTTCATCACATCCTTCATCAGGCGGCGGAGTTCCCCTTCGGGCAGGGCTCCCACAACCATCCGCGGATTGCCTTCCATCGGAATGAAGAGAAGCGAGGGGATGGAACGGATTCCGAACGCAGCCGCAAGCTCCTGTTCTTTTTCGGTGTCCACCTTGTAGAGAACCATCTTCCCGGCATATTCCTTGGCAAGAGATTCCAACACCGGCGCGATCCGCTTGCAGGGGGCGCACCAGTCCGCGTAAAAGTCAACGATGGCGGGCTTGCTTCCGAGATATTTCCAGGTTTCCGGCTCCTTCTCGTAGTCTGCGACTTTCTTCAGGAATTCAGCCTTTGAAAGCTGGTAGATTTCCGCCTTCGGCGCATCGGGATCCGCCGCGGGTTCGACTGTATTCTCCGAAACGGCGGGCGCGGCGGCGGCTTTATCCGCGGCTTTCGCAGGTATGAAAAGCGATGATAGCAGCAATCCGAAGACAATTCCGAAGATTGTGCTCAGAACCGGAGATGAAGCGATCGGGCAGGTGCCTCCGGTACAACCGACGTATTTCCAGAAGAGGAAGCCCCCGAGTCCTCCGACCAAGGCTCCGACTAGGTAGAGAATAATTTTCAGTGTCATGGTCTTATACTCCTAATGTTTGTTTGATCACATTTGAAAATTCCGATTTCGGCATCATGCCGGCGGCCATTTGAGGCCTCCCCTCCTTCGGAATGAACAGGAAGGTCGGCACGGAACGGATTCCGAAAGCAGCCGCGATTTCATTCTCTTGATCGACGTCAAGCTTGTAGAAATCGACATCTGCATATTCTTGGGAAAGTTCTTCCAGCACCGGAGTCATCGCCTTGCAGGGTCCGCACCAGGTGGCGTAAAAATCGATGACTGCGGGCTTGTCGCCCAGATATTTCCATTCATTTGCGTTGAGATCCGCGATCCTGGTCGCGAAGTTCTCACTGGTAAGATTTGTTACGCTCATAATTCTTTGTTTTTATTGTTCAAAATAATTGTTTCCGCTGGAAACTATTGCAAAGTAAAAACATTTTTCTGACAAAAACAAATTTTTTTAAAAAATATTTGCGTTTTTTGAAAATATCAATATTTTAAAAAAGTTACAACGAACAGGAGATGGAAACGATTGTCTTGAAAATCAAACGATTAGGAACGAAAACCCCCTCTGCGGAAGCATTCAAGAGCGCCTTGAAAAAGCTCCTGATGGAAGAGGGTACCTCCTGGAACCGGCAGGCGAAAGACAACCTGCTCCGTCTGATTGAATTTGACAACAAGGTTTTGTTCGAGTTTTCCCGGGAACATCGGGTTCGCCTCCGTACGCTGACCCTACTCTGGCAGCACCTACACGGTGAACGGCCGGCAGAAATCTCCGCACATTTTTTGATGGATCTGCGCAGGCAATTCGAGCGGTTGACCTCCCGGGGAAATGAGCTGCCGGACTCAGAGCGAATCCGGAAATGGATGAGGCGCTGGCCGGACGGGCTGAACGCGGATATCACCGCAGCGCGGAAAAGGAACAAAGAACGGATTATTGATTATCTCGTCAAGCGTATCGAACGAAGGCGCGGTCATAAAAATACATATGTCTTTGACGAAGGTCTCGACGANGGGCAAAAGCGGCAACAGGTNAACAGNTGGTGGAATGATTACCGTTTCCATCTNGCGCTGGCAATCCGTTCGCCCCGCGAATTGAACCTCGCGCTCGGGCGTTCCCTTTCCAAAGAAACATTGGCTCTGTACCGCAAGGCGGTCGACAAAGGCATCCCGATTTTTGTAACCCCCTACTATCTCACCCTGCTTTCAGTCGGGGAGAATGGATTCGATGACTCGGTGATCCGTTCTTACGTCCTGTATTCAAAAGAACTGGTGGAAACCTTCGGCAACATCAAGGCGTGGGAACGGGAGGACCGCGTCACGCCCGGAGTGCCGAACGCAGCCGGATGGCTCCTTCCGGAAGGAAACAACATCCACCGGCGCTACCCGGAAGTGGTCATCCTCATTCCGGATTCGATCGGCAGGTCATGCGGAGGTTTGTGCGCATCATGCCAGCGGATGTACGATTTTCAGAAAGGCCGGCTCAATTTCAATTTCGTGGAACTCAAGCCGAAGGAGAGCTGGAACAAGAAACTGACTCGTTTGATGACTTTCCTGGAAGAAGACCGGCAAATCAAAGACATTCTCATCACCGGAGGGGATGCGCTGATGAGCCAGAATGCCACTCTGAAGCATCTGCTGGACGAAATCGGGAAAATGGCGATTCGCAAGAAAAGAGCCAATGCGGGACGGGCGAAGGGAGAAAAATATGC
>JGI24712J26585_10000380_pt1 | contig 38096 bp, 34 predicted proteins | sample BioPla3DNA2_FD_26585 | JGI IMG/M metagenome (IMG submission 26585)
ATAAGTAAATTTAATTAACAATTTATAAACATTTTTTTAAATAAATTTGACAAAATTAAATTTCAGTGGTATAATAAATTTGCAAATTTTCATTGGAGGAGTTTTATGGACGCTGATAAAAGAAATAATATAATTGCCATAATCTTTGTTGTACTAACTATTCTAGCAGTAATTATCGGCATAATAATTTCATCAAACAAAGACCCAAACAAAGACGATATTAAAGCTGATATCTCGCTTTCTGATGAGGATTCACAGCCACAAAATACCACCGCCGAGCCTAAAGCTACTAGCACATCTTCCTCGGTTGATACAACAATTCCCGATACAGGAAGTAAGCCGTCGGACTCTACAAAAACTAACGATAATGTTGATGCCGACCCAATTGATGAACAAATTATGTATTCATGGGGAGCAAATTTCAGGCAATCACCTGATTTATCCTCAAAAATTCTTTCCTACCTGCCTTTAAACGCTGAAATAAAGGTAATTGGCACAGATGGCGAGTGGTATATCTGTGAGGTGGATGGAGTGCAAGGATATGTACATAGCACAGTTCTTTCAAAAACTAAGATAACTTCAAACACAGACAATGAGAGCAAGCCAAACACTGATACGCAAAGCACAAATCAAAATGATAGTACAACAGTGCAGGGTACTGATGCCGACTCTCGAGCTTCGCAATCCGATAATAGCACTGAATAAAGAACATTGTCACCAAACTTGTTTATTGTAAAGTTTCTCATATCAATCACAAATCCTGTTATAGCAGGATTTTTTTAATTAGCAGCTATTCGCTCTAGGAATTGCATTGTATTAGCGTTAATCCCTTGACAAATTGAGCTAAAACCCATATAATTAAAAGAGCGTATTATTAGTAAAAATTATTTTCATATAAAAGTAAAAGGAAGTATTTTAATGAGTATTGAGCTTGCAAAAACCTATTCTCCAAAAGATTTTGAAGATAGAATTTACAGGGAGTGGGAGGAAAAAGGATATTTTAAAGGGGTTGCTGATAAGAGCAAAAAGCCCTTTACAATAGTTATTCCACCACCAAATATTACCGGACAACTTCACATGGGCCACGCTTTAGACAATACATTTCAAGACATTCTTATAAGGTATAAAAGGATGAACGGTTATGCTGCCCTTTGGCTACCCGGAACTGACCACGCTTCAATTGCTACTGAGGCAAAGGTTGTTGAAGCTATGAAAGCCGAAGGCTTAACTAAAGATGATGTAGGCAGAGAAGGTTTTTTAGAGCGTGCTTGGGCATGGAAGGAGCAGTATGCAAACCGCATTGTTAACCAGCTGAAAAAGCTTGGTTCTTCATGCGATTGGGACAGGTTGCGTTTCACCCTTGATGAGGGCTGCTCTAAGGCTGTTCAAAACGTGTTTGTAAATCTATATAACAAAGGTCTTATTTACCACAGCGAAAGAATAATAAATTGGTGTCCTAAATGTAAAACCTCAATTTCCGATATTGAGGTTGAGCATGAGGAAAGTCAAGGATTTTTTTGGCATATTGATTATCCTCTTTCCGATGGAAGCGGCAGCGTACGTATTGCTACAACACGTCCTGAAACGCTTTTAGGTGATACAGCTATTGCTGTTCATCCTGATGATGAAAGATATAAGAGCATTGTAGGTAAGATGGTAAAGCTACCTCTAACCGATAGAGAAATCCCCATTGTTGCTGATGAATATGTGGATATGGAATTTGGTACAGGTGTCGTAAAAATTACACCGGCACATGACCCTAATGACTTTGAGGTTGGAAAACGCCATGACCTGCCTATAATAAATATAATGACCGACGAGGGTATAATCAATGAAAATGGCTATGCCTACAAGGGTATGGAAAGGTACGAGGCTAGGAAAGCTATTGTATCCGATCTTGAAAAGCAGGGCTTTTTACACATGGTAGAGCCTCACACTCATAATGTTGGACATTGTCAAAGATGCGGCACTGTTGTTGAACCTAGAGTAAGCCTGCAATGGTTCGTAAATATGGAACCTTTGGCAAAGCCGGCGATAGATGCTGTTAAAACAGGAGAATTACGCTTTGTTCCCAAGCGATTTGAAAACACATATCTTAATTGGATGGAAAACATTAAGGATTGGTGTATCTCCCGTCAATTATGGTGGGGNCATAGGATNCCTGCTTATTATTGCCAAAACCCTGATTGCAAGCATGAAATCATTTCTAAGGAAGCTCCTCATGCCTGCCCTAAATGCGGCGGCAAGGTTGTTCAAGATGAGGATACTCTTGACACATGGTTCAGCTCTGCTTTATGGCCTTTCTCCACTCTTGGTTGGACTGGTGAAGAAGGTGAGGAGATAGCTGAAGATTTTAAATACTTCTATCCAACATCTGTGCTTGTAACAGCTTATGACATTATATTTTTCTGGGTCGCTAGAATGATTTTTTCAGGAATTGAGCATACTGGGAAGCTGCCATTTAAAGACGTATTTATTCATGGGCTTATGCGTGATGAACAAGGCAGAAAAATGAGTAAATCATTAGGAAATGGAATTGACCCGTTGGAAATTATAGAAAAATACGGTACTGATGCCTTAAGACTAACAATCGTCAGCGGAAACTCCCCCGGCAATGACATTAATTGGTCTGAAACAAAACTGACTGCTTCCAGAAACTTTGCAAACAAGCTATGGAATGCCTCACGCTATATTCTTATGAATTTGCCCGAAGGCTTTAAGGCTGGAGCTTTACCAAAGGAATTAACTATTGAAGACAAGTGGCTTTTAACACGATTCAACAATTTGGCAAAGGAAGTTACCGATAATATTGATAGCTATGAACTTGGTGTTGCCGTTCAAAAAATACGTGATTTTATATGGGAAATTTACTGCGACTGGTATATTGAGCTTACGAAGCCTAGAATTTCAGAGGGTGGAGAAAAAGCTTTAAACGCACAAAAAGTACTAGTTTATGTCATGCAAGGTATGCTAAAATTATTGCACCCCTTTATGCCGTTTATCACCGAAGAAATATGGCAAAGCATAGATAGCAATGCTAAAAGCATTATGATAAGCGACTGGGTAAAGTATGATGAAAGCTTAAGCTTTGTTAAACAGGAGCAGGAATTTTCTAAGGTTGTCGAGCTCATACGTGCTATTCGTGTACAAAGAAATGAGCTTAATGTTCCTGTATCTAAAAAAGTAAGCTTATTTATAGAAACCGATGATAAGGATATTTACAATCAATGTGCAATTTTCTTTGAAAAGCTTGCAGGCATTTCATCAATAAGCTTTGTTGATGGCAGCATTGAGGATGCTGAAAAAATGGCTGCTGTCGTTGCTACTGGTGCAAGAGCATTTATTCCTTTAGGAGAGCTTGTGGATAAGGAAAAAGAGCTTGCTAGACTTGAAAAAGAGCTTGAAAAAGCAAAAAAGGACGTTGAATTTTCAAGGTCAAAGCTGAATAACCCTAATTTCATATCTAAAGCACCAAAAGCTCAGGTAGAAAAGGAACAAAAAAAGCTTGAATTAGCCTTAGAAAGATTAAAAAACATTAAAAAATCACAGGAAAATTATAAATAATTACTATTTAGCTATTGCATTTGATAATATCCTATGATATAATATTTTCCGTATCATTATATAAGATAATATTTCTATCATTAAAAATAGAAAAGTATTTTTCATGTAAAGTAACGATCTTTAATTCGTATAAAAAGTGCCTTTAAGGGCAAAATAAGGAGGAACAAATGGACGCATTAGAAATTATAGGTTCTATATTACTGTTGATTTCTTGTATTTTCATTATTGCTGTTGTACTTATGCAAGATACACAGCAGGGTATGTCCCAGCAGATTACAGGTAGCTCGGGTGATAATTATTATCAGAAAAATTCTGGCAGAACAAAGGAAGCTCGCATAAAAAGAGCAACAACAACTGCCGCTGTTATTTTCTTTGTTGTAACTGTTGCTGTAAATATTATTAATGCAAATTTCAAATCATCATCAAACAACAGCTCAGATACTGAAAGCACATCACAAACTTCCGTATCTGATACAACAAGTGCAGATTCAACAACTGCACCCGAAAATACAACTGTACAAACAACTGCCGAATAATTACAGGGGTTATCTTAAGGAAATGAAACAGTATTCCCCTTATTTGCAAATTTAAGGCTTTAGCTTGCGTAAATTATTTTTATGAAGATTTGCAAAGATTGTTAGCGAAAATTTAAGCGAGGGGTTTTTCCCCTCTTTTTATTTTGTAAAATTGAGAAAGTAAATTATGAAAACAAATTATATTAACAGCTTGAAATCAAAAATCATGTCCACGCTCTATTTAAACGGTGAAAAAGGCATATCTGCTAAAGATATTACAGCAGCTTTAAGGCTTTCTAAAAAAGACAAAAAAAGCCTTTCATCAACATTAGCTGAGCTTGTTGACTCAGGATTTTTATCTAAAAGTCAAAATAAAAAGTATTTTTTAAAAAATAGAAATAACTTTTTTATCGGTGAAATTTCAGGAATAAGCTCAAAATTCGGTTTTGTTAAGCCAAAAAATCAAGACAAGGATTTATTTGTTCCCGGTCATGATTTGCAAGGGGCAATTGTCGGGGATAAAGTGCTTGGCGTTTTGATGGAGGAAAAGGGTGAAAATCGTTCAGCAGTAGGAAAAATTCTTTCTATCCTAGAGGAAAATGAAAGCTTGCTTTCCGGCACTATTATAAGAAACGGTATGCGGCTTATGGTTATGCCCGATAGCTTTAGCCAAATTCCTTTGACTATATTAAAGGCAGGAAAAAAGTTATTTTCCGTCAATGATAAGGTTTTATTTAAAATCTTTAAGCGAGGTTCATCTCACTCTGAGCATTGCGTTCAAATCATTGATGTTTTAGGAAATTCAGATAGTGCTAAGGTATGTGTAAATGCTTATTTAGCATCTAATAGCATTGCTGTTGATTTCTCTGAGCTAGCACTTTTACAAGCTGAAGAAATAAATCAAAAAGGAATAGATAAAAAAGAATTGAAGTCAAGACTCGACTTAAGAGAGCTTGATATTTTTACTATTGACGGTGCCGATACAAAGGATATAGATGATGCTGTTTCCATTGAAAAATGTGATAGCTTTTATCGTCTTGGCGTCCATATTGCTGATGTATCACATTATGTAAAACGAAATAGTGATATTGAAAAAGAGGCATTTAAAAGAGGAACAAGCATATACTTTGCCAACGCAGTTATACCAATGCTGCCTCCTGCTTTATCTAATGGAATTTGCTCGCTTAACCCACGGACAAACAGGCTTGCTTTTTCATGCTTTATGCAAATAAATTTTGATGGCAAATTATTAAATTATAGCTTTCATAAAAGCCTTATACGCTCAAGGGTTAAGGGCGTTTACGAGGAGATAAACCGTATTTTTGAAGGCAATCCTACTAAAGCTATACTTAAAAAATATGAAAAGGTTATGCCATATCTCAAGGATATGAGGGAGCTTTCGGATATTTTAAAGCAAGCAGAAAAAAAGCGTGGCGCACCTGAAATTTCTTCAGATGAAACCAAGCTAACTCTTGATGAGAATGGCAAGTGTGTCGATGTGGGACTTCGCCAAAGTGGTATTTCACAGGGTATGATAGAGCAATTTATGCTTATGGCAAACAGGTCGGCTGCCAGTCTAGCTATACAAAACAAGCTGCCATTTGTCTATCGTGTCCATGAAAAGCCTCCAGCCGATAAAATAGCAGAACTAAAAAGAGTGCTTGATACTTTAAATATAAATACAGCAGGACTTAATGCAAATGCTGAACCTAAGGTTCTTGCTGATATTTTAAATACAAACAAAGATCATGAGAGATTTCGTGTCATTAACAGACTTGTGCTAAGGTCAATGTCAAAAGCTAAATATAGTGAAGAGCCTATTGGCCACTACGGACTTGTGCTTAATGATTATGCTCATTTTACTTCACCTATAAGAAGATATTCTGACCTTGCAGTGCATAGAATTTTAGCCGACTTCATCAGTAATAACACGCAACAAAGCATAGTGAAAAAATACACTGATTATGCAAGGGATAGTGCAAGAAAAGCAACAATAACAGAGCTAAATGCTATAAAATGCGAAAGAGAATGCACTGATTTTTACACAGCTGAATATATGTCACTTCACATAGGAAGCAGCTTTAAGGGTATAGTTTCAGGGGTTAATAATCAAGGAATTTTCGTTCAACTAGAAAACTCAATTGAGGGCTTCGTNCCTCTNCAAAGCCTGCCAGANGGAATTTATGAATCTATTAATGGCATTTCACTATTAAATCAGCTTTCAGGAAAGAACTTTACAATTGGCGATAAAATAGTAGTTAGATGTGTAAATACAAATGTCAGTATGGGTGAGATTGAATTTGATTTGCCTGAATATGAAGACGATATAAATCGTAATATAAAAAACACAACCGCAAAACAAAGCACAGGAAAAAGACCGTCAAGAGAAAACAAGTCCGATTTTGCTCAAAGTCTTGAAAAATCTACTCGTGCTTCTCGGAATAATCCTTATCCAAAATTGAAAAAAGGTCGTTCTCACAGCAAACAAAACAAGCGCCGTCGTCCTCCAAAACAATAATTACCTTTTCTCCAGCCTTAAAATTTCTTTTAAGTCCACTTTCTGCTGAATTTGCTGAAAGTGCCTTATATTCATATGCCTTCCCCTCAAACAAGAACTTTATTTTGCCAAAATCGCCTTCTTCGCCGCTTATTTCTTGAGTAATAATCGCATTTAAGCCGCTTAAATCATCTTTTTGAGGAAGCTTCTTTTTTCGCTTAAGAAAATATGGCTTGATAAATTGTTCTAATACTGCATTAAAGGCTATTGCAAATATAATTGATGATAGCATGGATACTTTTTTAAAGCCGATGGCTTCTGCTATCAATCCTGATACAGAAAAAACCAAAAGAAATACACCTAAGCTCAAAAAAGAATTAGGCAAAAACAAGCTAACGCTCAGCACTTTTCCTTTATCATTATAAAAAGGCTTTTCTAAAGCATTTAAGCTGCCGCCAAAAGCCTTTAATAATACAGGCAAGCACAGTACAACGATTGATAATAGCAAAGTAAAGCAATATAAAATTATAATAATATCACAACCTTTGGAGGAATTATGCAAGAAACTCAGAAAAAAATCAATAAAGAATGGTTTATAGATGTTTTTAAAAGAATCTGGCATATTAAAGAATGGAAGTCGCTTTATACCGAAAACAGACAAGTGGCTAATTACATAATATTTGGTGTTGTCACCACTGTTGTTAGCTTTATATCCTATTGGCTGGCTAGAAAATTCATGTTTATAAGAGAAGGAGGCAGTGGCGGTGAAATCGACATTGCTTTATCTACTACCTTTTCATGGATCACTTCCGTAACCACTGCATTTATCACAAATAGGCTTTGGGTCTTTGATGGAAAGGTCAAAGGTGCTAAAAACCTGCTTATACAAACCTTTAACTTTTATAGCTCCAGATTTCTCACATATATCTTTGAAGTAGGCTTTATGTGGGTGATTACAAGCTTTTTATTCCCCGATAATAAAACGCTTGAGCTTGTAGCAAAAATTATAGCAAACTTTTTTGTTCTTATTTTAAACTTTATTTTAAGTAAGCTATTCGTATTTAAAAAGAAAAAATAACATTTAGTAATATTAGAAAACTTGCCGTAAAAACGACAAGTTTTTTATTATATCTAAATAATTGCTTTAAAACTCAGGTATATCCTCATAATTTCTTATTTCTCTCGACTGTAAAAAGAAAATAGAGATAAGATATGCTAATACACAAAGCACAAGTGTGATAATGATTGTAATGACTATCTCATATATAGACACACTTTGATTATCCATTAAATATGATGAAATTAGATTAGGAAATGCCATAGGGTAGTAGGAATAAAGACCCATTTTCACAAAAACATTATTAAGCAAATATGCACCTAAAATCGTGCTGATAGCACCTATTCCGGCTTTTCCACTGGATAAGCCTATACAAAATGAAGTACAAACCAAAAACAACGGAAGTAAAGATATTGTAGCTGCGTATAATAATATTTGTCCCATGTCTATATTAAATGCTATAACAGCACCTTCAGGCGCTTTGTCAAATAAATTCATTGACATTATACCGATGATTAAAGTCATAAGAAAATTAACAATATATACAAATATGGGATAAATAAAAAATTTTGCACTTACATAATTTACGGATTTTAAGCCTGCTGAATTGGGGATAATATGAGCCTTTTCCTTTTGCTCCTTACCTGACGCACCCATAAGCAAAAAAACAGATAAAACAATAGTAAGAATAGTACCTAATATAGATAATGTGGTGAACATAGAGCCCTGTGAAAAAGTTTCTTTAATTAAATCAAAATCCTCATATTCGCCAAATTCCTCTGTTGATATCCCCATTTTCTCAGGATTTATTGTCATGCCAGTTACACCGACAATATCATCGGCATATGAATAAAACATTGTTAATAAAATCATGGTTAAAATAGGAACTAAAAGAATCACATATAGCTTTCCCGACCTTGAAAAATATAACAACTCTTTTTTAAAGCTTGCTTTTAACTGCATATTCTCCCCCTATGCCTTTCTATTTTGATTAGTATATTTAAAGTAAATATCTTCAAGCGAAGTACCCTCAACATTTATATTCTGTGGGATAATCGCCCTTAGTGCAAGAGATTTAGTGATTTTCTCAATATCCGCTTCTTTATCGGTTATAGTAAAGGAAANCTCCTTTTTATTCACACTTAACTTAACGCTGTCATAGCCTTCTTCCTTTAAAGCCAAAACGTCCTCATCACTAATAGGCTTTAACAGCCTTACATGAAGAATAGATTGAGCATCACTTTCCCCATATACCTGATTAATAATATCCTTTATACTTCCCTCAAGCACCATTTTTCCATTGTTCATAATACCTATTTTATCAGCAACACGCTCAACATCAGATAAAATATGTGTGGAAAGAATAATTGTATTTCCCATATCCTTTAATTTTTGAATAAGTGACATTACTTCCGCTCTTCCCTGAGGGTCAAGCGCACTAGTAGGCTCATCTAATAGTAAAAGGTCTGGTTCGTTAAATATAGAAGCCGCTATGCCCATTTTCTGCGTCATTCCACGTGAAAAACCTCGTATCCTGCGACGCTTAGCAAAAGAAAGATTTACCATATCAATCAATTCATTAACACGCTTATCAATATCTCCTTTGTAATTACAACAAGCCGCGATGAATTGAAGATATTCGACAGGATTCATATACCCGTATAAAGAAGGTGATTCCGGCAAATATCCGATTTTTATATCATTTACCTTGTTATCAGTACCAATTTTTATTGTGCCGACGTCTTTTTTTATTATACTGCAAATGATATTCATCGTCGTTGTCTTGCCGCAGCCATTCCTGCCCAATAGGCCGTATATCGAGCCCTTTTCGACAGACATATTCAGCCCATTTAAAACTTTAAGACCTCCATACGCCTTTTCTAATCCAATTATTTCAAGCATAATATTCCCTTTCTGAAAATACTTTAATATAATTATATAATAAATTATAAAAATTAGCAATAGGTGTTTTAATTGAAATTATAAAAAATATATAAATTTACTTTCTATATTATTTAGTTTTCAACATTATATAATCAACGTGTTATTTGGGGATATAGCTAATAAAAATGACATAGAAAGAAAAACAAATGCAAAAAATGTTGAAAACCATGTTGAAAATGTTGAAAATCGGACAACTTTTCCTCGTTTTTAACACAGATTTCTTAAAAACCGTATTATAAGCATTAAAAATTAAGATTTCAATGTTGAAAACCCTGTGGAATATGTTGAAACTATTAATGTAACCCAAATTTTATTTAAAAAATATTGCCCTTTTATTATAAATATGATACAATAACTAAGTAAATATAATTGGTAATAAAATAAAGGAGTTTATAGATGATAAATAATTCTAATTTGTATTCTCAGTATGAAAGTCCATTTAGCGCAAGATATGCAAGCAAGGAAATGCAAGGCGTTTTTTCAGCTCAAAANAAATTCAGCACTTTTCGCAGGCTNTGGGTTGCACTTGCACGTGCTGAGATGAAGCTGGGGCTTAATATCACACAAGACCAAGTAGATGAACTAGAGGCTAATGTCGATAATATCGATTTTGAAGCTGCTCAAGAATTTGAAAAAAAGCTACGTCATGACGTAATGGCTCATGTCCATGCATATGGACTTGTTTGCCCAAAGGCAAAGGGAATTATTCATCTAGGTGCTACCTCATGCTATGTTGATGATAATACAGATATTATTGTTATGCGTGACGGACTGAATATAATCAAAAGAAAGCTTATTAATATTTTATCTAATCTAGCTGAATTTGCTGATAAATACAAGGCGATGCCCTGTCTTGCATACACGCATTTACAGCCTGCACAGCTTACCACTGTGGGAAAGCGTGCAACTCTATGGATGAATGAGCTTTTAATAGATTTAGAAGAGCTTGAATTTCGTATAAAAAATTTAAAGCTCTTGGGACAAAAGGGTACAACCGGTACTCAAGCAAGCTTTGTAGAGCTATTTAATGGCGATGATGAAAAAATTGATAAGCTTGAGCAAATGATAGCTGAAGAAATGGGATTTGACGCTGTTTTCCCTGTTTCAGGACAAACCTATTCAAGAAAAGTAGATTCTCAAGTGCTTTCCACCTTAGGACAAATTGCTCAATCATGCAGTAAATTCAGCAATGATTTAAGAATTTTAGCAAGCTTCAAAGAAATGGAAGAACCTTTTGAAAAAAATCAAATCGGCTCAAGTGCCATGCCTTATAAACGTAATCCCATGAGAAGCGAGAGGATTACTTCACTTTCCAGATATGTTATTGTAAACACTCTTAATCCAGCCTTTACAAGTGCTACACAATGGTTTGANCGTACTCTGGATGANAGTGCAAATAAAAGAATATCGATAGCNGAGGCATTTTTAGGAGTTGATTCTATACTTAATATTATGCTTAATGTTACTAATGGAATAGTCATCTATCCTAAGGTTATTAATAAAAGAGTGATGGCAGAGCTGCCCTTTATGGCTACTGAAAATATCATGATGCAAGCAGTAAAAAAAGGTGGCGACCGTCAAGAGCTGCACGAAAAATTAAGACAGCATAGCATTGCAGCTGCCGCTGTGGTAAAGCAGGAAGGCGGAAAGAATAACTTGCTGGAAAGAATAGCAAGTGACAAGGCTTTTGGGCTTTCAATCAATGAGCTTGAGGCAGTTATGCAGCCCGAACGCTTTACAGGTAGAGCAGAAAAGCAAGTAACAAGGTTTTTAAACGATTTTATTAAACCTCTTCTAGAAAAAAATAAAGAGCTTCTAGGTGAAACAGCAGAGCTATCTGTGTAATAAATACAGTTGTTTTACATAATATTGAAGTTTTTTTATCATTTTTAACAAAAGTATTGACTATTCTCTCAAATTATATTATAATATTACAAGCTGTTATTTATATTGAGTACAATTCAAATAAATTTTAGAGGGCAAAGCTCCTATTTTGCCTTTCAAAGGAGTGAACTTTTATTGAAACGCATTAAAAAGCCTGTGTTTTTTATTGTTTTCATAATAATTGCTGTTTTCACAGTAACAACCTTCACGGGTGTATATACAAGGTATGGTGATACTGTTACTTCCTGGATAAAGGGAGTTAGTGATATACGCTGGGGTATTGATGTTAGAGGTGGTGTTGATGTTACCTTCACTGCTGAAGAAGGATATGATGCTACTGACGAGCAGCTTGATTCTGCACGTTCTATTATCGAACAGCGTATGATTGCAAATAATATCACAGATTATGAAGTTTATGTAGACAATTCAAGTGATAGAATTATCGTGCGTTTCCCATGGCAAAGCGGCGATGAGGACTTTGACCCTGAAAGTGCTGTCAAAGAGCTTGGTGAAAGAGCAAGACTCACCTTCAGAGAAGGGGTTGAGGTAGATGAAAACAACTTGCCTACCGGTGTAACAGAAACTGTCTTGGTTGAAGGTAGCGAGGTAGACAAAGCATATACTACTTATGATAGTCAAAATCAAGAATATGTTGTAGCTATTGAATTTAAAGATGAAGGCGCTCAGAAATTTGCAGAAGCTACTAAAAGGCTTATCGGCGAGCAGATATCCATATGGATGGATGATACAATGATTTCCGCACCTAATGTTCAAGTGGAAATACCCGATGGAAAAGCTACAATCACAGGTGGTTCCAGTGGCTTTACCTTTGAATCGGCAAAAAGCCTTTCCGATAAAATAAATGGCGGTGCTATGCCGTTTAAACTGGTGACCGATACTTTTAGGACTATATCTCCATCACAGGGAGAGGGTGCTAAGGACGCTATGATTTTAGCAGGAATTATTGCTTTTTCATTAATTTCTGTATTTATGATTGCATATTATCGCCTACCGGGCCTTGTAGCAGTTATTTCCCTTATCGGACAAATTGCAGGAATGATAGCTGCTATTACTGGATACTTCGGATTTAATAATTCATTTACTCTAACGCTCCCTGGTATAGCCGGCATGGTTCTTTCTGTTGGTATGGGTGTTGATGCTAATATTATTTCGGCTGAAAGAATTAAAGAGGAAATTCGTTCTGGTAAATCTGTAAATGGCGCTTTATCTAATGGATTTGAACGTGGATTTTCCGCTATATTCGATGGAAATATCACCGTAATTATAGTTGCTATTATCCTAATGGGCGCATTTGGTACTCCTGATAGCGTGTTTAATAAAATGCTAAGCTTCTTATTCAGCTGGTTTGGACCATCTGCTGCGGGTGAAATTTATTCATTTGGATATACTTTGCTGGTTGGTGTAATTTATAACTTTATTATGGGCGTTACTGCCACTAGGTTAATGTCGATTTCACTGTCCAAATTTAAGGCTTTCAGAAATCCTAAGCTTTATGGAGGTAAATAAAATGGACAGAAAAGTATATGATATAGTAGGAAAAAGGAAAATCTATTTTACAATCTCTTTTGTATTTTTAATAGTCACTATTCTTTACTGCCTTATTTTCGGTGTTGAAGTTGATGTTGACTTTAAGGGTGGTGCAATGGTTTCCTATTCTATTGATAAAGAGGTAAACCTAGAAGAGGTTGAACAGAAAATAGGAGAAGTTGTCGGCACAAATGTTACTGCGACAGTTGGCGAAACAATTGGCGGCTCTGGTCAGACGCTAGTAATAACATTCGCCGATGAAGCGGATCAGGATATGGTTGTTAAGATTGAGGATTCGCTTAAAAATGATTTAGGCATTGAAAATGCTAATTTGCTTGACAACAACTCAGTTAGTGCCACGGCAGGCATGAAGTTTTTCTTAAAATCGCTTGTTGCTGTTGCTTTTGCCTTTATTGTATTGGTTTTATACATTGCTTGGAGATTTAAGAAAATTAGTGGATGGTCTGCTGGAATAGTTGCTATTGTTGCACTATTACATGATGTGCTTGTAGTATTTGCTGCATTTGCTTTTTTCAGATTGCCCCTTGACGATAATTTTATTGCTGTTGTTCTTACAATACTGGGCTATTCTATTAATAACACAATTATTATTTATGATAGAATCCGTGAAAACCGTGATCTTTACGGCAAGAAAAAGTCCAATGTTGAGCTAGTTAATTTAAGTATTTCACAAACTCTCGGACGCTCATTTAACACAAGTCTTTGCACTTTAATTGCAATGATTGTTGTTGTAATAGTTGCACTTGCTATGAATGTTAGCTCAATCATTAGCTTTGCATTCCCTCTTGCTGTGGGTATTGCTGTGGGATTTTATACTTCAGTTTGCTTTGCTGGTTCACTATGGATTTGGTGGCAGGAAAAGAAATCTAGCAAAACTACAAAAAGCGCATAAAAATAAAACATTAAAATTCCCTGCTAAAAAACAGGGAATTTTTTAATATTTTTTTAAAAACCCTTGCACTTTAGCTATAAATATGTTATACTAGTTTTTAGCTGTGATTTTAGTATGCAGCAAAATATTTAACAATACACACCTTGAAGTAGGAAATCCATGGTGCAATTCATGTATAGCTTTGCGGACGACTGTTTTTCAAGGGTGGAAAAACCAAAATCAGGAGGAAATTTAAAATGGCAGTAGTTTCTATGAAACAGCTTCTTGAAGCGGGTGTGCATTTCGGACACCAAACAAGAAGGTGGAACCCTAAAATGGCACCTTACATTTTCACAGAAAGAAACGGAATCTATATTATAGATTTGCAGAAAACTGTGAGAAAATTGGATGATGCGTACAACTTCATTCACAAAATAACTGAAGAGGGTAAAAGCGTTCTTTTTGTAGGTACAAAAAAGCAGGCTGCCGATTCTATCAAGGAAGAAGCGGAGCGTGCCGGAGCGCATTTTGTTAATGCAAGATGGCTTGGTGGTATGATGACAAACTTTAAGACCATTCAACGTAGAATAAAAAGACTTGAACAGCTACGTAAGATGGAGGAAGATGGTACTTTCGATTTGCTTCCTAAAAAAGAAGTTATCAAGCTAAATCTTGAAATTGAAAGACTTGAAAAGTTCCTTGGTGGTATCAAAACAATGACGGACCTTCCCGGTGCTTTGTTTATCGTTGACCCTAAAAAGGAAAGAATTGCAGTAGCAGAGGCTAAAAAGCTTGGTATACCCATTGTTGCTATTGTTGATACTAACTGTGATCCAGATGAAATCGACTATGTTATCCCTGGAAATGATGATGCTATTCGTGCCGTAAAGCTTATTTCAGGTGCTATGGCTGATGCTATTATAGCAGCAAGACAAGGTGAAGCTGAGGCAGAAGAGCAAGCAGCTGAAGAAGTGAAGGCTGAAGAAACAGCAGAAGCTTCTACTAAAGAATAATTTATATTAAAATATTAAAATTTTTTAACCATTAAACCATAAAATGATAGAGGAAGGTGCTAAAATGGCTAATATTACAGCAGCTGATGTAAAGCAGCTAAGAGATATGACAAGTGCAGGAATGATGGACTGCAAACGTGCGTTAGTTGAGGCTGAAGGAGACTTTGACAAGGCTGTTAAAATTCTTCGTGAAAAAGGTCTTGCTAAGGCTGCTAAAAAAGCTGGTAGAATCGCCGCTGAAGGTGCAGTAAATGCAAAGATTGTCAACGATACTGGCGTAATTGTTGAAATAAACTGCGAAACAGACTTCTGTGCTAAGAGTGATAGATTTAAGGAATTTGTAGATATTATTACAGATACAATCCTTGAAAACAAGCCTGCTGATATTGATGCTTTAATGAAATCAAATGTTAAAGGCACTCAAACTAAGGTTGAAGATCTTTTGACAGATAAAATCGCTACAATAGGCGAAAATATGAAAATTCGCCGCTTTAGTCTGTTAGATGGAACTTTAATTTCCTATATCCATGACAATGGAAGAATAGGAACTATTTTAAAGATTATCACTGACAAGCCAGATGATGCGGCTGTGCTTGAAGCTGCTAAAAATGTAGCTTTGCAGATTACAGCACTTAATGCTCAGTATATTTCTAAAGAAAATGTTCCACAAAGTGCAATTGATAATGAGCGTGAGGTTCAGCTTGCCCTTGTTATGAAGGAAGGAAAGCCTGAAAATATTGCTCAAAAGATTGTAGAAGGAAGAATGAGAAAATTCTATGAGGAAATCACTCTCCTAGGTCAAACCTATGTTAAGGACGACAAGCTTTCTGTTGAACAATATGTACAGAGCGTAGCAAAGGAAAACGGTGCTAGTATAAAGATTGATTCATTTGTACGTTTTGAAAGAGGCGAGGGTATCGAAAGAAAAGAAGATAACTTTGCTGATGAAGTAGCGGAAATGATGAAAAAATAAAACAATATTATAAAACTTTTCCCCACTCTTTAAGAGTGGGGAAATTTTGCGTTATTTCGACTTTTTATTTTCCAACCTTAATTTATTATGCTTCCAATTTTCTTTAATTCTAGTGCTTGCACGTTCAACAGCAAGTGAATTGGGTGGTACGTCCTTTGTAATTGTAGAGCCTGCCGCAGTAGTTGCATTATCGCCGATTTTAACAGGGGCAACAAGGTTTGTATTACAGCCTATGAAGGCATTGTCGCCAATTATTGTTTGATGCTTGTTTATACCATCATAATTGGCAGTGACTGTTCCACAGCCAAAGTTTACACATTTCCCAACAATACTATCGCCGACATATGAAAGATGTGCAATAGCTGTATTATCGCCTATCTCAGCATTTTTAACCTCAACAAAATCACCGATTTTAACACCATTTTTAAGAGTTGAATTGGGTCTGATATGTACAAAAGGCCCTGCCTTTACATTGTCCTCAACGATACTATCATATGCTTGAACATTATTAAGCTTTACATTATCACCTATTTTACAATTTTCAATTAAAGAATTAGGACCGATAGTGCAGCCCTCTCCAACGATTGTTTTTCCTCTTAAAATTGTATTAGGAAAAATGACAGTATCAGCACCTATAATAACATCCTTTTCTATTATAATCCCGTCTGTCAAAGGAAAATCAACACCTTTTTCCATATGAATATCCAAAATTTTATCACGGGCAATACGATTAAGTCTTGATAAATCTGCACGTGTATTTGCCCCTAAAACAATATCACTGCTTTCACATAAAAAAGCATTTACCTTGCCATTTTCGCCAAGAGAAAGCCTTATAATATCTGTTAAATAATATTCGCCCTTAATATTGTTGTTGCTTATTTTAGGCAACATCCTCTTCAAAGTACTTGACTTAAACCAATATACACCACTGTTTATTTCTTTTACTTCCATTTGATTTTCTGTGCAATCCTTTTCCTCAACAATGCTGTCAAGGCTATCACCTTTTCGTATTATCCTGCCATAACCAAAAGGGTTATCAAGTATTGATGAGATTACGGTAATATCATTGTTGTTTTCAGTGTGAAAAACAAATGAGCTTTTTAAAACATCTTCACTAACAAAAGGAGCATCACCGCAAAGAACAAGAGTATGCTCATACTCATCACTAAAAAGCTCTTCTCCTTGCATTACTGCATGAGCTGTACCTTTTCTTTCAGACTGGATATAAAATTTATACTCACCCCGAGAAATTGCATATTCCTTTACGCTATCGGCATTATTACCGATAATTATGCCTGTTTGATTTAATTCTAGCTTCCTTACGCTGTCAAGCACCCACCCTAACATAGGCTTGCCTAAGACAGTACAAAGTACCTTTGGTTTTTTCGACTTCATTCTAGTGCCATCACCAGCAGCGAGAACAAGGCATGATTTTTTCATAATTTCATCTCCGTTATCAATAAATTTCCTTTTAATTTTATCATAAATTTATTAAAAAATCAATAAAATTTTTGCACTAATATTTATTTTTTATAATTAAAGGGAATGGACTTTTTATACAAGCCTCATTCCCAAATTTAAAATAAAAAGTGTAATCAATTCTTAAAATCAATATAACTTCTATATTTAAATAGATACTCTATACCAGAATATATAGTAATAGCACAAGCAATATACATAAGAATATTTCCTATTAGTATTGAAGGAAAGCCTTCACCAATTATAAAGCTAAATGCATTAAAGAGTAAAATCAAACTTATTGCCACCATTTGCACCGTTGTCTTTACCTTTCCAGAAAAGCCAGCCGCTATAACAGAGCTGTCCTTTCCATTAGCAAGCAATCGTAAAGAAGTCACTAATAGCTCACGCATGATAATGATTATTACCACCCAGCTTTGTGTAAAGCCTAGCTCAACAAAGCAAATCAGCGCAGAAATAACAAGTGCTTTATCCGCAAGCGGATCTAAGAACTTCCCGAAATTTGTTATCAAATTATGTTTTCTCGCTATTTTTCCGTCTATTAAATCAGTAAGACTAGCAAAAACGAAAAGTACTAAGGCAATAAGTCCATTATATCCTATAAAATCAGCTAATAAAAAGAATACAAAAAAAGGTACAATGACCATTCTTAAAACAGTCAGCTTATTGGGCAGGTTCATAACAATCCTCATTCTAATTAAAAAATTTTATTCATTGGTGCAAATATATTTTCCTATTAAATCATAGTCCATCACATCTTCTACCTTTATCCTTGCAAAGGTGCCGATTTCAGGCTTATTCTCCTTATCAAAGGTAATAAAAACCTTTCCGTCTATATCAGGTGCATCTGCATAGCTTCTGCCAAAATAGCACTCAGCATACTTATCAAAGCCCTCTACCAGCACTTCTATTTCAGTGCCTATTTTACTTTCACTGTCCTGTGCCATTCTTATAGCTTGCTGCTCTGTAATAATTTCCGCACGATCAAGCCTTATCTGCTTCTCTATTTGATTTTTCATCTTTGCAGCCGGTGTTCCTTCTTCTTCTGAATAAGCAAAAGCACCAAGTCTGTCAAATCTGACTTCATCTAAAAATTCAGCAAGTGAATTAAAATCATCTTCACTCTCATCAGGAAAACCTGTAATTACAGTTGTCCTCAATACAACATTAGGTATTTTGTCCTTCAGCTTTTTAAATAAATTTCTTAAATCAGCATTTGTTTCACGCCTATTCATTTTTTTAAGAATATTATCGCAGCTATGCTGTATTGGTATATCAATGTACTTAACGATTTTTTCCCTATTTGCAATAACATCGATTAATTCATCCGTCATTCTTTCGGGATAACAGTAAAGTATTCTAATCCATTTCAGCCCATCTATTTCACAAAGCTTTTTTAAAAGCTCAGGCAGCATCAGCCTTCCATATAAATCCATACCGTAATTTGTCGTGTCCTGTGCCACAAGTATGATTTCTTTTACACCATTAGCAGCTAAAAGTTCTGCCTCTTTGATAAGGCTATCAATACTTTTACTTCTAAAATGCCCTCTAATATCGGGTATAGCACAGAATGAACATCTGACATCGCACCCATCAGCAATACGTAAATACGCAAAATATGGAAGAGTCGTTAAAACTCTTTCTCCCTCCATATCATGGTCATTAACATCATCAAAGCTAACTACCTTTTGATCTAAAATTACGCTATTAATCGCCTCTACTATATCGTTATTCTTAGCTATTCCCAGCACTGCATCTATTTCAGGAAACTCCTTTGCAAGCTGATCACGATACCTTTCAGCAAGGCAACCGGTAACAATAATTTTCTTTATTCTTTTTTCTTCCTTCAGCTTTGCCATTTCTAAAATTTCTTCAATAGCTTCAGCCTTGGCACTTTCAATAAATCCACAGGTATTTATGATAACAACATCTGACAAGCCCGGCTCTTGAACGATTTTAAAGCCCTTGTTTTTTACCTTTGCCAGCATTAATTCAGCGTCAACCTGATTTTTTGGACACCCCAGTGAAATCATACCTACTTTTAAAATATTATCTCCCATCAAAATACTCCTACAAAATTAATATTCATCATCAAATTCTACTTCAAAATCACTTTCATTTTCTTCGATAAAGGATTTTATACACCTTTTTACATCAGAATAGTTAAAGCCTCTCCTTAAAAAATAGCCGAATGCTCTTTGCACTTCCTTAGGTGTATCAAGTTTTCCATAAAACCTACTCTGCAAAATGCTGAAAATCTGCTCCTCATAATCCTCGCTGTCATATTGAGAAAGCACTTTATCAATAACAGCTTTATCAAATCCTTTTTTCTGCATTTCAAAACGCACTTTATATATTCCCCATCTTTTTATGTAAATTGCGTCATGAACATAGTCCTGTGCAAAGCTTTCATCATCAATATAACCAAGCTCACACATATATTCGCAAACCTCATTGGCTATATCAATACCATAAAGCTCTTTTAATTTATTATTTAGCTCTTTATATGTATATGATTTTCTGCCTAGTGAGTACAAGGCGTGTTTTTTAGCCTTTGAAAGAATATGCTTTTGCTTAATTTCCTCAAAAAAATCTTCATTATAATCTTTTTTTGTACTAAGAGAATAATCAAAAACTAAATCCTCACTGACATAAAGCCTTTCTCCATTTTCTAGAGAAAGGCAATAGGTTTTACCTTTATACTGCTTTATATCAATAATCTTCACTATAAATCCTCAGGCGAAAATTCCTCAAAATCATCATCTGCTTCAATAATCACGCTTTTTTTGCCCTTTGTACTTTTCTTCTTTTTATCCTCGGCTACTACCTTTTCAATAATGGATTCTTTTTCTTCTATCGTGGTTTTATCTTTACCCTCATCATCCGTGGAGTCAAGCATATGCGGGTCGTAATTTTCCCTTATTTTCTGCTCTAATTCATTTTTAATATCGGGATTTTCATCTAGATAAGCTTTTGACTTTTCTCTGCCTTGCCCCAATTTATTGTCATTATAGCTAAACCACGCACCACTCTTCTTAGCAATTTTTAAATCAACTGCTAAATCAAGTATTTCACCTGTTTTTGAAATGCCTTGTCCAAATATTATATCAAATTCACATTCCTTAAAAGGAGGAGCAACCTTGTTTTTTACAACCTTACATTTTGGGCGTCGTCCAACATCGCCATCATCGCCCTTTATAGCCTCTCCTCTAGAAACAGATATTCTCACTGAGGAATAAAATTTTAATGCACGTCCACCGGGCGTAACTTCTGGATTTCCAAAAGATATACCAATCTTTTCACGCACCTGATTTATAAAAATAGCTACCGTGTTCGTTTTGCCTATGCTTGAAGTTAGCTTTCTCATAGCACCCGACATAAGCCTCGCTTGTGCGCCCATAACAGCGTCACCCATGTTCCCCTCAATTTCTGCCCTTGTTACCATTGCAGCGACACTATCAAGTACTATCATATCAATAGCTCCCGAACGTACAAGTGCTTCAATTATCTCCAATGCCTGCTCGCCAGTATCCGGCTGAGAAACTATCAAGTTATCTATATCTACTCCCAAAGCCTTTGCATAAATAGGGTCAAGTGCATGTTCCACATCGACAAAAGCAGCTGTTCCTCCAGATTTTTGCGTTTCTGCAACCGCATGAAGTGCAATTGTAGTTTTACCTGAGCTTTCAGCACCATATAGTTCAATAATCCTTCCCCTAGGCAAGCCTCCAACACCTAAGGCTAAATCAAGCGTCAGTGACCCTGTGGAGATTGTTTCTATATCCATATGCTTGTTTTGTCCTAAAAGCATGACAGAGCCTTCTCCAAAGCTTTTTTCTATATGCTCCATAGCTGTTGCCAGAGCCTTTTTACGCTCCTCAGGATCTGTTAGTCTTGTTACAGGTGCACGTACACCTTTTTTCTTGTCCTTTTTTTCCATAGCCATATCTTATACCTCCATCATCGCTTTACAGCGTAAACAATCCGTTCTATCCCTGCAAAATCTTTTAATACCTTTGGGGAAAAATTATTATTCACAAATATTTCACAAACCTGCTCATGTTGATTTATACCTATTTCAAATGCTATCATTCCATTTGGCTTAAGCTTGTTTCTCCACCTTTTAAGGGTTTGATTATAAAAGTACAAGCCATTTTCATTAGCAAATAAAGCCTCATCAGGTTCGAAAAGCACTTCTCTTTGCAAAAACACCTTATCCTTTTTCGGAATATAAGGGGGATTAGCTAAAATAAGCTCAAAGCTTTCATCGTTAAAGCTATTGATTAGTTCAAAATCAAGCACATCTGCACAAATACCCTTAACCTTTTCCTGTACACTATGGGATTTTATATTCATATTTAAGTACTTAAATGCTTTTTCCGAGTATTCAATGCTACTGCATCTGATTGACGAATTTTTAGCTAAAGCTATACCCACACAGCCACTCCCACTAAACAAGTCAGCACAAAGACCACTTTTTGTATGGGAAAGAGCAAGCTCTACAAGCTTTTCAGTTTCAGGACGTGGTATCAAAACTCCCTCACCAACTATAAAGGTAAGTCCGAAAAAATCCCATTCTCCAATTATATATTGCAAAGGATAGCCGTCAGCACGTTTTTTTAGCAATAAATCAAGGGTATTGGTTTTATTTTCATCAATAGCGGGGAAGTTTCCCATAAAAAAATCATTATCACTTATTTTAAAAATGTATTTAATAAGCTCTTTAGCTTCAAATCTGAAGTTTTCTACGCCATTGTCCTTTAAAAATGCTTCTGTGTGCCTTTTTAAATTTAAAAAATCATTACCACGTATCGTCTTCGCCCTCCTTAGGAAGAACAGGAGTGATAGCAGCAATTGCCGCTTCTATTTGGCTTGCATCAGGCTCCTTGGTTGTAAGTCTTTGCATCCACAAGCCCGGAGCTGAAATAATTTTTGTAAAAATATTATCATATCTCCCTGCAAGTCGTATTAACTCATAGGAAATACCCACTATAACAGGCAAGAAAAGCAATCTCACTACAATCCAAGCTAAATCTGCCAAAAGGCTAGGCAGCCCCAGTGCTATAAAAAAGTCCTTTCCAAATGGTAAAAGAGAATAAAAGATTATACTTACAATGAAAATTATAAATATAAAGCTTGTTCCGCAGCGTGGATGAAAACGAATTTGTTTTTTAATATTGTCAACCGTCAGCTCAAGGCGATTTTCATAGCAAGTAATTGTCTTATGCTCAGCCCCATGATACTGAAAAGTCCTGTGTATATCATCAAGTCTTGACATTAAAGCTATATATATTATAAAAATACCTATTTTTATAATAGTTTCTACAAGTGGTCTGAAATTAAAATCCGTATGAATTAATAGCTGAATACCCGATACAATTATTGTTGGTAAAAAGAAGAATAATAAAATAGCAAGTGCAAAGCCTAAAAAAACAGCAATATCCATTATAATCTTAGTGCCATTTTCCCCAAGCTTCTCTGTAAGCCATTTTTCAAATTTGGTCAGCTCTTCTTTCTCGTCATGAAGAGTTGATTTTTCGGCAGATTTTGTCATGCACTGCATTCCTTCCTTCATGGAAGAAATAAAATTAAAAATCCCTCTTACAAAAGGTGTCTTATTATACCATTTAGGTGCTTTATTTTCCCATGTTTCCACATCAAGAGAACCATCTGGCATCCTCACTGCCATAGCAGTTTTGGATACTCCCTTCATCATAATGCCTTCTATTAAAGCTTGTCCACCTATTTTTGTTTTAAATGTTGGGCAGCTTTTCGCATTTTGATCAGAATTTTGTTTATTGTTCAATATCGTTCATCCTTTCATGCTCAGATGCTTTGGCAAGAGGAAGCAGGATAGTAACTGTTGTACCCTTACCTACCTCACTATCAATATTTAAACTGCCTTTATGCAATTGAATAATTTCATCAGCAACAGCAAGTCCAATGCCAGAACCTCTGCGATTCATATTTGCTTTATAAAATTTAGTTTTTACACGTGGCAAGTCTGATTCAGAAATGCCTATACCAGAATCAGATACAATTATCTTTATATCTTTTTCAGTAAAAACAACATCAATCTCCACCTTGCCACCGGAATCGGTATATTTTAACGCATTGTCAATTATATTAATAAATACTTGACGTATACGATTTTTGTCACCAAAAATTATAGCAGGCTCTTCTATCTCTTCATAAATGAAACGAACCCCATCCTTTCTTGCCTTTTCACTGTAAATAAGCACAGCCTCACCTAGCTCTGCAAGTACGTCCATATTCGTCATTTCTAAAGTAAATCTGCCGCTCTGTATACGTGAAAAATCTAAAAGCTCCTCCACCATGGAAGATAATCTATGTGCCTCGCCCGCTATTACACGCATACCTTTCTTCGCTGTTTCGGGGTCGTTTTCCTCNACAAGCGTTTCGCTCCAGCCTTTAATCGCTGTAAGAGGAGTNCTTAGCTCATGCGAAACNGATGATATAAAATCATTTTTTATAGTTTCTGAGTTTTCAAGCTCATCTGCCATATGATTAAAAACAGTGCATAAATCGCCTATTTCATCATCTGTTTCTGATTTAATTCTTACCGTAAAATCACCTTGTGCCAATTTTCCTGCAGTAGCACCAATCTGTCTAAGTGGTATAATAATCGATTTTATAAAATACATACCAGATAAAAATACAATAAGAATAATTGCGGCACTGACAGATACAAACATCGTAATTACTGTATTGATATGGGAATTAACCTTGTCCAATGATGAAACAAGACGTATAGCAGAATAAGCATTATTTTGTGATTGAACTAAAACAGTATATGCCATAATTTTTTCACGTCCGTAAGAGCCGGTGTAAGAACCCGTTCCATCATCGGATTTTATAGCCTCTTCAAAATCGGGCATATCAATCTTTTGAGAAAGCGAAAATCCACTTGAAGTTAAAGCTACATCACCATCTAAATTAATCGCCATAAGCTCAAGAGTTTCTTTTTTATCAAAGTTTTCAACAAGCTGACGCATAAGCTGCGAAGTGTTTGAACCTGTATCCTCATATCCCCTGTTAAGAATACTTGTTAATATATTAGCTTGAGCCTGCATATAGGAATAAACAGAGCTATAATAATTAGAGCGTACCAGATAAAAAGCCACAATATTTACAAGTATCAAGGCAATAATCATTACACTAAATGTATTGATAAACCACCTGTTGGCAATGCTCCTTTTCACTGTTATTCCTCCTAAAAAGGCATATAGCTTTTAAACAATGTATTAATGGCAGGATTAATATGCTTCCCACTTATAGCCATATCCCCATATCGTAATAATGTATTTAGGGTTTGAGGGATCATCCTCAATCTTCATTCTCAAGCGTCTTATATTTACATCGACTATTTTATCATCACCATAGTAATTTTCGCCCCATATTTGCTGAAGAATACTCTTTCGATCAAGTGCAGAGCCTTGATTTTTCATAAAATACTCCATAATGTGGTATTCAACCTGTGTAAGCTCAATAGCTTTATCGTTTTTGAAAATAGTCCTGCTTTTTTCATTTATTCTAAATGGTCCGCATACTATATCAGATTTTGTCGGCTTTAATTCAGAATTTAATGTAACTCGTCTGTAAATCGCATCTACTCTAGCCACAAGCTCGGACGGAGAAAAAGGCTTAGTGATATAATCATCAGCACCAATCATCAGTGCATTCACCTTATCCATTTCCTGAGTCTTGGCAGAAAGGACAATAATTCCTATTGTTGTACTGCGGCTTCTCAACCATTTACACAATTGAAAGCCGTCCATTCCGGGCATCATCAAGTCAAGCAAGGCGACCTCAAAATCACCTTCATACTTATCGTATATTTCTATTGCATCCTCACCACTCGGCACATCAACAACCTCATATCCGGCTCTTTTTAAATTTATTACTACAAAATCACGGATAGCATCTTCATCCTCGCAAACCAAAATTCTTTTCATATTAACCTCCCTTTATTCAGCATCTAATACAATAAAGCTTGAAATAAAATCATCCTTTGTTATTTTCATATTGTCCTCTTGATTTCCAAGCAATATATAATAATTTTTATTCTGATTATTTGATATAAATATATATCCCTCTTCAAACAATTCTGTTTCCGTATAATAAAAATCATCGCCTAAAGCTGTTTTATCAAGCGTTTTTATAACTAGCAATGGGTCCTTTATCCGTTTTCCATCATATTTAAAATTAGCCTGAAACTCGCTTGCCTCGAAAAAGGTGATCTCATTTAATTCCTGATTTATTTCCGCTGTAACAACATCACGCCATCTCTCAGGAAAAATGAAAATATATTTATTTTTCATGCTGTAATAGGTATAATATTTTCTCGTTAGCTTATCATTTTTTAAGTTGTACCAAATTGTGGCATTGAGCTGGTCTTGCTTTGATAACGTGGTATACCCTGGGAAAGGCACACTAGCTGGAATTTCTATTATTCCATCATCATCTATATCCATGGAAACAGTAACACCATTGTAATTATTAGATAACCGATTCGTGTTTAAGGTTTGATTTGTTTCTTTAATAGGATTAATAAGCCTGTTTCCCATATAGTAAATAAAATCCGTGCCATATTGATTAGCTGATTTTGAATAATCTATAAAAAGTCCAAATTGTCCTTTTTCAGCAAAGCCTGAAGATATATTAATATATTCAGAAACATTTTCCATAGCATCTGTTTCAGTTACCTTATAAAACACTCCGCTGCTATTTGTTTTAAACAATGTAGCTTTGGCTGTCTGCGTTGCGTTATCTTGATTTAATAAAATCAGCTCTTCACTTCCATCAAGGTTTAAATCCAGCACTTCCATATATGAATAAGGTGTATCACTAACTATTTCTGTCAAACGCTTGTTTCTATAAGTTAAAACACACATTGACTTCTGCGTCTGATTGAGAGCTGAATAACCTATAATAATCTTTGTATCACCAATAGTGCCTAAATTGCTGAATACAACCTCATCAACATCTGAGCCAAAACCTGCAAAATCAAATGCGGAAAACCAATTTTCATCCTCATCTTGATCAAGTAAGTTGACTCTGAGCAAACTGGAGCTTCCATCTGAGGACTCAAGCTCATAAAATACCAATGCCTCATCTCCCGGCTCATCATCAATATTTGCAAGCACAAATGCCGAGCGATACTTTCCTGTGCGTGGATACTTTAGCTTTATATTCTTTCCCACAAAATTTTGTAAAGCCTTATAAATAGCATCCTGCTGCTGTGTAAGTTTGGGAGGTGATAAAAGCTCATCAACTTTAACATTAATTGAGCAGGCAGAAAAAAGGATAATAACACAAATAAGAGAAATTATTTTTATCTTCTTCATATTAAAAATTCCACCTCTCTCATCAAAGTTAAATTTAATTATATCATATTTTTAGCATTATTTAAAGAGGGTTTATGAAAATACTAAAAGAAAAAATTTATAATAAATAAACTGAAAATTAAGGATTTATATAAATAAATGCCGACATAGTCGACATTTATTAGCAATATCATGAAAATGTGATATTGCTTTTATTTTCAAACTTCATTATCTATTTTATCATCTATATCGGGCAAGCCCTCTGTAAGATCATCTTCGGTATTCTGTATGGTTGCTTTAACACCGGATGTAGTTTCTACTATTTTTAACAGAGGAGAACAATAAAGCATTATAACAGCAAAAAGCTCAAAAACACCCATAAATAAATTTTCAGCATTAGGACTAGCTATTAAATCAGCTTGTGATAAATCAGTGAAGAATATAGCCGCAAACGCTCCCAGCTCCGTTGTGAATATTAGCAGCGAGCTAAACAAACCGCTTATAACCGTCAAAGCACGTGTAAATTTCCTCTCAGCATTAAGAATAATTCTGCCAAAGGAAAACAAGAAATACACAATTGAAACACGTGAAAGTATTTCTAATACATATTGAGATACGGACGAAACAACCATCAGGCTTAAAAATAACATTCCCGCTCTTAAAGCAACATAAATTGCCACTCCGGAAAGCAAAAGTGCGAAATACCTGTCAAATCGTTTCTTAGCTAACGCATAAATTCCCGTTGCGGCAAGTATAATTGTGCCGAAAAGCATTGCAGCAAATAAAGGATACATTTTCCTTCCTCCGCTTATCGCCTCAGGAAGTTTAATCCCTATTGTTGCTGCCGATATTAATAGTAAAAACCCAAAAACCTTGATATATGTGGGTGAAAACTGGTCAGTCTTTCTTACAAAAGCTTTGCTATTTTTAATTTTATCTAAAATAGTAAGGCTAACTATAATAACAAAGCCTAATGCCAGAACTAGGAGGGTTGAGTACCTTAAAAACCCTGCATCATCTTTAAAAAAACCTGTTTGTAAATCAACTGCATAAGCATATTGAACTGCACGAACAAAAAAGCAAAGTATAGTGACTGGTATAAAAGCAAATAAAGCTAATTTGGATTTATTTTTCATATCACACTTCCAAGATATTTATTTTCTACTATTTAATTTAACACAACAAGCCTTAAAAGTCAATACATTATAGTGTATGGCTTAATCAAGATATTCTAATGAAGTATAAAACAAGTGATTTTTTGCATATTAATAAAAATTATTATTAAATTTTAAGTGAATTTTTCGCAGCTATATAGCTTTTCACCTTGATAACTAATTTTAACACGTTCATTTTCTTTAAGCATCTCATAAAATCCATTTTTAACCTTTAGCTCTATTTTGCCTCCATCAGCTAGTTGAAAAACAACGTGCTTTCCATCCTTATCTTTTAAAGAAACCGTAGCTACCACGCTGTTTGTTTTGCTTGATATATTGAAAGAGCCTTTTGTGCCTCTACCCACAGCTACTGCAATGATTATAACAACTAAAACAATCAAAAACAATATGCCAATTCCTGCAAAATTAATTATGCTCGTCATTTAAAGCCTCCTTCTATCAGCTTAATGCTGTAATATTTCTAATAATTATAGCATTAATTGATACTTTTGTCCATAGCTTTTTTCTATTATATAAGATATAATAGTAGCTGATATATTGTTTTGATTATTATTTAAATTTATTAAAAACACAAAAAGATACCAAGCTTTTTTGTGAATAATCAACATTGCAATTTTTTCATAATGGGAATAGAATAAATTTAAAGCTAAAATTTTTACATGGAGGAAATTCATGAACGAAATTGTAAGAAAAATTATTGAAATCGATAATGAAGCAAATCAAATAGTACAAGAAGCAAACTTAAAGGCTGATGATATAGTAAAAGAAATCAGCGATGAAGAGCAGCAGCTTAAAAACACTTTTACATCAAAGGCTGATAAAAATATAAATAAATTAAAAGAGCATTATAACACCCTTATAGAACAGGAAAGCCATGATATTGAAAACCAAACTCAAGGTGATTTGAAAAAAATAGACAAAGCCTTTGATGACAGTTCAGAACAGTGGATTGATACGATATTTAATAAAATAACAAGGATTTAAGCTTTACTGTTTTTTGTAAATATATTTTATTAGAAAGGGTCTTTATGCTATATAATTTTAAGTCACAGGCAATAGTAGCAAAAGCCAGAGCGATATATGGCAGACGTCTTACAGAAGATGATTATAAGCAACTTGTCATGAAAACAAGCGTATCAGAAGTATGTGCGTACCTTAAAAACACTGATAGATACTCAAAGATACTTTCATCAGTTAATGAAAGGACCGTTCATAGAGGACAAGTTGAAAATCTGATTAGGCGAAATAATTTTCGTATATATGAAAAGCTATATGTCTATGACAATAAAAGTAATGATGATTTTTACACATATTATTTGCAAAAGGTGCAAATTAAAGAAATCCTTAATGCTATAATGTTTATAAATGCTGGGAAAGATGATGACTACATCACTTCATTTCCTGCTTTTTTAATGGCTCATAGCGAAATCGATTTAATAAAGCTTGCAAAAGCAAATACCTTTGACGAGTTGTTAGGAGTAATTAAAAATACTAGATATTACAAGGTGCTTAAGCCCTTTGCGAAAAATGGCAGCACAAAGGTTGACTTTTTAGCCTGTGAAAAAGCACTTTATACAGATTATTATAAAAATCTGCTTGAAGTAATTCAAAAATCATATGGAAAGAAAACAGCAGCAGAGCTAAGACAAGCTATTTTGATGAAGGTTGACTTGTATAATATTATGGCAGCTTTTAGAATGCGTGTAATGTTTAACATTGAGCCTGAAAAAATAATTTCTGCTATGATTCCTATTAAAAATAAAGTTTCCAAAAAGCAAATGGACGAGTTGCTAGAGCTGAAAACAGCTAAAGAAATGGCAGAGCAAATGCCCGCTCTTGCATACTTTAAGGATATTCCGCAAATTCATTCGGGAAGTATCGAAGCGTCTGTTAGAATTACAAGAGGAAAAGCCTTTGGCCATCTGCTGAGAAAGTCGGCTTCTGCACCTGTTATTGTCTATGCTTTATTAGAACTGTTAGAAACAGAAACTCAAAATGTAACAACAATTATAGAGGGTGTGCGTTATTCTATTACACCCGATGAAATAGAACAAATGATTGTTACCTTTTAAAAATTAGACTAGCACCAGAAAGGAGAGAGAAATTGTCTATCGAGAAAATGTCATTTGTGACGATTGCAGGCCCTACAAAAGACTTGGACAAAGCCCTTTGTATCAGCTATGATACCCAAGCCTTTAACCTTATATTGGATAAGGAAGGGATGATTAATAAAAATCCCGTCAGAAATGACAACAACCCATACGGAAAGCTGATTTCTGAAGCCTTAAGAATTTCAGAGGGATTAAACCTTAAAATTGAGAGAAAATATAAAAATCCTAAAATCTCAGACATCGGCAGCACTGAAGAATATATCAATAATCTGGGTAAAACCTATGATTCTGTGACGGAAAAAATAGCTCAAAACAAAGACTTCATTACTGAGCATGAAAATATCCACAAGCTTATTAAGCACCTTGCAGGACTTGAGGTTGATTTTGAAGATATATTCAAATGTAAAATGATTTCCATCAGATTTGGAAGAATGCCCGTTGACAGCGTACCAAAGCTTGAGTATTACAGCAAAAAGGATTTTGTCTATATTAGCTTTGATGAAGATGAAGATTGGTCATGGGGAGTGTATTTTACCTCAAAAGCTAAAAAGCAGGTGACTGATTCAGTATTTGATTCTCTCTATTTTGAAAGAACTCATATACCTGAATTTCTTAAAGGAAANGCCTCGGACTCTATTAATCTTTTACAAAAAATGCTTGCAGAGGAGCGTGAAAAGCTTGCTTCTGCACAAAATAAGCTTAAAGAGCTTACAATACAGAACAAGACAAAGCTGGCTGATGCATATGCACTTTTACGTAAAATGGCTATAACTCACGAAATAAGTGACGCCGCTGAAATTATCGGAAAAAGCTATTATTTATCAGGATATGTGCCTACAAGAAAGCTAAACTGGTTTATAAATAAATTCGATAAGCTTGAAGAAACAGTTGTAACTATGCAAGCCCAAAACAATGAAAATGAACCATCACCTGAAGCAGAAGAAAATTCCCCCCCTGTATTATTGAAAAACAATCGTGTTATAAAACCGTTTGAAATGTTTGTAAATATGTATGGTCTGCCAAGCTATGACGGTATCGATCCTACCGGATATTTTGCGATAAGCTATATTTTGTTATACGGAATAATGTTTGGAGATTTAGGGCAGGGTCTTGTAATAGCTTTGCTGGGGTTCATTTTAAAGGATAAATTTCCGCTTGCTCCCATTATGAGCAGGATAGGCTTTTCAAGTGCCTTTTTCGGTATAATTTATGGCTCGGTATTTGGATTTGAAACAATTATAACACCTTTTTTCCATCATGAAGTTATTTATAAATTTTTAGGGTATGATTCACCTCCTGAAAATCTTTTTCAAATAGCAAATGTGCTGATAATATTCGCACTGTTTATTGGTGTATTCCTTATACTTACTACAATGGCTGTTAATATAGGCGTTTCTATAAAACGCAAAAGCTGGGGAAATGCTTTTTTCGGTGCAAATGGTTTAGCTGGATTTATCCTCTATGCTTCTATAATTGCACTTGCCGGCCTGCAGCTAGGCTTAGGCATAAAGGTAGCATCACCCTTATATATTATTCTTTTAATTATACTCCCACTTGTGGTTATTTTCATGAGAGAACCTTTAACAAAACTTGTCACTAAGGAGAAAAACTTTGACGAAGAAAAACAAAGTGTAGGCTCTTTTATAGGAATGGGCTTTATAGAGATGTTTGAGGTAGGTCTTACCTATCTTTCAAATACAATGTCCTTCCTGCGTGTTGGAGGATTTATCCTCAGTCATGCGGGTATGATGTTAGTCGTTGCACAGTTTGGAGGAATGAATGCTCCTGACCCTAAAATAGGAGTTGGTACAATTATCGCTTATGTTTTAGGTAATGCAATAGTTATTTTCATAGAAGGCTTCCTAGTTGGAATACAGGTACTAAGGCTTGAATTCTATGAAATTTTCAGTCGTTTTTACGTTGCCGGCGGAAAACAATTTATCCCACTTGGCAATGATTTTGAAATTTAAATTCGGAGGTTATTATGAACATTTATCAAATCTTACTTTTACCATTAGTAGCAATAGCAATAATTGCCACACCTTTATTTTTGGCATATAGACGCCACAAGGCAGGCAAAACCGTTAATATAAAATCAACGCTTACAGCTAATTTAGTTACACTTTTCGGTATGCTGGCTGTATTTACAATACTGCCCCTTGGCGGCTTTGTAAGTGCTGATACAGCAACTGAAGCTGTTGCGGCATCAGCTGAGGGCATGCGTTATCTTGCTGCCGCTCTTTCCACCGGTGCTGCTACAATAGGTACCGGTATTGCCGTAGCTTCTGCTGCTTCTGCTGCAATCGGTGCAGTTAGCGAAGACCAAGGAAACTTCACAAAAGCATTGATTTTTGTAGCCTTAGGTGAAGGTGTTGCTATTTACGGTTTGCTTATATCAATTCTTATTCTTTTTGCATAATTTATACGCAAAAGCTTTAGCAAACTTAACAGGAGGGGAGAAAATGCGTTTTTATCTTATTAGTGATAATATAGATACAGCTATGGGAATGAGGTTAGCCGGTGTTGAAGGTGTAATCGCTCATGATGAAAATGACGTAAATAAAGCTCTAGACTTTGCACAAAATCAGGAAAACATTGGCATTATCCTTATTACTGATAAGCTTGTGTCCATGTGCAAGGAAAGAGTATATGAAATGAAGCTTACGGGCAAGCGGCCCTTGATTTTAAGTATTCCCGATAGACACACCACCTCTTCTGCTACGGACGCTATTTATAATTATGTGAAGGAAGCTATCGGCATAAAAATGTAAATTTACTAGAAATATGCTAAACCAATNGAAAAGGAGCAATGGCAAATGGCAGAAATTGCAGAAAAATTAAACAAGCTGGAATCGTCAGTCTGCTCTGATGCAAAAGCAATAGCAGAGGAAATTATCAGTAGTGCAAAATCGAAAAAAAAGCAATTGCTGCAAATCAGTGAAGATAAATTACTTGAGGAATTTTTTAAGTATTCTCAAGGCGAGATAAAGAAGATTAAAGCTGATTATCTTAAAAAAATATCTCATATACGTTTTGAAACCAAGCAGCAAAAATTCGCTTATAGAACAAAAAAGATAGAAGAATTATTTAATAAAATAAAGATTCGACTGATTGATTTTACAAAAACAAGTGAATATACAGAATATTTAGATAAGCTTTTGAAAAAAGCCGAAGGTGTAAAGGCTTTTGATAATAACACTGTCGTAAATGTGAAGCCCTGCGATATGGACAATTCTGTACTAAAGACAAAATTTGGCGAGAAATTGAATGCTGATAAATCAATTGAGCTAGGTGGAATCACCATTTTTTATCCCGATGATAATATGTTTTGTGATTTTTCTCTTGACTCAGCTTTAAAGAAGGAAAAAGAAGAGTTTATTAACAATTTTAATTTGGAATTATAGTTATAAGTAGGGAGATTTACTTTGAATAAAATATATGCAATCAACGGTCCTGTTGTAAAAGTAAGAAAGACAAATGACTTTTTTATGCTTGAAAAAGTGCTTGTCGGAGATAACAAGCTTATAGGAGAGGTTATTTCTGTCAGTGATGAGTTTACTACTATTCAGGTATACGAACAGACCTCAGGCTTAAAAGTCGGTGACCCCGTCTTTCCGACTGGCACGCCGCTTTCCGTTGCACTAGGACCTGGTATTATCTCAAATATTTTTGACGGGATTGAACGACCATTAAAAGCTATGACAAGTCAAAGTGGTATTTATATAAAAGAGGGCAGCAGTATGAATGCCCTTGATACCGAAAAAGAATATGATGTCACAATCACAGCAAAGGTCGGCGATTTTTTATCAGGTGGAGAAATTTATGCTACTTGTCCCGAAACAGCACTAATCACTCATAAATGCATGGTTCCTCCTGATAAAAGCGGTACTGTTGTTTTTGCTGCTGAAAACGGAAAATATAAAGTAAATGACGTTGTTTTAAAGTTAAAAACAGTAGATTCTCAAGAAATTGAGCTTAGCTTGGTACAAAACTGGGCAATTAGAAAGCCTCGCCCTGTAAAGAAAAGAATGGCAGTAACAAAGCCTCTAATCACTGGACAAAGAATAATAGATACTGTGCTTCCAATTGGAAAAGGTGGTACTGCTGCTATTCCAGGTGGCTTTGGTACAGGTAAAACAATGACGCAGCATCAACTGGCTAAATGGTGCAATGCTGATATAATTATATATATAGGCTGTGGTGAACGTGGAAATGAAATGACTCAAGTTCTTGAAGAATTTTCCGAGCTTATTGACCCTAAGTCAGGAAACGCACTTACTGATAGAACTGTGCTTATTGCAAACACATCTAATATGCCTGTTGCCGCACGTGAGGCATCAATTTACACTGGTATCACATTAGCTGAATACTATCGTGATATGGGCTATCACATTGCTATAATGGCGGATTCTACCTCACGCTGGGCAGAGGCTTTAAGAGAGATTTCAGGCAGACTTGAAGAAATGCCCGCTGAGGAGGGATTTCCTGCATACTTACCCTCTCGTTTAGCAGAGTTTTATGAGCGTGCAGGCTATGCAGATACACTTTCAGGCAATGAAGGAAGTATTACGGTTATCGGAGCTGTTTCTCCTCAGGGAAGTGACTTTTCAGAGCCTGTTACACAAAATACAAAGCGTTTTGTACGTTGCTTTTGGGCTCTTGACAAAAGCTTAGCCTATGCTAGGCATTATCCTGCTATAAATTGGACTATGAGTTATAGCGAATATACTGATGATTTAGCTGAGTTTTATCATGAAAATGTCGGCAAGGATTTTATGGAGTGCAGGCAGAAAATCTCTAACATTCTTACCGAAGAAAACAAGCTAATGGAAATTGTAAAATTAATCGGTGCTGATGTTTTACCCGATGACCAAAAGCTTACTATTGAAATAGCCAGAGTTGTACGTGTCGGATTTTTACAGCAAAATGCTTATCATAAAGACGATACCTATGTTCCGCTGAAAAAGCAGCTTTTAATGATGAAGGCGATTTTAAAGCTGTATGATCTATCTTTATCAGCTCTTAATAAGGGAATAATCTTATCAAAGGTTATGGAATTTGGCTTTTTTGAAGAGCTGATTAAAATGAAATACGATATTCCTAACGATAAGCTGGAGCTTTTTGAAAAACTTAATTTGCAAATGGAAAATGCCTTTGCACCTTTGCTGGAAAAGGAGGCATGATATGAATAATAATATACAATATGTCGGTTTAAATGATATTAATGGTCCGCTTGTTGCACTAGAGGGAATTAAAGGAATTTCTTATGATGAAATTGCTGAGATTTCTTTACCCGATGGCAGTACAAGAACAGGTAGAGTTGTTGAGCTTGAGGGCGACAAGGTTATTCTTCAAGTGTTTGAGGGAACTAGTGGTCTATCATTAACAAATACAAAGACTACCTTTAAGGGAAAGCCTTTGGAAATTCCTCTCTCAACGGAAATGCTGGGCAGAATTTTCAACGGCGCAGGAAAACCTATTGATGGACTTGGTGCTGTTTTCCCTGAAAAAATGGGCGATATTAACGGAAAGCCTCTTAACCCTGTTTCAAGAAAATATCCTAGAAACTACATTCACACAGGGATTTCTTCAATAGACGCACTAATGACTCTTATTAGAGGACAAAAGCTGCCCATCTTCTCAGGCTCGGGACTTTCCCACAACAAGCTTGCCGTACAAATTGTAAGACAGGCAAAGCTATCAGATGATGATAACGCTCAATTTGGAATTGTCTTTGCCGCTATGGGAGTACAGCATGATGTAGCTGATTATTTTAAAAAAAGCTTTGAAGAATCAGGCGCTCTTGAACGTGTAGTTATGTTTTTAAATCTGTCAAACGACCCTATTATAGAACGTATTTTAACACCAAAATGTGCATTAACTGTCGCTGAATATCTTGCGTATGAAAAGAATATGCATATGCTTGTTATTATGACTGATATGACCTCATATGCCGAGGCACTGCGTGAATTTTCATCTTCTAAGGGTGAAATCCCCGGAAGAAAGGGTTACCCCGGTTATTTATATTCCGACCTTGCAGCTATTTATGAAAGAGCCGGCGTTGTAGAAGGCAGCGAAGGCTCAGTCACTCAAATTCCAATTTTAACAATGCCTAATGACGATATTACTCACCCTATCCCCGACCTTACAGCATATATTACAGAGGGGCAAATAGTATTTGACCGTGAGCTTGACCAAACGGGAGTTTATCCGGGGCTTTCTGTTCTACTTTCACTTTCCCGTCTTATGAAGGATGGTATAGGAAAAGGATATACTAGAGAAGATCATGCTCCTGTTGCAAATCAGCTTTTTGCTGCTTATGCAAGAGTGCAGGACGCACGTGCTTTAGCCGGAGTAATCGGCGAAGAAGAGCTTTCAGAAATTGATAAAGCATTTATTGAATTTGGAAGAGAATTTGAGCAAAAGTTTTTAAAGCAGGGGTTTGAGGAAAACCGTTCCATCGAGGAAACCTTGGATTTAGCATGGAGCTTGCTTGCAAAGCTTCCTGAAAGTCAGCTTGACAGACTTGATGAAAAGCTTATTGAACAATATCTGCATAAATAAAGCAAAGGAGAGAATATGGCTGAACAGATTTTCCCTACTAAGGGCAGTCTTATCAAGGTAAAGCGTTCGCTTCACCAAGCAAAGCTAGGCTATGAGCTAATGGATAGAAAACGCAATATTCTCATCCGAGAAATGGTGCTTTTACTGGATAAGGCTAAAAAATTGCGTGGCAGTATTGAAGATACCTATGAAACTGCTTATAAGGCCTTGCAAAGAATTAATATCACCTTAGGCGTTACTGAACCTCTTGGAAATGCAATTCCTATTGAAAATGGACTTGAAATTTCATATAGAAGTGTTATGGGTGTTGAGCTGCCGATAATTACTTTAGAAACAACGTCAAAAAGCGAGCTTTCCTATGGGCTGGCACAAACCAACTCTTATTTTGACTATGCTTATAAATGCTTTAACAAGGTTAAAGAGCTTACTGTCATTTTAGCAGAGGTGGAAAACTGCATTTATCGTCTTGCAATTGCAATAAAAAAGACTCAAAAGCGTGCTAATGCTTTAAAAAATATCCTTATCCCTAAGTTTGAAGAGCAGGAAAAGTATATTACCAATTCACTTGAAGAAAAGGAACGTGAGGAATTCTTTAGAGAAAAAGTAATAAAACGACAGAAGCTGAAAAAAGCTAAAAAGATAAGTTAAAAAAACAGCCTTTCTCAAAAATGAGAAAGGCTGTTTTCACTTTATAGAGCTTTATTAAAAAATTGCAATTATACGTGCTTTATTCTACTATTCCACCTTCAACAACTAGGTTTTCAGGCTTAACCGCATCGCCATATACAGGCTTTAAGGTTTCCTCAAATCCCTTGTGGAAGAACTCTTCTTCAGCGAGAGCTTTTATTTCATCATTAATCCAATTTAACAAATCAGTATTACCCTTTGTAACAGCAGGAGCAATCGTATCAATAGCACCTATACTATCAATGCCCACTGTAAAGCCTTCATTCTGCAAAGCCCATGCAAGCACCTCAGTATTGTCAGTGGAAAGTGCATCTCCTCTACCATCAATCAAAGCATTAAATGTTTCTGTATACTGATCAAACTTAAGAAGCTCAATTTCCGGATGATTTTGAGAAAAGTATGTTTCAGCAGTTGTCCCCTTAGCTACAATTAGCTTTTTGCCCTCCAGCTGCTTTACATCTGTAATAAGGTTATTATCATTGCTCACTACACCTAAGGCAACCTTCATATAAGGTAGTGCAAAATCAACCTTTTCCTTTCTCTCGTCAGTTACAGTAAAATTAGCAAGGATAATATCAACCTTTGCAGTTTCAAGATACTCTACACGGCTAGCAGGCTCGACAGAAATATATTCAATCTCAACGCCCAAATCCTTTCCTATTCTTTCAGCAAAGTAAACGTCATAGCCTTGATACTTACCATCAGAATCTATGTATCCAAACGGATTTTTATCGCTGAATACACCTATTTTAATCTTTCCGCTATCCTTAATTTCCTGCACTGTTCTATACGCTGCTTTAGAACCACTATTTTCAGATTTTGATGAACCTTCATTATTAGAGCATC